>JACCDS011168805.1_pt1 | contig 15960 bp, 13 predicted proteins | sample 7446441 | NCBI WGS metagenome assembly JACCDS01 (sample SAMN15323445, study PRJNA562643) | freshwater metagenome | isolation source: river surface water | place: USA:Blue River Watershed | collected 2017-08-17
GCCCGAAGCTGAACCTGGTGTTCGGGCCGTGGCGGCAGACCGAGTACTATTACAGCCTCGGCAACGGTTATCACTCGAATGACGCGCGTGGCGTGACCATCGGCAGCGGCCCGCGCGCCAACGGTCTGGTGCGCACCTTCGGGCAGGAACTCGGCCTGCGTACCGAGCTCGTGGCGGGCCTGCAGACTACGCTGGCGCTGTTTCAGCTCGACAGCGATTCCGAGATCGTTTACATCGGCGACGAAGGTCGCACTGAGGATTCGGGGCGGCGCAGCCGCCGCGTCGGCTGGGAGTTCAACACTTATTACAAGCTCAACCGCTGGCTGACGCTGGACGCCGACTTTGCGTTCGCGCGTGCGCGCTTCCGCGATGACGGCGGTGACGGCCGCCACATCGCCGGTGCGGTCGAGGGCGTGGCGTCGGTGGCAATGATCGTGGACGACGGTGGGCCGTGGAGCGGTGCGCTGCAGCTGCGGCATTTCGGCCCGCGCCCGCTCACGGAAGATAACGCGGTGCGCTCGAACGCGACCACGACGCTGAATGGTCGACTGCGTTATCGGGTCGACCAGAAGACCTCGGTCGAGCTGCTGGGCTTCAACCTGCTGGACAGCCAGCAGTCCGCGATCGATTACTACAACGACTCGTATACGTTCAATGGCGTGTCGGGACTGTCCGGTCGCGTGTTCCATCCGATCGAGCCACGCAATTTCCGCGTGGTGCTCATCACGCGCTATTAGTTTCGGCCGGCGCCGGGCGGTGCTGCGCGTCGAAGCGCGCGCGCACCAGCCCGACGTGTTCGCGCAGTACGTAAAGCTGGTCGGCGAAGGCCAGCGGCAGCTGCAGGTTACTGACTGCCTGCTGGATCTCGTCGAGACGCCGGCGCAGGTCATCGCGTTCGCCGCCCCCGACCGGCGACATCATGTCGCGCTCGATCATCATCAGCGCGCCATACCAGCGGTAGATGCGTGAGCGCATGCGCCAGCGATACAGCGGCGCGACCAGCCGCGACGCCGGCACCACCACGATCAGCAGCGGCAGCACGACCAGCAGGATGCGGTCGACCAGGCTGGCCAGCCAGAACGGCAGGCGCTTGTACAGGAAGGGCGAACCGGACGTGTAGTAGCGGCGCGCCTCTTCGCTCAAGGGGATGTCGTGCTCGATGGCGGCAGGGAATTCGCCGGTCTTGCGGAACATGCCGGACTTGCCATGCACCTCGCGCGCGGCCGCGATCAGCAAATCCGAGATGGCCGGATGCAGACCCTCGCGCGCGATCAGCTCCACCGGCGTGCCCACCAGTTCGGTGTCCTTCGGCGGCAGGTTCATGCCGAGGTCGAAGCTGCCTTCAGGCGCGCTCAGGCGCGACAGGAAGCGGATGCGCCGCAGGTAGCCGTCGGCCTGCCGGAAATTCATCAGCCGAATGCCCGGCACCTTCATCAGTTCGCGCGTCTTGCGGCCGCGCAGCTGCTCGCCGGTGACGAAAATCGCGTCGATCTTGCCGGCGGTGAGCACGGCCATCGCATCGTCGCCGTCGAGGTCGAGCAGGGTCGCCGCGCCCTTGTCCATGCCGTTTTCGGCGAGCATGCGGCGCGCCAGCACGGCGGTGCCGCTACCCTCCGGGCCGATGGCGATGCGTCGGCCCTTCAGCTGGGTCAGCCGCTCGATGTCGCGCAGGCCGCGGTAGAACACCATGATCGGCTGCACGTACAGTGTGCCCAGCGACACCAGCCCGGGTGCCTTCTCGTCGTCCGCCAGCCCGGTCTGCACGAAGCCGACGTCGGCTGCCTGCTTCGGGTCGAGCAGCGTTTTCAGGTTCTCGATCGAGCCGTCCGTGCTGCGTACCTCGACCCGGATGCCGTGTGCCTCAATCAGCTTCGCATAGCGGTCGGCGGTACTGCGATAACTGCTGTCGGGCGGTCCCGAGAGGATCACCACGCGGTTCGGCGGCGCCGGCCGGATCAGCTTGACCGCCAGCCAGCCGAGGCCCGTGGTCAGCAGCAGGATGGGCAGCAGCACGGTCAGCAGGTCGCGCCAGGAGACGGCGCGCAGGCGGGCAATCGGGCGGGTCAGGGTCTTGCCGATGCCGGGCAGCGAGGAAGAGGGGCGCATCGTCGGGCTTTCCGGTGGACAGTCTTGCCGTCCATCATAGTGGATGCCGGGCCGGCCGGTCGTGCCGGCTCAGCCGGCGTACGGACTCAGCCGGCATACTGGCTCAGCACGGACTCGATTTCGTCCCGCGCGCTCACCAGCGCCTCGACGCAGTCCGGGTCGAGCTGGCCGGCATCGACCATCCTGCGCAATTCGGCGACCGCTTCGTCGAAGCGCCATTGCCGCTTGTAGGGACGGCGGTGCATCAGCGCGTCGAAAATGTCCGCCACGGTCACGATGCGCGCCTCGAGCGGTATGTCGTTGCCCTTCAGGCCCTGCGGGTAGCCGCTGCCGTCGAGGAATTCATGATGGCAGAGCACGATGTTGCGCAGGATCGAGCCGTTGGGCAGCTGCGCGAGATTGAAGTCGCCGAGGATTTTCTCGATGATGCGCACGCCCTTTTCCACATGGGTGCGCATCACTTCGCGCTCCGCGGGCTCGAGCTTGCCGGGCTTGAGCAGGATCTCGTCGGGTATGCCGATCTTGCCGACGTCGTGCAGCGGTGCGAAAAAATACACGTGTTCGATGAATTCGTCATTCAGCCGGTGCTGCCCGGCGAGCTTCTTTGCGATCGCGCGCGAATTGCGCGCCATGCGTTCGAGGTGGGCGCCGGTTTCGAAGTCGCGCAGGTTCGCCAGGTCTTTCGCGACCTCGACCGAGGCCGAGATCGAGCGGATCGCCGCCAGTTCCCCCGAGATCGACATGTTGACCAGCAAGGCGAACAGCAGCAGGTCGCGCTGCACCTCCAGCGTAAACGCGGCTTTCTTCGTCGAGTCGGCGAACAGGAAGCCGATGAACCTGCCCTGATCGGTCAGCACCGTGGTGAACGACGACTGATAGCCCTGCGCCAGCAGCCAGCTCGAATGCTTCGAGTTCGGGACGATCACGGCCGGTATGTCATCGATGATGCGCACGCCTTGGCTGCTCGCAAGCTTGCTCAGCGATTCGCTGTCGGACAGTCTGAACTCGTAGCCGGCAATCGGCTCGCCCACGCGGGTGCTGTTGATGAAGGTCTTCAGCAGGTCGGTGTCGGCGTCATGGATGACGCAGGCAAGTCGGTCAACGCAGGGCACGTGGGCCAGCACCCGGTCATGGACTTGCGACAGCCTCGCGCTGAGCGAAGGGGAGGGTTGGGAAATCTTTAACGGAGTCATCGGATTGGCGGCGGCTATCCAGAGGGGGTGGGGCGCGATTATATTTCATATCATTAAAACCTCCGGTATGCAGATTAGTTGGCGCAGGTTCGGCCGGAAAGGCGTCGTGCTCGTCGTGTCCGCGTCGGCGGTGTCGGGTCTCATGCCATCACATCCCCGACCTTGTCCATCCGATACCGGGAAATTACGAGGCGATGAAGGACGCAACGGCACGCGGTGGCAACACAATCCTGCATGCGGGATAGGTGCTGCGCACGCAGCGGGGTTTTGCGGCGATGCGAAGGCAAGCGCTTTGTGAGGTCGGAAGCATTGGAAAGGCCTGCCTTGTCCGCAAGGTCATGCTGCCTGCGCACGCCTGACAATCCGGGTGTGCCGGTGGCACTCGTGTCAGCACATGAAAAGATGGCGGCGCCAACCTCCGACTGAAAATTGTAGGCGATGTCGTCATCGAATCGACATGGTGATGTCACGAAAGCTGAATTGTCCTGAAACATTTGGCTGGTTGAATGCGGTGTCCATTTCAAGGAGATTCGCATGGCACTTTCACTCGAAGCCAACCAGCAATTAGCCCTTTCGGTACTCGACAGCATTGCCCTCGGCGGCGCCGAAATTTCGGCCTTTGATGCCCTCAGCAAGAATTTCTATGTGACCTCGGGTGATGGACTGCAGATCGTGTCTGCAGCGGATCCGGCGGGACTCGGCGCCGGTGCAACCATTGATCTCTCGACCGAGGGTTTTGGCGGGTTTGGCAATGGCATCACCAGCGTGGCCGCTTATGGCGGGTTGGTGGCGGTGGCGGTCGCGAATACGACGAAAAGCGAACCGGGCAAGGTTTTCCTGCTCGACAGCGACGGTGATCTGGTCAGGGCAGTCAGCGTCGGCGCCTTGCCCGACATGCTGACCTTTACGCCTGACGGCAAGCGCATCCTCGTCGCCAACGAGGGCGAGCGAGACGGTGAGAACGGCGAGTTCGATGCGAAAGGTGGCGTCAGCATCATCGATGTGTCGAACGGCGCCGCACAGGCAACGGTAACGACACTGGACTTCACCGCCTTTGACGGTCAGGAAGCCGCGCTACGTGCTGCCGGCGTGCGCATTTTCAACGGCAAGTCGGCCAGCCTGGACCTCGAGCCGGAATACATTGCGGTCGCGCCCAACGGAAAGCAGGCAATGGTGACGCTGCAGGAGGCGAATGCCGTTGCGTTGCTCGACCTGACGACGCAGAAATTCACGCAAATTATGCCGCTCGGGTTGAAAAAATATGCGGGCCTGTTGACCGATTTCAGCGACAAGGACAGCGGCTATCATCCGGTGTCCGATAAGGCGGTGTTCGGGATGTACATGCCGGACGCCATCACGGCGTTCAACGCCGGAGGTCGCACGTATTACGCGACCGCGAATGAGGGCGACGATCGCGACGATTTCATGGCCTCTGGCGAAAAGGCGCGCTTGTCGACGCTGGTGCTTGACCCCCTCAAATTTCCGAACGCTGCGGCATTGCAGGCCAGCACTGCGCTGGGACGCCTGAATACGCCGAATCCTGCGTCGGTTGGCCAGTTCATCAGCGGCGACACGGATGGCGACGGCGACATCGACCAGATTCTTTCTTTCGGCGCGCGTTCATTTTCCATCCTGAACAGCAAAGGGAAGATCGTCTTCGACAGCGGGGATCATATCGAGCGCTTTATCGCGACGCAGGGCATATTTGTTGCCGATGAAGTGGAAACAGGCGCGTTTGACGATGGCCGCAGCGATGACAAGGGGCCTGAGCCGGAAGGCATCACGACGGCGACCATTGGCGGACGCGTGTTGGTATTCGTGGGCCTCGAGCGCGGCGGCGGCGGCGTGATGGTCTATGACGTGACCGATGTCAAGAACGTCCAATTCGTCACGTATGCGCGGGATTGGTCTGATGTTTCGCCCGAAGGGCTGACCTATGTATCGGCCGCCGCCAGTCCGACGGGTCAGGCATTGCTGGCCGTGACCAATGAGGTGACATCGACGTTGACGATCTACGGGCTGACCACGGTGAAGAGTGGCGGTGACGGAATCGACAAGCTGATCGCCACCGACGGTGTCGATGAGTTTACCGGCGGTGCCGGCAAGGATCGCTTCGTCTTCGCACACGCCCGTGCCGGCGAAGTCGCCGTGGCTTCTCGCGACCTCATTACCGATTTTGTCAGCGGCGAGGACAAGATCAAACTCGCCCGTATGGATGCGGACGGCACAAGTGCGGGCAATCAGGCATTTGTCAGAGTGAGTGAGTTTACCGGCGATGCAGGCGAGCTTGTTGTCCGGCAGGAGGGGAGCAACATGCTGCTAAGCGGCGATATCAATGGCGATGGTCTGGCGGATTTTACGATCGAGCTTGCCGGCGTATCGGTATTGTCGATGTCCGATCTCGTGCTCTGAGTGCGTCGTGAATACGAAGGTGACGCCGCCGATGAACTGACCGGGTCGCTGTCAGCACAAGGTGGTCGGACTGATCAGACGTTTGCACGATGATTGTCCGGTTGCTGAAATAAACAAGGGGTTGGATGACTTGTCATCCAACCCCTTGTTTATTTCAGACCGGTCGCGCGCGACGCGATACGGGGAACGTAGGGCTCGGGTGAACTCGCCCACCAAACGGCATCCGCGCATTTGCCATCGGCTGCGGAATTCCCGCCGGGACGAAACCTAGACCATCTTGCGGTTTCTTCGTCACAGTACGCAGCGGGCCGCGCGGGATATCACAGACCGGTGTCCACGCTCCGCGGTTCGTTTTCGGGTTCGGAGGTGAAGTGATGTCGGTGTTTTCGTGCGTCACTATCCGCGATAGGCTCCCGACATGCGAAGCGCTCAAGAAGAGCGACTGGAGCGGGTCGCTCTGGATTGCACAATGCCGAAGTTTGTGCAGAGCATGGAAAATGTTTGGACCGAATGCTCCCGATAATGGCAAAGGCTTGCCCCAAGCGCCGTTTGCACACGGATGGCCGCGGGTTGTCGAGTGCCGTACGTCGCCGCTCATTGGCGCGACAGGATGCAGTTAAAAGGGATCTTGGATCGGATCGTCATTGGTCAGCCAGCGACGGCGCCGTGCTCGTAGCTATGGCGCGGTGCCAGTTCAGCGACTCGGCGCACATCATTTTCAATATAGAGTATTACATGCACCCATAAACTTTGCCGCTGATATGGAAATATCGCTGCATTTTGCTGAATCATGAATATTTCGATCATCCTGCAATTTGGCACGGGTATAGGCCATCTCGCCCGCGTTTCCGCGATTGCGAACGAACTCCGGAAATTTGCAGAAGTCACGGTGTTTTCTGGAGGACGGTCAGTCGACTTTCGCTTTGATGACGCCATACGTTTTGTTCAACTTCCCGCGATGTATTGGGAACCGGCCGTGCCCGGCGCAATTCTCAAGCCTGTTGATCCCGCTTGGTCGTCAGAAGAATGCCAAAAGGAGCGGAGCAGGATTCTGGTTCAAGACTACAGAAACAGCCGGCCAGCAATCGTGTTAACAGAATATTTTCCATTTTCTCCCGGTCGCTTCGGCTCAACGCTCGATGATTTGCTCGAAGAAATCAGGATTTCAACTCCGCGTCCTTTGCTGTTTTCCTCAATCCGGTCATTACCACAATTGACCAATATTAATCCACAGGTTTCGCCTGAATGGATCAGGAAAATTTTGCTTGAAGATTATGATGGTGTCATACACCATGCTGATCCGTCGATATTTCCGATCACATCACTTGGAGCATATTTCGTTTCGGCGCTTTCGGAGATTCCTGTATATCAGACCGGGTTCGTTAGGAAGCCACTTCCGCTCAAAAGCAATGAGCAACCGAAGGGTATTTTGCTTACGGTTGGCGGAGGAAACGCCAAAGCCGCGCTCTTAATGAAGAAATGGTTAGATGCAGTTGAATATATCTCACCGGAGCTCTATCCGGTTCACGCCGTCTGTGGCCCATTGATGCCATTGGAGTCCAAAACCTTATTGCGCGAAGTTAAGTCACCCGAAGTGATCATCCACGAGAGTGTTTCCGACTTGGACGAGCTAATGCAGAAGTGTTGCGCTGTCGTTTGCATGGGGGGATATAACACCCTGATCGAAGCTCTGAGTTTACAAAAGCCCGTACTTTCATTTGCGAGCGGGATGCACGAAGATCAACATTTTCAAATTGAACGATTCGCAGAGCGTGGCTTGCTGGTGAAAGGGGACCCGGACTGGTCGCCAGAAGAGATTGCTTCTGCAATTGAGTCTGTAGTTTCATTTTCTCCGAGTGGTCGTATTATTTTTGATGGTGCTGAGAAAACTGCGAAATTTATTTTTGATTCTTGGTGCTTATCTGGTTAAAAAATTATTCATACAAAAAATTAAAAAATCTTCTCTGAGTATTTTGCTGGATGATATTTGTTTTTCTTTTTTATTTTTTTGTCCCCGGGTTAATGCTTGTGGGCGAACGGCCATCGACAATTTTCATTCGTGCAATATAGCCTTAAAGTGATGCTCATTTCTCACTCGAAGTTTGGGAATTATTTAATTGCATTTCGAAAGGCGTTTCTGTATGCGCGGGCTTGTAATGAATCGATAAAAATCTGCTCAGCCGATATTCCGAAAGGGGGGGCGACATGGACACGATGATCGGAGAAGAATTCAAGCGCAGTACGGTCAAGAGCAAAGCACCGCAGATTTTAGGTATTTTGCAAGGCTGCGGCACGGTCGCCGAAGCGCGTCCCACATTTGACTTGCCACCGTCCGAAATCGAAGAGTGGGTCGATGGCGGTTGCAAGGGCGTGGAGACGGCGTTGCAGTCCAAGCCTCTGGATGTCGAAGCACACGATGAGAAGCAGATTCGTGCGCTGTGGGAGGCGGTTGGCGAATCGATGCTGCAGATGCCAGTCCTAAAAAATATCAAAGCCCGCTGGGGGACAACGACAAATGATCGATCTGGTCCGGCAAATGGCTGCGAATAAAGGAGCGGTCAACTCGACAAGCGCGTAATCGCTATCGGGATTGGCGTTGATAACTGCCGGTGCCCGCATCACGCGCTGGCGCTGAACACACACTCTGAGCCCTTTGCATAAGCGGTCAGGGGCGGGCCGTTTCTGCGGGGTGGCTGCACGGGCTTTTTATGCCGCCACGGCTGTGCCCCGCTTCCGGCTAAGTGACATGATCTGAACTGGATTGATCCAGAAAACCTGCACCGTGTCGTTCAGGCGCAAAAATGAACAAGGGGTTGCGGACCGAAATCTGCAACCCCTTGATGTACCTGGTAGGCCGTGCGGGACTCGAACCTGCGACCAACGGATTAAAAGTCCGCTGCTCTACCAACTGAGCTAACGACCCGAAAACAAGGATTCTTTGAAAAACAAAGATTCTCTGAAAAATAACGAAGGGTTGGACGATTGCTCATCCAACCCTTCGTGTTTTTCTGGTAGGCCGTGCGGGACTCGAACCTGCGACCAACGGATTAAAAGTCCGCTGCTCTACCAACTGAGCTAACGACCCGAAAGACCAAGATTATATACAGCCGAAATCGGGTTTGTCAAACATCTGCTTGAGCTTTTCCCTGTGCATTCGCTTCTCGCCCCCATGCTCCATTCGCCGTAACGCAAGGCAGTTCACTTGAACTCGGACAGTCTTTCCTTCGCTGCCGCGGCAGCGTTCGAGTTGGGGAATTTTCTCACCAGCAGACTGAACGTATCGCGCGCCGCGGTCCGGTCATTCATGTCGAGCTGGCAGCTGCCCAAATTCAGCAGGGCTTCCGGAACGCGCTGGCTGTTGCCATAGCGTGTGATGACGGTCTGGTAAGCCGGTATGGCCTTCGGGCAGTCAAGCATCGCGAAGTGGCTGTTCCCGAGCCAGAAGTGCGCTTGAGCGACTAGACCGGAATCGGGATAGCGCTGCAGGAAGGTCGTCAGCGATTCGGCCGCATTGCTGTAGTCGCCAGCTTTGAACTGCGCCAGCGCAGCATCCAGTGCCCGTTGCTCAGCGGCCTTCTGCTCTGCGGCAGCCCGCTGCTCGGCAGCCTTTGGGTCGGACGCTTTTGGCTCAGCCGCCTTGCTCTCAAGCGCCACCTGTTTTTGCTCCACGGCGCGCAGGCGCTGGTCAAGGTCGACGTAGAAATCGCGCTGACGCTTCTGCGAATTGGCGATTTCGTTCGAAACGATCTCGAGCTGGCCTCGCAGGCCGGCGAGTTCGCCGCGCAGCTTCTCGATCTCGCTGGCCAGATCCATCATGCTCTTGGTTTCGGCCTTCGATTCGAGGCGGGCAAGGGCCGATGCGATCTTGTTGTCGATGCGTGCCGAGAGCTCGGCGATCTGGCTGCGCATCTCATTGATCTTGTTTCGCGCATCGGTGTCCTGAAGGATCGCATGCGCGCTCATCGGCGCCCCAATAAAAAGCGCCGCCATGACGGCGGCGCTGGTCGCTTTGAATTTGAGTTTCATCGCTCAGATCAGTAGACGATATCCGCGCGGCGGTTTTGTGCCCACGCTTCCTCGCTGTTGCCGGTGGCCTTCGGTTTTTCCTTGCCGAACGAAACCGCTTCCATTTGCGAGTCGCGCGCACCGGCCAGGCTCAGCGCGCGGCGTACTGTCTCGGCGCGTTTCTGGCCCAGTGCGAGGTTGTACTCGCTACCGCCGCGTTCATCCGTGTTGCCCTGGATGATGACCTTGCGTTCCGGATTACCTGCCAGGAATTTGCCGTGGGCCTCGACGACAGCCTTGAACTCGTCCTTGATGGAGAAGCTGTCAAAGTCGAAGTACACGCTGCGCTTCGAAAGGACGTTGGCCGGGTCATTCAGCGGATCTTTTGCTGCGGCTGCCGCCGCCGCAGCAGCAGCGTCGCGTGCCGCTGCTTCCTTCGCTGCCGCCTCGCGTGCCGCCGCGTCCTTGGCTGCGGCATCCTTGGCGCTGGAGGCTTTCGCGCCGGCCCCCGGGATGGCGCTCGATGCGGCGCCGGAAGCAGCCGAGTTCGATTTCGCGACGCGATCCTCGACCGGCGCCTGATCGTCGAGCTTGACGGTCGAGCAGGCGGCAAGCAGCACGAGGGCTGCGATACTGGCGACGGATTTCAGTCCACGCATGGTTGGGTTCTCCCTGGTTAGATTAAGCAATTATTCCTGTGTTTACCGCGTGAACGGCCCCCAAGCCGGTTCACGAATGCTCGAAGCTCTTGAGGTCAGGCTGTAACGCGTACCGCCATCGACCGCAACGACCGACAGTGTTCCGCGGCCATCGGCGTCGCTCGCATACATGATGTAGCGGCCGTTTGGCGCGAAACTCGGTGATTCGTCGCGCGATCCGTCCGACAGGCGGGTTTCCTGCGATGTTGCCAAATCGAGTACGTAGACCTGGAACCGACCCTCACGCCGCGAAATATAGGCCAGCATTCTACCGTCTGGCGAGATGGCCGGGCTGATGTTGTAGCTTCCGTTGAATGTTACGCGCCGCACGTCGCCGCCTTCGGCATTCATCCGGTAAATCTGCGGGCCACCACTGCGGTCGCTGGTGAAATAGATGGTTCGGCCATCGGGCGAGAAGCAGGGCTCGGTATCAATGGCGCTGGAATTGGTCAGGCGGCGCAGGTCGGTGCCATCGGCATTGATCATGAAGATTTGTGTCAGGCCTTCGCGCGACAGGGCAATCGCCAGCCGCAGGCCGTCCGGCGACCATGCCGGTGCCGAGTTGCTGCCTTTGAAATTGGCGACGGCGAGGCGGTGGTTGCTCGCGAGTTCCTGCACGTACACGACCGGCTTCTTGTTCTCGAACGAGACATAGGCGACCCGGCTGCCGTCCGGGGACCAGCTCGGGGAAATGACGGGCTCGCTGGAGCGCAACGCAATGAACGGGTTTTCACCGTCGGAGTCCGCTACCTCGAGCCGGTATTCAGGACCGCTGCGGCTCACGTAGGTGATGCGCGTCGCAAAGGCGCCGCGGATGCCGGTCAGCTTTTCGAAAATGTCATCGGCGATGCGATGTGCCGCAAAGCGAATGAATTGCGGCCGCACGGTCAGCGACAGTACCGGAAAATCCGTTCCCTTGACCGTGTCGCGCAAGCGGTAGCGGATCTCGACGCGTCCGTCGCTGAGCTGCTGTACGCTGCCACCGATCAGCATGTCGGCGCCAAGCGACTTCCACAACGAGTCGTTCACCGTCCCGGAGTCGCGCACGGGCTCGGCCTTGCCGATGATCTTGAAAATGCCGCTCCGTTCGAGGTCGCCCCGGATGATCCCGCTGATCTGATTGGCGCCGGCCGGATCATCGCTGAATTGTCCGATGGCGATCGGGATGCGGTTGGCGCCGACGCCCGAGATCTCGACGCGCAGTTGCGCACGGGCAGGCAGGAGCGGGCTGAGGAAGGCGATCGAGAGGAGCTTCAGGAAGTGTCGTTTCATCTGATGTCGTGATCGTCGAATCAATAGTCCTTCGGACGGTGGGTGACCGTCAGGCTCGGTGGCACCTTGCCCGTGGCCGGGTCAGGCGGGAAGGGCGCCGCACGATCGATGGCACGCCGGACAGCCTGATCGAATGCAGGGACGCCGGAAGAGCGCACCAGCGTCACGTGCTTGAGGCTGCCATCAGGCAGCAGCTCGATCAGGTATTCCACCCCGGGGTTGCCCGCGATCTCGCTCAGAGGCGGGAGTATTGTATGCGATTTTATTTTCCCGGCGATCAGGCGAACGTAGCTCGCGGAATCCGAGCGGCCGGATGAGCGCTCGGCGTCGCCGGCGGTGCCTTCGCCGGCCATCGACTGCATGCGCTTGAGGTCGCTTTCACGGCGTGCCTTCGCGCGCTGCTCGGCGAGCTCCTGCTGCTGGCGCTTGTTCTCTTCGATGCGGCGCATTTCTTCTTCCTGCCGGCGTCGTGCCTCTTCCTGCCGCTGCTTTTCTTCTTCCTGACGGCGCCTCTCTTCCTCGACGCGCCGCTTTTCTTCTTCCTGTTTGCGTTTGATGTCTTCTTGTTTGCGCTTCTCTTCGTCGAGCTTGCGCTTTTCTTCTTCCTGCTTGCGGCGCTCTTCGTCCTGCTTACGTTTGAGCTCGTCCTGCTTGCGCTTTTCCTCGTCCTGCTTGCGCTTTTCCTCGTCGTGCTTGCGACGCTCTTCGTCGAGACGGCGCTTTTCCTCGTCGGCGAGACGCTTCCGGTCTTCTTCCTGCTTGCGCTTTTCCTCTTCAGCGAGGCGTTTCTTCTCCTCAGCCTCCTGGCGGCGCTTCTGCTCTTCCGCGACCCGCTTTTTCTCTTGTTCCTTGCGCTCGTCTTCCTCGGCCTGCCGTTTGCGTTCGAGTTCCTCGCGCTTGGCCTTTTCCTCGGCGAGCTTTTGCTCCAGCGCGAGCTTGCGCTGTTTCTCCTTCTCGAGCGCGATGTCCGGGTCGGGACCCTCGGATTTGGCTGCGGGCGCGCGATCCGGCGCGGCCTTGGCTTCCGGCTTTGCAGGCGGCGGTGTGACGGCCGGTGGCTTCGTGGCGGGCGGCTCGCGCCTCGGTTCCGGCGTCGGCTTGGGGGCGGGCTTGGGCGGCTCCGGTACCGGCTTGGGCGGCTCGGGCGGTGGCAACGGTGGTGCGGGCGGTGCCGCAAGGCGCGGCTGCGCGCTCCAGATCTCGGCCTCGACCGTGACCGGCACCGTGTTTTTCCAGCGCACACCCAGCCCCAGGAAGCCGAGCAGGGCGACGTGCACCAGCATCGCCAGCGTGAACGCGCGCCAGCGCCCGGGCTCTTGCGGTATTTGATACGGGTTGGAGCGGAGTTTCAAGGCAGGCTCAGCGGGCGGTGAGGCCCACGCGGGCAATTCCAGTCTTGTTGGCCAGCGCGATCGTCTGCACGACTTCGTCGTACTTGATGTCCTTGTCAGCCGAGATCATCAGCGGCAGGTCCGGGTATTTGCGCTTCAGGGCGGCCAGCTGCTCACCCAGCTGTTCGCGGTTTTTTGCACGGCTGAACTTGCGGCCGTGCACGCCGACACTGGCAGCACCATCTTCCCGTAGTTCGATCTCGAGGTATTCGGTGGGTGGTTGCGTCGATTGCCCGGCCTTCGGCAGTTTGATCTCGGTCGGCGGGATCATCGGCGCGACCACCATGAAGATGACCAGCAGCACAAGCATCACGTCGATGTAAGGGACGACGTTGATCTCTGCCTTCAGCTTGCGGCCCCGGCCGCCGCGCATGGTGGAGATCTGCGACATCAGCGAGCCTGCCGCTGGAGGATGTTCGAGAACTCTTCAATGAAGGTCTCGAAGCGGATCGCCAGGCGGTCGATGTCATGGGAATAGCGGTTGTACGCGACCACGGCCGGAATCGCGGCGAACAGGCCGATGGCCGTGGCGACCAGCGCTTCGGCGATGCCGGGCGCGACCGCCGCCAGCGTCGCCTGCTGCACGTTGGCAAGCCCGCGGAACGAGTTCATGATGCCCCAGACCGTGCCGAACAGGCCGACGTATGGCGAGACCGAACCGACCGACGCGAGGAAGGCGAGGTGGGATTCGAGCGCGTCCATCTCGCGTTGGTAGGCCGCGCGCATCGCGCGGCGTGCGCCGTCCAGCAGCGTGCTGGTGTCAATGTCCTTGCCGCTGAACGACACGCGGGCCTTGCGATATTCCTCCATGCCAGCCTCGAAGATGCGCTCGAGCGCGCCATTGCGCTGGCCGCGGCGGCGGTTGGTCGTCAGTTCTTCGTACAGCGCGTTCAGGTTCGCGCCCGACCAGAAGGCGGTCTCGAATTCGCCGGTCTGTCGCGTCGCGCTGCGGATCGTGAACATTTTGCGAAAAATGTAAGTCCAGCTCATGGCGGACACCAGCATCAGCAGGGCCATCACCAGCTTCACCAGCAGGGAAGCGTTGCTGACCAGGGAGAGGAGCGACATGTTTTCGTGGACGGGCATGGCTTTATAAGTAGATTGATGTGTGGCCGCGTGCGATTGTACAAACCCGTCGACTGCCGGGAAACTAAAAGCGAAGGCTCACGTGTCGCCCTTTTGTTTCACGATGTTACGAATCCTCGCGACTACGTCGTCGGGAATGGCAGCTGGTTTCAGGCCCTGCGTGTCGACACAGCCGACGCGTATGCTGCCGCTGCACAGCAGCTGCTGCGATGCGCCATCCGCCAGCCACGCTTCCTGCACAAAATTTACCGACGCGCGTCCCAGCTTTTCCACCGTGACCGTAATCTCGAGGCAGTCGTCCAGTTTTGCCGGCGCATGGTAATCCATGGCCGTGCTTTTGACCACAAAGATGCGCTGTTCCCTGCTGGCCAGCGCCTGCTGGCCGATGCCGGCTGCGCGCAGCCACTCGGTGCGCGCGCGTTCGAAGAACTTCAGGTAGTTCGCGTAGAACACAATGCCGCCGGCGTCGGTATCTTCGTAGTAGACGCGCACCGGCCAGCGGAACCCGGTTGTCATGCGCTGCGCTTGACGTTGAATGGCGAGAAGCCCTGGCAGACCGGCATCATCTCGATGTGGTTGATGTTGACATGCGCTGGCAGGGTGGCAGCCCAGTAGGCGGCTTCGGCGATGTCATCCGAGTCGAGTGCCTTGATACCCTGGTAAACCTTCGCGGCGGCGGCATCGTCGCCTTTGAAGCGCACGTTGGAGAGCTCGGTGTCGCCGGCCATGCCGGGAGCGATGCTGGTCGCCTTCACGCCGGTGCCGACCAGGTCGGCACGCAGGTTCAGCGTGAACTGGTCGACGAAAGCCTTGGTTGCGCCGTAGACGTTGCCGCCCGGGTAGGGGTAGCTGCCGGCGACTGAGCCGATGTTGATCACGTGGCCGCTGCCGCTTGCCACCATGCGCGGCAGCACTGCGCGGGTCATCCGAACCAGTCCCTGGCAGTTGGTCGCAATCATGGTGTCCCAGTCGGTCAGGTGCGCCTCGTGGGCGGGCTCCAGGCCCAGCGCCAGCCCGGCATTGTTGACCAGCACATCGATGGCCTGCCAGTCGGTCGGCAGCCCCTCGAGCATGCGCTCGATCGATTCCTGGCGGGTCACATCCAGTTCGACCGGCAACACCGCCGGGCCGAGCTCGGCCGCCAGCGCGGCCAGCCGGTCGGTGCGCCGGGCGGCGGCGATCACGCGGTGGCCTTCCCGGACGAATTTGCGGGCGATGCCCGCGCCAAAGCCGGAACTGGCGCCGGTCACGAGTACGATCATGCGAAGATCCTGTGAGAGCTGAAAAACGGTTTAAAAAGACTGTGCATTTTAGCCGATGCCGCACCGAAATCCGGCCGTCAACCTTGCTGAAAACCGGGCTGTCTAATAGAATTTCGCGTCATTTCGTCTCGCGTGACTGGCGCAACACCGGCCTCCGGCCGGCAAGGTGGGGTTCCACCGGGGAGCGCGAGACCTTAGCTTTCCGCCGTACGCCTGGGCAGCCGACAAGGGGGTTCTCATAGAGCCGCCGGATCGTAAGAAGAGGCTGCCGCTCGTCTGCACTGCACCGTCGGCAGCCACCTGCTTGAACCAACGCTTTTGCACCGATTGGAGCTAATTGATGTTTTCCAGCCAACACACGATTGCCAACGTCGACCCGGAACTGTGGGCGGCCATCCAGAAAGAGAACCAGCGCCAGCAGGACCACATCGAGCTGATCGCTTCCGAGAACTATGCGTCGCCGGCCGTGATGGAGGCGCAGGGTTCGCAGCTGACCAACAAGTATGCGGAAGGCTATCCGGGCAAGCGCTATTAC
>JACCDS010176278.1_pt1 | contig 15957 bp, 11 predicted proteins | sample 7446441 | NCBI WGS metagenome assembly JACCDS01 (sample SAMN15323445, study PRJNA562643) | freshwater metagenome | isolation source: river surface water | place: USA:Blue River Watershed | collected 2017-08-17
GATACAGCCGCAGGTATTCACGCTCGACCCGGTCGGCGAATACCGGCACCGGCTGGTGTTCGATTTGTATCCGGCGAATCCGGTCGACCCAATCGCCGACCTTCTGCACAAGGACCGGGCCGCTCCGGCGACCGCGCACTCCTCTGCACCTGCTGCACCTGCTGCTGCATCGTCTGCCCCTCCCTCCCCGGCAACGTCCACCGCGCCGCGCGCGGCGGGCGAGCCGCAGGCCAAGGCCGACCCGGACCCGGCGCCCACCCCCGGCGACTTCACGCGCATGATCACCATCGCGCTCGACCCGGGCCATGGCGGCGAGGATCCCGGCGCGGTCGGTCGCGCCGGCAATTATGAAAAGGATGTGGTGCTTGCGATTGCGCGGCGCCTGAAGGCGCGGCTGGAGCAGCAGCCGAACGTGCGCGTGCTGCTGACCCGCGACGGCGACTATTTCGTGCCGCTGCACACGCGCGTGCAGAAGGCGCGCAAGGTGCAGGCCGACCTGTTCGTGTCGGTCCATGCAGACGCGTTCATCGAGCCGACAGCGCGCGGCTCCTCAGTGTTTGCGCTGTCAGAGAAAGGCGCGAGCTCGACCGCTGCGCGCTGGCTGGCGAACAAGGAAAACGCCGCCGACCTGATCGGTGGCATCAACATCCGCAGCAAGAATCCGCAACTGGCCAGCGTGCTGCTCGACCTGTCGACCACGGCACAGATCAATGACAGCCTGAAACTGGCCAAGCATGTGCTCAACGAGATCGGCACGATCAACCGCCTGCACAAGCCGCGCGTCGAGCAGGCGGGCTTTGCGGTGCTGAAGGCGCCGGACATCCCGAGCATCCTGGTCGAGACCGCGTTCATCTCGAACCCGGAAGAAGAAGCCAAGCTGACCGACGAGAAATACCAGGACCAGATGGCAGAGGCGCTGATGCGCGGCATCATCCGCTACCTGCACAAGCACCCGACCCTGAACCGCGGCCGCGTGACCTGATTCGCGTCGCGCCCGGGCGTCGCGCGAGCGGCGTCAGGCGCCGGAATCGGCCTTCTTCGCGAAGACCTTGCGCAGCACGCGCACCACGGCGGCCAGCGCCACCGGACCGGCGGCGGCGGCCACGCCGACCAGCACAATCGTGTTCAGGTGGTCGCGAATAATGGGGATGTTGCCGAAGAAATAGCCGGCCATCACCAGCGCCACCACCCACAGCAGCGCGCCGCCGATGTTGAACATCTGGAAGCGGCCGAACCCCATCGCAGACACGCCCGCAACGAAGGGCGCAAAGGTGCGTATCACCGGCAGCCAGCGCGCCAGCACGATGGTCTTGCCGCCATGCGACTCAAAGAATGCATGCGTCTTCTCCAGCGCGGCGCGGTCGATCCAGCGGTAGTCGCGCGTGAACACACGCGTTCCGATCGCGCGGCCGACATAGTAATTGACGGTATTGCCCGTCACCGCCGCCAGCACCAGCAAGGCAATCAGCAGCGGCGCACTCATCAGGCCGTTCGCGCAGAATGCGCCGGCAATGAACAGCAAGGTATCGCCGGGCAGGAAAGGAAACACCACCAGTCCGGTTTCGGCGAACACGATGGCGAACAACACCGCGTACACCCAGGGTCCATACAGCTCGAGCAGGCTGCCGAGCGACTTGTCGACATGCAGGATCAGGTCGAGCAGTTGTGCAAATTCCATGATGAAGCCGCAGCGGCGAACCGAAACTGAAGAAGCGACGATGATACACGCAGGTTCTGACCCCGGCGCTGAGGAATCCCTGAACCATCGCTCGGTATAATCCCGCCATGAGCACTTTCCCCAGCGGCCCGCGCGTCATCCGCCCGCTCCCTGACCAACTGATTTCCCAGATCGCCGCCGGCGAGGTGATCGAGCGGCCTTCCGCCGTCGTGAAGGAACTGCTCGAGAACGCGCTGGATGCCGGCGCCACCCAGCTGACCCTGCGCCTCGAGGCCGGTGGTGTGAAGCGGATTGCGCTGGCCGACAACGGCTGCGGCATACCGCCCGAACAGATGCCACTGGCGCTGGCGCGCCATGCGACCTCGAAGATCGCCAGCCTGCATGATCTGGAAAACGTGACTACGCTGGGCTTTCGCGGCGAGGCGCTGGCGTCGATCGCGTCGGTCGCGCAGCTGACCCTGACATCGCGCACCGCCGACGCGGCTCACGCATGGCAGGTATCGGGCCACGATCCGCAGTCCGCCAGCCCGGCCTCCGGATCGCCGGGCACGCTGATCGACGTACAGGACCTGTATTTCAATACGCCGGCGCGCCGCAAATTCCTGAAATCCGAGCAGACCGAGTACGGCCATTGCGTCGAGGTGGTGCGCCGCATCGCGCTGGCACGTCCCGATGTGCGCTTCACTGTCACGCACAACGGCAAAACCTCCGAGCACTGGCAGGAAAGCGACCGCGCGCAGCGCAGCGCGCAGATCCTCGGCGACGAGTTTGCGCATGCCCGCCTGCCGCTCGACGAAGCCGCCGGTCCGCTGAGGCTGCAGGGTTTCGCCGGCCTGCCGACCGCGGCGCGCATGCGCGCGGACTCACAATACTTTTACGTCAATGGCCGTTTCGTGCGCGACAAGCTGTTGACGCATGCGGTGCGCGCTGCCTATCAGGATGTGCTGCACGGCGACCGCTTCCCTTCGTATGTGCTGCAGCTCGACCTCGATCCCGCGCTGGTGGATGTGAACGTGCATCCGTCGAAGATCGAGGTGCGCTTCCGCGACAGCCGCGCCGTGCATCAGTTTGTGTTTCATGCGGTCAGCCGCGCACTGGCGCGCACGTCTGCGACTGCGCAGGGCGAGGTGCCGGCGCCGGCCGCTGGCCTGTCGGCCGCGCCATCGGGTCCGCTGCCGTGGGTCAGCCAGACGATGCGTCAGGCTTCGTTCGGCGTAGCGCAGGAACGCTCCGCCTACGGCGCCATGTTCGCCGATACCCTGCACGCTGCACCGGTAGCGACCGCGGCGCCGGCATCCGCGGCCAACACCTTGTCGTCGCTGTTCCCGGCCCAGCGTGGCGTGGCCGAGGCCAGCGACGATGATGCGTTCCCGCTCGGGTTCGCGCTCGCGCAACTGCATGGCATTTACGTGCTTGCGCAGAACCGCGCCGGCCTGGTGCTGGTGGACATGCATGCGGCACACGAGCGCATCCTCTACGAGCAGTTCAAGGAGGCGCTGGAGGCGGACGCGGTGCAGCTGCAGCCGCTGCTGATTCCGGTGACCTTTCACGCCGATCCGGTCGAGGTCGGCACGGTGGACGAACATGCCGGCACACTGGCTGCGCTCGGCTTCGACATCGCCGCAATCTCGCCGACTACGCTGGCCGTGCGGGCGATCCCGTCGCTGCTGAAGAACAGCGACGCGCAATCGCTGGCGCGTGACGTACTGCGCGAGGTGCGCGAGTTCGGCGGCTCCCGGATCCTGGTCGAGCGGCGCAATGAACTGCTGGGCACGCTCGCCTGCCATACCGCCGTGCGTGCCAACCGTCAGCTCACTCTGCCCGAGATGAACGCGCTCTTGCGGCAGATGGAAGCGACCGAACGCTCGGACCAGTGCAACCACGGCCGTCCGACCTGGGTACAGCTGGCGCTGTCCGACCTCGACAAACTTTTCCTTCGCGGGCAATAAGCATGAAGATTTCCCCGCTGTCGCAATTCGCGCAGGCCCCGCTGTTCGCGCTGATCACCACGATGCTGATGATGCAGCCGCTGTCGACCGATCTCTACCTCGCGTCGCTGCCCAGCCTGGCCAGCGGCTTTGGCGTGCCGGTGTCGACGGTCCAGTTGACACTGTCGCTGTTCGTCGTCGGCTTCGGCAGCGCGCAGCTGGTCGTCGGGCCGCTATCGGATCGCTACGGGCGCCGTCCGGTGCTGCTCGCCGGACTGGTGCTGTATGTCGTGGCGAGCGCGCTGTGCGGACTGTCGCAGACCATCGACCTGCTGATCGCCGCACGCTTCCTGCAAGCGCTCGGCTGCTGTGCAGCGGTGATGGTCTCACGCGCGATCGTGCGCGATGCCTACGCGCCGCAGGACAGCGCACGGCTGATTGCGCGCGCCAGCACCTGGATTTCGCTGGCGCCCATCGTCGGCCCCATCGTCGGCTCTTATCTTCAGGTCGCGTTCGGCTGGCGTGCCGCCTTCGTCGCACTCGGCGTGTTCTCGGCCTGCGTGATGGCCGCCTGCATCCTGCACCTGCCGGAAACCAACGAGCACAAGAACCCGGACGCGACCAACCTGCGCGGGCTCGCCGCCAACTACCGGCTGGTGCTCGGCTCGCGCGAGTTCTGGCTCAATGTGATGCCGGGTGCACTGTCTTACGGCGGCATCTTCATGTTCATCTCGGGCTCGAGTTTCGTGCTGATCAAGGTTCTGGGTGTGCCGACCGAATGGTTCGGTTACTGCTTCGGGCTGGGCGTCTCGGGCTACATGACCGGCACACTAATTTGCCGACGGCTGCTCAAGAGCATCAACGGCGAGCAGGCACTGCGGATCGGTACCGCATGCTCGATGACTGCGGGACTGTATTTTCTGGCCGCGACCCTGCTCGGCCTCTGGCATTGGGCGGTGGTGGTGCTGGCGATGTTCCTCGCGATGGTGGCGCACGGGATCAACTTCCCGGTATCGCAGTCGGGTGCGGTGGCGCCGTTCCCGCGCCAGGCCGGTACCGCCGCCGGATTGATGGGGGCCATCATGATGGTCTTCGCCTTCGTCGTCGGCAGCATTGTCGGCGCCACCCACAACGGCACGCTGTACCCGCTGGCGATCATGGCGACGGTGCTGGGCACGCTGAATTTTCTGTCGGTGCGGCTGATCGCAAAGCGCCCACTGCCCGCATGAACAAGCCGCTGGTGGTGGCCCTGATGGGTCCGACCGCATCGGGCAAGACGGCGGCGGCGCTGGAAGTCGCGCGACAGATACCGTCCGAGATCATTTCGGTCGATTCAGCGCTGGTCTATCGCGGCATGGACATTGGCACGGCCAAGCCGAATGCCGGCGAACTGGCCGCCGTGCCGCATCATCTGATCGACATCCTCGACCCCGGCGAGTCCTATTCGGTGCGGCAGTTCCGCGATGATGCGCTGCGGCTGATTGCCGACATCCAGTCACGCGGCCGGCTGCCGCTGCTGGTCGGCGGCACGATGTTGTACTTCAAGGGCCTGCGCGACGGCCTTGACGACCTGCCGCAAGCCGACCCCGCGTTGCGCGCGCAGCTCGACATGGACATTGCCCGGCATGGGGTCGCCGCACTGCACACCCGACTGCAATCGCTCGACCCGGTCACGGCGGAACGTCTGCAGCCCACCGACACGCAACGCGTGCAGCGCGCGCTGGAGATCATCCTGCTGACCGGCCAGCCCATGTCGGCGCTGCTGGCGAAATCGCCGCCGCCGGAACTGCCGTTCACGCTGCTGCCGCTCGCGCTGGAGCCGTCCGATCGCAGCGCGCTGCATGAGCGTATCGCCGCGCGATTTGACCAGATGCTGGCTGCCCACCCGGGTCTGCTCGACGAGGTGCAGGCACTGCGCGCCCGCGGCGACCTGCACCCCGGACTGCCGTCCATGCGCTGCGTCGGCTACCGGCAGGCCTGGGAGTACCTCGACGGCCAGATCAGCCGCGCCGAATTGCGCGAGCAAGGCATTGCCGCGACACGCCAGCTGGCCAAGCGGCAGTTGACCTGGCTGCGCGGCATGGATGACAGGCTCGTGATCGACTGTCTGGCGGCGGATGCGGCGCAGCAGGTCGTGCGAATCATCCGGAAAAATGCGAGTTGACACGAACAGCACCCGCGGCCATAATGCCGGGCTTCGTGGTGATATAGCTCAGTTGGTTAGAGCACAGCACTCATAATGCTGGGGTCGGTGGTTCAAATCCACCTATCACCACCACCCGAATTTCGCAAAAACAAGCGCCCTCACCTCCGTGGGCGCTTTTTTTTCGCCCCGCCGCCGACACACGGCAAGACAAAATCGACTCACTCTGTGCAGATCGCAGCGGCCAATTCACTGGCGTATCGTTAACTTTTTATTCAGTCACTCTGATTAATAAGCTAATTAATCCATGAGCCGTTGTTTATTGGATACGACATCCAGAAGATACATTTAGTGATTTTGTAGTAACTTCTGGTAATAATTATTATAAAAATCTGAACACCATTGAGGTCAAACCTCGGATATCGGTGTCCGGTTTGCCTTCCAATACCGGCCACACCCGCAGTCGTCCAAGAATTAACATAAATGAAAGGACGCAGGAGTGCGACTCTCGGATTTCATTCGAGCGCGAATGGAGGAAATCCTCCATGTCTGGGTGGATTATTCTGCAGTGATTCAGGCTTTGCATGATTCACTCGCCCGACAGCAGCAAAATTTCGCGCGGCGACTGTTGCTTGCGATTGCAAGCGAACTGGATAATGACCTGGCTGCCGGCCTGCGCTGGCGCAGGTCATTCAGGCGATCGGCTCTCCGGAAGTCGGGTAACAGTCACCTGACAGCCGGTTCAGACCCTGCCGGGGATTGGCGTTTTGGTCACGGACTGTCGATGCCCGAGATTTTTTCGGAATATCAGGCACTGCGCGCCGCCGTAGTACGGCTTTGGGCCAAGAGCGTGTCCTGTCAGCCTGCATCGATACGCGCCGACCTGCCCCGCTTCAATGAGGCGATTGACCTCGCGCTGTCGCGGTCTGTCACGGCGCATGTGGCCGAGCAGGAGCGGAAAATCCAGCGGCTCGATCAAGTCCTGTCGACCGTTCCCGATCATGCGTGCGTTCTGGATCCGGATGGCCGCTTCCTGTATGTGAATAGTGCGCTGTGCAGCTATTTCAAACTTCGTCCCGAACAACTGGTTGGCAAGTCACTGCCCGAACTCGGCGTCAAGTCGGCGGAACTGATCGAAAGCGAAATCAGGGGGGTGGTCGCCAAACGCGAGTTCATACGGTTTGAAATCTCTTCCGAACTGGAATCCGGACGCCGCGTATTTCATGAATATCTGTTTGCCCCGGTGATCAACGACAGCGGTGAAGTCGAAGCGGTTACCGGCGTGGCGCGAGACATTACCGACCAGAAGCTGCGAGGTGAAGCCATCTGGCGGCAGGCTAATTTTGACGGACTCACCAATATTCCCAACAGACACCTGTTTCTGGATCGTCTGGAGCATGAGGTCCGGCATGCCGAAAGAAGCGGACTCGGTCTGGCGCTGTTATTTATCGACCTTGACCGCTTCAAGGAAATTAATGACACCCTCGGTCATACGACCGGCGATCTGCTGTTGCAGCAGGCGGCAAACCGTATTCGCGAGTGCACACGTTCGGAAGATACGGTAGCCCGTCTGGGAGGCGATGAATTCACGGTCATTCTTACGGGTTTTCAGCAGCCAGAGGATGTCCGGATCATCGCCCGCAAGATGGTGGAAAAACTGGCCGAGCCATTTCAACTGGGCGACGAAATCGTCCAGATATCGGGTAGCGTTGGGATTACCCTGTACCCGCGCGATGCAACCGCGCCCGCCGATCTGGTGCGCAATGCAGACAAGGCAATGTATGCGGCCAAGAGTGCCGGTCGCAGCAATTTCAAGTTTTTCTCTGACGAGATGCAACGCGAAGCGGTTGCCCGAAACAAGTGGGTTGCTGATCTTCGCAGGGGAATCCAGGAACAGGAGTTCGTTGTCCATTTCCAGCCCATCGTGTGCCTGAAAAGTGGTCTGATCAGGAAAGCCGAGGCCGTGATCCGGTGGAATCATCCACAGCAGGGCATGCTGCTGTCGGACGCCTTTATCGACATTGCGGAAGAGGCTGGCCTGATCGAGGACATCGATAATGTGGTGCTCAACGAAGCGGTGCGTCGTTCCCGCGAGTGGAACGGCGAATATCTTTTTCAGATCATCGTCAACAAGTCCACGCAGACGCTGGCAAACATGAACGCAGCCCACTGGAAAATCGGCTCGCCGGATGCGTCTCCGGTATCTCCCGACACGCTGTTGGTGAAGATCACGCAATGCGAGTTAATGCAATCCTCACCGGAAGTGATGCGCCGGATCGAAAGCCTGCGCAAATCCGGTGTGCAAATAGCGCTCGACAATTTCGGCATCGGATACTCAGCGATTTCCTGCCTTACCCGCGTCAAGGTCGATTACCTGAAGATGGGCCAGACCTTCATCAGCGAGTTACTTGAGAACCCGGTTCATCAGGTCATTGCCAGGACCATTATCCAACTCGCCCACGAACTCGGCATGTCCGTGATTGCGGAAGGGGTCGAGAATTACCGGCAGAAAGACTGGCTGATCGAGTCCGGCTGCGATTATGCACAGGGTTTCCTGTTTTCAGAGGCGCTGCCCGGAGACGCCTTGTCTGCACGGCTGCAGCAACAGCAACAGCGAGGCGAAACGGCCAGGTCTTCACGACGGCATCGGCAGAGCTGGCGGAATAACGCAGGCTGTTTATGCCTGTGGCTGCATGGGCTGACTTTCCGGCGGCCGTGCGCGCTTGGCTTCGTACATCAGGGCATCTGCTTCGGCCAGCAAACTGCTCAATGATTTACGCTGCTGCGGATCGATCATCAAGGTGCCAACACTGCACGCTATCTCATAGCTGCGCGCATGCTCACGATTCAGCTGCGCCAACGCCTCGCGAAAACGCGCCACGGCGGCGTGCACACCGGTCGGGTCGGTATTGGTCAGCAATACCAAAAATTCGTCGCCGCCCCAGCGCGCGATCACATCAGAAGAACGAAAAACACGCATCAGCAAGCCGGCAAAGTCCTTCAGCACCTGATCGCCTTCGGCATGGCCGAACGCATCGTTGACCTGCTTGAAATGATCGAGGTCGAACATCATGAGCATTGCGGAACGCCGGGCACGCTGGCAAACCGCAAGTGCGTGCCGGCCAAGCGTCATGAACCCACGCCGGTTCGAGAGGCCGGTCAGTTCATCGGTTGAAGCCAGCGACAAGGCCGCTAGCTCGCGCTCGGCCATATCGGCCAGGTCGCGCAGCGAAGCGAGATCATCCGAATTAAAATCATGCGGCTTGGTGTCGAGCAGGCACAGCGTGCCCATCACGCTGCCGTCCGGCATGCGTAGCGGACAACCGACATAAAAGCGGTACTTCGGTTCGTTGACGACGAGCGGATTCGACGAAAATCGAGGATCTTTGCTTGCATCCGGAATCAGCAGCACGGATTCCTCATTCAGCGCATGTGTACAGAACGCCAGATCGCGCGGTACTGAAGTGACGTCGGTGCCGACACAGGATTTGAACCATGCGCGATTCATGTCCAGCAGCGACACCGCAGCGACCGGCATGTCGAACAGTTTGCTCGCCAGTCGTGTCAGGCGGTCGAAGCGTTCCTCGGCGGCGGTATCGAGAATATGGAGGGCGTGAAGGGTAGCCAGGCGCTGGCTTTCTTCAGCCAGGAACGCTGCAGGATCCATGGCGCGGTCTGTGAGTGCGGAAGAGCAAAGCAGGATTCTAGACTCGCGCCTTTTTGTTGAAGCGCGGAGTATCGACGGAAGTCTCTGACAATTCAGCGAATCATTCCGCAGATGACAGTTTGATACCGGGAGAGCCTGTCGCCCTACCCTCAGTCAATCGCGCGGCCTGCGCCCGTTCGGGGCGGCCCAAAGGCGCAGCGCACCGCAAGCGCCACCACATAGCCGAGGCACAGCCAGCCGATGACATCGCCCGCGCCATCCGACACCAGCGCTGCCGTCAGCCCGACCCCTGTCATCACAACAACCTGCAGCGGCCGGGCCAGCACCTGCAACGTGGTTTTCATTGCGCTTCCCCCGCCTTGCGCTGAAGGCCTTCTGCCCTGCTGCGCCGGCGTGACACCCACACGCAAAGCCCACTGACCAGGACGACGATCGTCAGCAGGTCCAGCGCGGCCCACAGCAGGTTGGGGGGCAGCGCGCCGTATTCGCCGAAGTGCAGCGGTTGCGACAGCTGGAACAGCGTGACGTACCACGGACGCTCGCCGGCACGCAGCACATCACCGGTGCGCGGGTCGACCAGCAGCGCCTGCCGCAGCCGCGAAGTGAATGGCGTGTCGCCGCGCAGGATGACGGCAAAATGTTCGCGCGTACTCAGCAGCGTTCCCGGCCAGGCCATCATCTCCAGCTTCATCGCAGGCGCGGCTTTCAGCGCCTGCGTTAATGCAAATTGGGTCGGGGAGGTACTGCCCGAAGCCGCGCCGCCGGCATCGCCGCGCAACGCCAGCGAGACATCGCCGGATGCCAGCCTGGCCATCTGCTCTTGCTGCCATGCCTTCAGTATCAGGTCGGCCCAGGTGTTGATGACGCCCGTGCCGCCGACCACCAGCGCCCAGCACAACGTGACGATACCGAGCAGATTGTGCAGGTCGAGCCAGCGTATCCTGCTGCCGCGGCCATGACGCACCGTACCAAACTCGAGCTTGCGCATGTAGGGCGGATACAGCACCAGCCCCGACACGATCGCGATCAGCAGTAACACGCCCATCAGGCCGAGGAACAGCTTGCCCGGCAGGCCGGCAAAGAGGTCGACGTGCAGGCGATACACCCATGCCATGAAGCCCTCGCCGAAATCCGGCATGCCGAGCACGCTGGCATCGCGGGCATCGACCGCCACCAGTACTGCATTCCGCTCGTCGGTGTCGGGTCGTGTATCGAGTTTGACGTACCAGAGATTGCGCTGCTCATCTTCACTGAAGAGATAGAGCGGTACTTTGCCCGGCACATGCGCGCGCGCGGCGGCAGCCACCTGGTCGGTGCTGGCGCGCGCCATGCCGGCAGGCGCGCCGGCCCGGGTGAAATGGCCGCCGCTGAGTTCATCGATTTCATCGGAGAAGATCAGCGGCAGGCCTGTCACGCAGACCACCAGCATGAAGGCGGTGCACACCAGACTGGACCACGTATGAATCCAGTCCCACAGACGCCGGGAAGGCGACATTAGAAGCTGACGGTGGCGCTGACGCTCAGGGTACGCGGTGCGCCCAGCACCAGATAGCCATAGCCGGGATAGCCGCCGGTCGATGCCCAGTAGTCGCGGTCGAGCAGATTGTCGATACGGGCACGGAAGGTGACGAGTTGCTTATTGATCTCGGTGACGTAACGCGCGCCGATATCAACCCGGGTCCAGGACGGAATGGCCATCGTGTTGCCTGCGTCCGCGTATTGCGATGCTGTGTAGACCAGCCGCGGGCTGATCGCGAGGCCGGAGACTCCCGGTACATCGATGTCGGCACCGAGGGTGGCCTGGGCCTTCGGAACACCGATCGGGCGCTTTCCTTCGAGTGCGCCATCGACGCCGCGAGTGATTTCACCGTCGATCAGTGTCAGGCCACCGAGCACGCGCACGCCGCGCACGGCTTCGCCAAACACCGACACTTCGATGCCGCGGTTGCGCTGCTCGCCGCCATCGACGAACAGGCTGCTGCTATTGAGCATGCCGAACGGCTTCGTCGTGGAGAACAGCGAGACGCCCGCACCGATGCGGCCACCGTCATATTTGATGCCGATTTCCTGTTGCTGGGTGACATGCGGCGATAGCGAGCGGCCCGCGTTGCTGGCGTTCCAGGGCGCCGTGTCACCGGCCGTCAGGCCTTCAATGTAATTGGCGTACAGCGAGAGATCCGGACGCATGCGGAACACAACGCCAGCCATCGGTGTCAGTCGGGATTCCTGGTAACGCTTGGTCTGCGCGCCGCTGTCGTAGTCATATTCGCGATTGTCCATCTGCTGATGGCGCATGCCCACGGTCACGCGAATCCGGTCTTCTGCGAACACCAGGGTATCGGCCACCGCAATGCTGCTGCTCTGGTTGCGGAAGGTGACCAGCGGATCGCCATAATTGCCGCGCGCGTTGATGATGGCCGGCATCGGCACGCCGGACGGGCTGTACAGATTGCCCAGCACGTCGCCGCGGAATCCATTGGCAAACCAGTCCGAACCGCCCCACGCATTGCGCGATTCGAGCTGGTAGGTGGATGCCGACACTACGGCCGTATGTTTCACTTCGCCCGTGCTGAAGCGATGACGCATGCCGACCTCAGCCGTGCGGCCCTGATCCTTGCGCATATTGTCGAAGCGGTAGGCGCTGGTCACGCCTGCCACGGTGGACGTGGGATTGGCCAGCCGGTTTTCTTCATCGCCATTGCGCAGGCCAAACGCGGCCCAGGCCGTGGTGGCTTCGCTCAGGTCGAACTCGGCGCGCGCTGTCGCAAACAGCGAGCGTTCGCGCGCGAAGGTCCAGGGCTGCGCGAAGTTGCGGCTGGCATCCGGCGCGTCGGGGATGCCGCCGGCTGGAGTCACGCTCGGGCGTGGCGCATTCACCTGATGTTCCTGGAATCCCGCGTCGGCGGACAGGCGCAGGTCGCGGCTGCGGAAATCGGCGCCAATCGACAGCAGGCTCAGTTCGCGATCTTCATTCCTTACCGCGCCCGAACCATCGCGGCGCACCGCATTGATACGCACGCCGGTGTTCTGGTCGGCGCCGAAGCGACGGCTGATATCGGTCGACAGCAAGGCATGGCCGCCACTGCCAATGCCTGCGGTGATTTCGGTCAGCGGCTCATTCGCCGCCCGCTTGGGCAGCACGTTCACGGTTCCGCCAATGCCGAATCCCGACACCGCGCCGGTGCCGCCGTTGAGGAAGGCGTTCGCACCGCGTAATACCTCGATGCGCTCCACCAGTTCGGCTGCCAGATACTGTCGCGGCAGTACGCCATACAGGCCGTTGTAGGTCATGTCGTCCGACGGCACCGGGAAGCCGCGGATCACATACACCTCCTGGAAATTGCCAAAGCCGCGCGCGGAGCGCACGGTGGGATCGTTCTGCAACACATCGGCGACGCTGGTGGCCTGAAGGTCCTGGATCAGCGTCGACGTATAGGCAGTGGTGCTGAACGGCGTGTCCATGATGTCCTGATTGCCTAGCAGGCCGACGCGTCCGCCGCGGGCGACCTGATTGCCCGCGAAAGGCTGGGCGAGTCCTTCAGCGGACGCATCAGCGCTGGCAGTGACCTCGATCGCCGTCAGGGTTTTTTCCCGTTCCTCGCCTTGTATCTGGGTTGTGTCGGCGGCAATGGCGTCACACGCGGCCGCAAGCACAAGGCCGCTGACGAGGAAGCGGGCAGCGGCGGCGATGGGAAGCAAACGAACGGGGGAGGAATTTAGGGAAGAGGCCATCGCAAACGCTTGAAAAGTTGTCAAATCCGCAGCACCAAGGGGCAGCAGAACGCTGGTTTAATACAAATGATAATTGTTCTCATTATTATTTATTGATTGCCAGCAGTCAACAATTATGACTTTTGGTATGAACCAGCGGCTCGGGGAGGGATCGGGCTGTCGCGCCGCAGCGCCTCTGCATGAACCGCAGGCGGCGAAGAGTCTGCGGTCAGTTGGGTGACAAGGTGGGATGCGCGCTATTGGCAAGACAGGCCCGAAAGCCGGCTGCAGAGGGCAATCGCAAACATTCGCCAGCTGGGTGGCCTGTCGTTGCCTGCGCAAGCGAGCCGATGCAGGTCGCGCCAGCAGGGAAAAAATCTATCGGGTCGACAGGCAGTAATTACCGGTCGATTCATATCCGGACGGACAGCTCATGGCTGCCCGGCGGATGGCCAGTCGCGCCGACGGTGTGGCGACGCAGTAATTGCCATCGGCCTCATAGCCGTCCGGACATCCACCCGATTTCGCAATGACAAACTGCGCGCCGGACTTCGGGGCGCAGGACGCTCCTTCAGCCACGTAATTCGCCGGGCAATCACCGTCCTTCGCGATTGCTGCCGGCGCCGGCAACTGGGCATGGGCAATCACAGCCCACAATAATCCTGCCGCAAAAATCACAGACCTCACGCGTACGCTCCCTTAAAACTGGATTGGGTGTTTTCAGATTTGTGGCGGGTAATCACCACGGCATCATGCCTGCAGCAGTTTGACGGGCATCTGGCCGGGCCGCATTTTGCCTTGCTTTGATGAAGTCTGCAGCCGGTGCCGGGCGCACGATGCGAAGGACGAGCGAATAATCAGGTGCCGATCCCGGACGGGTGTACGGGCAGAAGAAAAAGAAAAATAAATCCGGCACAACGGAGATGCGTATGGACATCCGCGCGCAGATGAAGGACGGGGCCGTCCGCTCACCCGCAGGAACAGGCCCCGATCAGGATCAGTCTTTGATCAGCGCGCGGTTAAGTCGGCCGGCAGCGTGCAGTTCTGCGGCCCACAGCGGCATGCGGCCGCGACCGGTCCAGGTCTGCGCCTTGTCTTTGGGATTGCGGTATTTCGGCGCAATCTTGCGACCCGCCAGCTTGCTGACGCCCGCCTTTCTGCCGCGCCGCTTTGCCGCCGGACCGGATTTGCCATTCATCTGGTGCTCAGCAATGCCGTGTGCAAGGTCAACTGCCCTCTCGATCACCGCAATGATTTTCGCAAGGCTTTTCTTCGCCTCCTTGTCGACAACGACTGCCTGCAGGCGGTCTATTTCAGACTTTTGCTGCTGCAATTTGGCAAACTGATCCTGCAAAGATAATCTGGCCATTTTCTCCGCCTGACATTGATTAATGCGCCGATTTTAACAAACAGCCATGGATTTTGGGATTAAATAATAGTTCGAAGAATCCCCTGCAAGACTGCGAAGCTGAACGCACGCGATACCCAGTAAGAAAATAACACTGCGGTCGATGCGAAAAATAACTTCGCGTAAACCGTACCGGCATGAAGCCAGTATTTTCCGGTGATACCGGCCAGGCAGGCGCGCGGGTAACCCGGATAAAAAACGTCACAATCGCAGGGCCGGCGTCCGCCGGCCCTGCGTATCGCTTGCGACAAATTCGAAGTCAATCAAATAACAATGTCATCGACGGTCACGGTGCCACCCTGTATACCGATCACCCGCACCGATTCGGTCCCCCCTCCGGCGCCGTCGGCATCGTAGCGGACATAGGTGATGCCGCCCTCGGTCTCGAAACTCAGCGTGGCTGCGATGGTTTTACCGCCATACTGGTCCGTCATGATGGAAATCTCATCCAGTCCGCTCTGGAAGCGATGGATGATGTCAATGGCGTCATTGCTGCTGGCCACAAAGGTATCCCGACCGCCCTCGCCATACAGGTGATCGAGCCCGGCACCGCCGTCAAGGACATCGTCGCCGCCTTGTCCACGCAGCACATCGTCGCCAATTCCACCATAGAGACTGTCCTGGCCACCGCCACCGTTCAACACGTCGTTGCCGCCATTGACCAGGTCGTTGACATCGTCGCCAAATAACTCGTCATTGCCACCATCGCCGGTGATGGTGTCATTACCGAGTCCGCCATGCATATCGTCGTTGCCACCGCCACCTTTCAGCAGATCGTTGTCGCCCCCGCCGTCGAGCAGGTCATTGCCGTTACCGCCTATCAGTGTATCCAGACCCAGATCGCCGAATAACAAGTCATTACCATTGCCACCGTTCATCCAGTCGTCACCGGCATCGCCGTTCATGGTGTCGGCGCCATTAGCGCCGTTCATACTATCGGCCAGCAACGTACCCAGCAGCTCGTCATTGCTCGCAGTTCCCTTTTTCCTCATCGCTTGCTCCTTGATTAAACGCATTACGCGAGTACGGCGCACATTAACAGCAGACAAAACCCGGTATCAAGCACAATACCCGCGATAAAGAATAGATTCTCTGGTGACTTGATTTTCCTCAATTTTCAAAACTTAACAGAGTTTCACGATGTAACAGACGATGTAATTATTCAGCTGAATAATTCAGGCGACTCGTCAGGGAACGAAGCATCCGGGCAAAACCGGACTCGCCAGCGCTTGATATAATCCGGCCTTCTTTTCTGCGCAGACCCTGCCCCTGCGCGCATTGGCGATCCGTCGCCGGTTCGCTGCCTCATCCCGATGACCAAGAAACTTTTCATCAAGACTTTCGGCTGCCAGATGAACGAGTACGACTCGGACAAGATGGCCGACGTGCTCAACCTGGCCGAAGATGTCGTCCGCACGGACA
>JACCDS011256414.1_pt1 | contig 15950 bp, 19 predicted proteins | sample 7446441 | NCBI WGS metagenome assembly JACCDS01 (sample SAMN15323445, study PRJNA562643) | freshwater metagenome | isolation source: river surface water | place: USA:Blue River Watershed | collected 2017-08-17
TCGCAGGGTGGGCATCGAGATATGACGCAAGAAGTGGCGGTCATTGAAAACTAGCATTTGTCGTCCTCCATCGTGTTTTTGAAAATAAGCAACCCCTCAGCGCTATCGCGCTGATTTTTTTATCTGTGTGGTGAGTTCGGGTGGACCTGGTCTTAGGTCTTGTAACGTCTGACCAAACCCACAAGAATTCCTATGACCTGAAGATTTCCCTGGGGATGTATCAAGGGGTACTTCTGGTTGTGGGGTTTGAGGGCGTATTGCCCCCTATCCCGCACGAGCTCTTTCAATGTGAACTCGTTGTCGACATTGGCAATCACGAAATCACCGGCCTTGGCCTTGCTTGATCGCTCAACTACGGCGAGGTCGCCGTCAAAAATGCCCGCTTCGATCATGGAGTCACCCTTGATGGGAATGACAAACGTCTCGTTGGGCTTTTTGACCAGGTACTCGTCGAACACCAGCGGCTGGCTACCCACATCAATGGCCGACACCGGCACGCCTGCGGGCACCGATGCGTCAATCATGGGTCGTGCAAAAAAGCGACTGCCTGGAATCCAGGCATCGTCGTCAACTGTTCGCTCAACAAACCCCTCGTCTGCCAACCGCCCCATGAGCTTGACCGCAGCCGAGCGCGACGAAAACCCCAAAAGGGCTGCAATGCGCTGAAGGCTGGGAATGCGCCTGTTGCTGGCGTAGTAGTCCCTCAGCGACTGCAGGTGCTCGTCATCTCGGTTGGGTGTTCTCATGGATCAAATCGGGGTTTGGTGTTGATTTCGACACCATTTTAGAGAACAAATCGACACCATGCAAACATCCCCATTTTTGGGGGTTTGCAGCGCATATTGGCCCGCTTTTGGCGAATTTCCTGAGTTCGAAGCGGCACCTCCAGCAACGGCGCGTTGTGGGTCAGCCGTGAACTCTTGCAGCTATCGGGAAGGACAGCCTAGGGGTCGAAATTCAAAAATTTCTGCCCGTCCACAACCCCTGATCTCCCCATGATTGAAGTCACCTACAACGTCATCGACCCAGCTCAGATGACAGAGCACGAGCGCCAGCAAGAGGTCGCCCAGATCCTTGCTTTCGGGGTCATTCGCCTGTGTACCCAGGCTGCCCAGGAAATTGCGCAGAGAAAGCAGATTCAACTTGCTATGCCTGGCCACAAGAGCGTTCATACGGTTCCCAAAAACGCAGTCCGCAAGGGCGAGAAATAAGGAAACCGAATGACCGTTGAAAAGCAAAAATCACCCAAAAATCGCATGAGCCAATCTGTGCTGGCGCAGATCGCCAACCTGCCCTCCCTGAACATCAAAGAGCTCAATGCGCTTTGGTACAAGCTCTACGGCAAGGCGCCCACGGTGCAGCGTCGTCCCTATCTGGAGGGTCGCCTGGCCTATCGGATCCAGGAGCTGGAATACGCCCAGGTCAACCCGAGTCTGCTGGCCAGCAACGAAGCCCGGATCGAGAAACTCACAGCCAGTCTCAAGCCCCTGGCCAAGGTCCAGAAAAAGAAAGAGCCCTTCAAGCTGGTGCCCGGCACACGGCTCAAGCGCGACTTTCAGGGCAAGAGCTACGAAGTCAATGTGCAGTCTGACGGCACGTTTGAATACGAGGGACGCCCTTACACCAGCCTCACCGCTGTCTCGCAAGAAATCACCGGCCAAAAGTGGTCTGGACCAGCCTTTTTTGGTCTCAGCCGCAAGAGTGAAGCCGTCATTGGAGGTCGACGTTGATGGCGCGTGTTGAAGAAGCCTCTCGCCCAAGGGTGCGGTGTGCGGTGTACACCCGCAAATCTACTGAAGAAGGGCTGGAGCAGGACTACAACTCCATTGATGCCCAGCGTGACGCGGGGCAGGCCTACATTGCAAGCCAGCGCCATGAGGGCTGGATTCCTGTGGCTACAGACTACGACGACCCGGCCTACTCAGGCGGGAACATGGAGCGCCCTGCCCTCAAACGCCTGATGCAGGACATTCACGCCAAGCTCATTGATGTGGTCGTGGTCTACAAGATTGACCGGTTGACCCGCAGCCTGGCTGACTTTTCCAAAATGGTCGAAGTTTTCGACGCCCATGAGGTGTCGTTTGTCTCAGTCACGCAGCAATTCAACACAACCACCTCCATGGGGCGGCTGATGCTCAACGTCCTGCTCTCCTTTGCCCAATTTGAACGTGAAGTCACAGGCGAGCGCATCCGCGACAAGATCGCCGCCAGCAAGGCCAAAGGCATGTGGATGGGTGGCATCCCTCCCCTCGGATACGACGTGGTGGACCGCAAGCTGGTGATCAACGAGGACGAGGCGTGCATTGTGCGCAGACTGTTTGGCGACTACACCCGCTCCAACTCCCTGACGATGCTGCTGCAACACCTCAGGGATGCAGGCGTGCGCACCAAGAGCTGGAAGACCCAGGATGGTGTTGAACGTGCGGGAAAACTGATCGACAAGAGTAACCTCTACAAGATGCTCAACAACCCGATTTACTACGGGGTAGTCCGCTTCAAGGGGCAGGAATACAAAGGGGAGCACAACGCCATCATCACCCAGGAGATGTGGGAGGCAGCGCAATCCAAACTCAAGGGTGTGACTCGCGGCTGCCGAAAGGGGCAACGCAAGGGAGCGCAGACGGCGTTGCTCAAGGGCTTGATCTTCACACCGGACGGTCATGCCTTGACCCCCTATGGCAAGAACAAACCAGGCACACAGAAACAATATCGCTACTACCAGTCCATCCAGGACCAGAAGGTCAAGACAGGGACCTCAGGGCTTCCCATGCTGCCAGCGGATGAGATTGAAAGCGCAGTGATGGAACAGGTCAAACGAATCTTGCGCACCAGCGAGATTTCCGTAGATGTTCTCAAGGCCCTCAGGAAACTGAATAACCCGGTCACTGCACACCTGGACGAATTCCAGACATCCAACCTGATGGCCACGGTCGAGCGGGTTTGGGATGCGCTCTACCCCATCGAGCAGCACCGCATCATGCATCTGATTGTGCAGAAAGTGGTTGTATCCCCCAATCGGCTGGACATCACCTTCCATCCATCGGGCATCGCCAACCTTGTCATCGAGGTTGCCAAAAAACCAATCGAAGAAACCTGCGCATGAGACCGACCATTGTTGAACGCACCGACGAGCCCATGCTTTACCGCGCGCCGGATGGCTCTATCACGATCTCCATTCCCATGAAGATCAGGAAATACAGTGGTCGCAGCCAGGTCCTGCTGCCCAAGATCATCAGCCACACCGACTTCAAAGAGAAAGAGAAATTGACTATTCTTCAGGCCGCACTGGTACGGGCCAGACGTTGGCAAAAGATGCTCGACACCGGCAAGTACAAAACACTGCGCGATATCGCAGTCGGTGAGGACGTGGACCCGAGTTATGTGAGCCGTGTCATGAAACTCAACCTGCTAGATCCCGAAATCGTGGAACTGATCCTCAATGATGAGATGGAATGCACGGCCAACTTCAATGACTTCTGCATGGACCTTCCCAGCACCTGGGCTGATCAATACACGCACGTCAAAGTCACCTCATTTACCTAGTGAAGGTAACTGGCTGAGATTCCCGGTACACAGAAAAAGAAACAGCCCCGAAGGGCCGCTTAGAAAAAATTGAAATCATTGCTGGTCGAGCTTTACTCTTTTGGCGCCCCCGAGTCCCGCACAATCGATTCATAGCGTTTAATTTCCGAGGTCGAAAAGCGACCAAACTCTTGCGCAGTGCCACCCATGACGATAGCCCCCATTGCAGTGAGTTTTGCGCTGATCTCCGGGTTGCGCAGAATCTTATTGACTTCGGTATTCAGCCGGGTCACCGCGTCGACAGGCGCATTCGCCGGCAACATCAAGCCATACCATGCAGACGCGAGCATGGGCGTGCCTGCCTCCTTGAAGGCGGGTACATCGGGTAAAGCTGGAAGGCGCTTTTCTGAGGCAACGGCCAAGGGTCTCAACAAACCGCTGCGAATGCTTCCCAGTGATCCTGTATCGATCATCATGTCGATGTGCCCAGCGATCAAATCCTGCGCAGCAGGGCCACTGCCCTTGTAGGGAACGTGACGAATATCCGCACCCGAAGCGGTTTTGAACTGCGCACCTGCAAGGTGTTGCGATCCACCGATGCCGGCGGATCCATAGGTGAATTTACCGGGCTCTTTTTTGGCTGCCGCCACCAGCTCTTTCAAAGAGTTCCAGGGTGACTTAGCCGGCACGACCATGACATTCGGGATTTCACACAGAGAAACCACTGGCGTGAAGTCGTTGACAGGGTCATAACCCAACTTGGCATACAGGTGTGGTGCCGCCGCATTGGTGGAGCTGGTGGCCAGCAAGATGGTGTGTCCGTCTGCTTTTTCCTTGACGAACAGTTGCGTGCCCAACACGCCGCCAGCACCTGCCTTGTTTTCGACCACAACGGGAACACCAAGCGCCAGTGACAGAGGCTGAGCCAGCATGCGCCCTACTTGGTCTGTTGCGCCACCCGTTGGCCAGGGCACCAAGATCTTCACCGGGCGATTGTCTTGTGGCCAGCCAGCCGCAGAGACGCCTGCGCAGAATACCGAGGCAATGACTCCAAGAACAACTCGGCGAAAAATGTTTGATCGCTGCAGCATGGTCAGATGTCTTTCTGCTTGAGGGTTGCATCCACCCAGGCTGAGGAGTATGTGCCGTTGATGATGGCTGCAATCGTTTCCTGTTCGTGGACAACCTTGGCGTGCGCCAAAGTAGCAACATGCACCGCCAGCTCACCGGGTACCGCAATGATGCCGTCGCCATCGCCGACGATGACGTCCCCGGGATTGACCACCATACCGCCGATCGTTACGGGGACATTGATGCTACCTGGACCGTCTTTGTAGGGACCACGCAAACTGATGCCTCGTGCCCAACAGGGGAATTGATGCTGTTCAAACGCGTCTGCATCGCGAATGGCACCATCCATGACGAACGCCACCGCACCACGCATCCGAGCTGAGGTCATCATGATTTCTCCAACGAGGGCACGCGTGGTGTCTCCCTCGCCGTCCACAACCAACACATCGCCAGATTCAAGCATGTCAAGGGCTTTATGGATCAGGAGGTTATCACCCGAGCGCACGCGCACCGTGAAAGCATTTCCACAAGTGCTCACTGACGATCGGTTGATGGGCCGCAGGGCGGTGGTGCCCACCAATCGGCCTCCCATCACGTCACCAATGACTGAGGTGGGCAATCCGCGCAGGGCCTCAATGGCCGCCGTATCAGCGCTGACGCGGTTCTGGATTTGGATACCATTCAAAATGCTCATGCCTTAGTCTACCTTTGCGCCAGAACGCTTCACCACACTCTCCCACAGCGGCAACTCTCGCGCTATGAACTTTGCGAAGGCTTCAGGTGAGCCATTGACATCGCTGGAGCCCATTTTTTCGAGTGAAGCTTGCACTTCTTTACCGTCAAGAATCTTGTTCAAGGCGGTGTTGAGGCGCTGAACCAGTGCTGGCGGTGTCTTTGCTGCTGCAAACACCCCATACCAATTTTCTGTAACGAAGTCAGGCATACCCAGTTCTTTCATGGTGGGTACATCGGGCATGACTTTAGAACGTTTGGCACCTGTCGTGGCCAGCACGCGCACGCGGCCGGAAGCCACCTGGGGAGCAATCACAGTGGTCGTCTCAAACGCCATCTGGACTTGACCGGCGACGACATCTTGCATCGCAGGACCTTGCCCCTTGTAGGGAATATGGACGATATCCAATCCCTTTTCGAGCTTGAGCAATTCGCCCATCAAGTGTTGAGGGCTGCCGCTACCACCCGAGGCGTAACTGAACTTGCCAGGACTCTTGCGCGCCAGTTCAACCAATTGGTTGAGATTCGACGCCGGGATACCTGCATTGATGTAGAGGACAAGTGGAACTGAAGCGACAGCACCGATCGGGGTGAGCCCTTGCACCGGGTCCACTCGCAGCTTGTAGAGGTTGCGATTGATCACCACACCCGTGTTGTTTCCAAGCAGCAGTGTGCAACCATCTGGGGCTGACGTGGCTACAAACTCGGTGCCAATGTTGCTGCTGGCACCGGCCTTGTTTTCCACGATGACAGTGACGCCCAGCTCACGCGCAAGTCCGGGCTGGATCAACCGCGCCAGGATATCGGTGGTGCCTCCTGGGGGATATGGAGAGATGAACTTGATGGTGGGACAGGGATAGGCCGCCTGCGCAACCGCGCCCAACGACGCGAATGCCAGCGCGAGGCCAGCCGAAAGTGTTGCCAATTTTCGAAAAGTTTTCATGGTTTGTCTCTTGGGTATCAATTGCATCAAGCACCCAACTCGGATGCAGTCGAGCGCTGGAGCGTGTGGTACTTGAACTTCTTGCGTGCATCGTTCAGCGGCATCCCCTCCAGAGCCGCTTGCAGAATCTTTTCTTCGACCTCACGCGTAGTGAGCGCCTTGGTCAAGACCTCCTTCATGCGCAGTCGCGGAACCACTACGATGCCATCAGCGTCACCGACGATCAGATCACCGGGGCACACACGCACATCGGCAAGCATCACGGGCTGTTCGTAGGCTTCAACCTGCACCCTGTCTTTGCCAGTGCGCATGAAGCGACCATTCGCATAAAGCGGGTAACCAGACTCATCGGCTTCGGCCGTATCGCGGCAAACACCATGGATCACAGTGCCGCCCAGTTTTTTGTGAGCGGCTAAGCGGCTGAGGATGCCACCCCAGACAGTGCAATCCATCCGACCACCGTTGTCCAACACCGCCACAGTGCCAGGTGCGAGCGTGTCGATGAAGTCCCCCACAGTTCCAGGATTGAAGCGATCAATCGGGGCAAATCGCACCGTAAATGCAAGGCCAAACAATCGGGCCGGCCCTGCGATCGGGCGGATGCCAAGTGCGCTTCCCGGAAGATTGAGCGCATCAAGCGCATCAGAAACTTCTGCGGTCGAGAGGGTGCGGGCCTGCTGAAACCAGTCGGCTTCGACGATGTCATCAGTGGTCATGAGGTTTCATTGATTGAAAATGTGGCACCATTTTCATGCACTGTTAAACTGAATTCAATTTCCGTTTTTTGAACTTAGGATCAGATAAATTGAACTTAAGGCAATTGCGTTACTTTTGCGAAGTTGTCGATGCCGGCAGCGCGAGAGCTGCTGCAAACAAGCTTTTTGTCGCCCCCACGGCAATCAGCATGCAGCTCTCCCAACTCGAAGAGGCACTGGGAGGGCCATTGCTTGACCGTGCCAGTCGACCGATGGCACTGACCCCGTTGGGTGAATTCGTGTACCCCAAGGCGCGAGAACTCCTGTCAGCAGCGAGCCGCCTGGAGCGCGAGGCTTGCGGCATGGCCGCTGGCAAGCTCGGTTGGCTGGGTATAGGTTTCACCCGATCGGTCATTTTTTCCGTGCTCCCCGAGGCAGTGCGCGCCATGCAGGCCGCCTTTCCCGATGTGCGCATCGACTTGGTGGAAATCCTCACAGAGGATCAACCTGCCAGCCTCCGCGCTGGCACCATTCATTTGGGTGTAGCACGGGTGATCGGCGAGTTCCCCAAGGAGCCAGATCTCGCGTATTCGGACCTTTTTGTCGATCCACTCGTAGCGGCAGTCCCCATTGAGCATGCGCTAGCTGCGCAAGAAACGGTGACAGCTGTCGAATTGAGCATATTGCCCTACATCACGTACCCAGGTAACGCTGGGAGTCAATTTTCGCGTCAGGTGCTTGCACTGCTAGAAGCGGCAGGCTCGAAGCCACGCATTGGCCACGAAGCCAAGGAAATCCATACCGCGCTGAGCCTGGTGGCCGCAGGCCTTGGTGCGACTGTGGTGGGACGCAGCATTGCCATGAACAACCGCACGGACATCAGGTTCTTGCCGATCACCAACATCGCAGCGCACAGCCGCGTCATAGCCGTGCGCAAGGCAGATAGCGCTCATTCGCTTTCAGATTCTTTTCTGGAAATCTTGCGTGGGCAGCTGCAAGGCGGTCATTTCACCCAAGACTTCCACCCCTGATTTGTCCAGACAAGGAGAAGCATATAGATGTGCCCCCCCTACTGACCCAACAGCTTAACCAATCGTCTATTCAAACTATTTGACGTTTTGCCGCATGAATACGTGGGTCGTTCTAGCTGGACGTCTCAGATCGACCCATAGCCGCCATCAGCAATCGCTAAAAATGTCATTCATTGCTCCTGCAAGAAAATGGCCGAATCAGAGGTAGCAGGTGACTGGCGATCTTTCAGACACAACTGCTGTAGAAGTTTCATTTTTCAACCACGATGAGCACATTGCAGGGTGCCTCTTCAACTAATGACTTGGCAGTCGAACCACTCCACCAACGACGCAACAAACTCTTTTCGTGTTTGTGCCCCACAACAATCAGGTCGGCATTTTGATCTGCAGCAAATTGGGTCACTTCACGGATCACTTCGCCTTTTAGGATTTCGCCATCAGCTTCGAAGCCCATTGAGCGCAGTGTTTTGACACCTTTGCGAAGTTGCTCCTTGAGTTTGTCCTCGATATTTGCGCTGCTTGTACTCCCAAGGTAGCCCATTTCGACTGCACCAACATCCACTTCAAACGAGGGAGCCACGGCAACCAGTGTCAGCTTGGGACGCTCCCAATGCGCCATGTCTTTGATGCTCAGCAGCGCTTGTTGACCACTGGCGCTTCCGTCGTAGGCCAGGATGATTCGCTTGTACATATTGTCTCCTTCCGTAAAAAGCCGATTTCTAGTTATCAGTGTCAGGGGGTAGGGGTTAACCGCTTAAGTTGCGACAAGGTCAAAGCCGAGTAGAGCGGCTGGCTGATCATTCTGGATACGCCGCTGGCAATCAATGCACTGGCCATCAGACTGAGCACCAGTTCATGGCCGGTGATCATTTCCATGACGATGATGAAAGCAGTCAGCGGGGCTTGAGTCACCGCAGCCAAGAAGCCTGCCATACCCAAAGCGATCAAGGCTGGGGCGTTGGGATAGCTGAGATATGCGGCCAAATCGTTACCTAGCGCTGCACCAATGGCCAGTGAGGGAGCAAATATCCCAGCTGGAACGCCAGACCAAGTTGTCAGCCAAGTAGAGACCATTTTCAGCAGCACATAGGTTTTGGAGACATCATCATGGTTTTCCAGCATGGCGCGGGTGTGTGCGTAGCCGCTGCCAAAAGTGGCACCATCCGTACTCAGGCCAATGATGGCGATCACCAGGCCGCATAGCCCAGCAAACAGGATCGGATATGTCCTTCGTAATTGGTGAATCCAGTAGCGAGAATTTGTATGCAGGGAGTAAATCAGCAGTCTGGCGAAGATGCCACCGAAAACTCCGCTGAGGACAGCCACAATCAGCCCGGGCAGCAGTAGTGCGAAGCTGATGTTCTCGATGGTGATCACACCAAAGTAAGTGAAATTTCCATAGACAGAGACCGCCATCAAACCGGCCAGGATGATGGCAGCCATCAGCAAACCACTGCGGCGATCCTCCGGGTGTCGGGAGAGTTCTTCGATGGCGAACATCACACCTCCCAAAGGAGTATTGAACGCCGCAGCTATGCCTGCCGCCCCTCCTGCCAGGATTAATCCAGAATCCTTGATTTGGGAGTTTTCTGACAACCAGTGTCTGGCGTTGTGCATCACGCCAGATGCAATTTGAACCGACGGCCCCTCACGACCTGCAGACAACCCTGCCAGCAACCCTGTGGCAGTCAGTACCACTTTGCTCAAGCTGAGTTTGAGTGAGACAAAAAGGGAACGCTGAAATTTTGGTGTTTGGGAAGACAAGGCCGCCATGACCTGCGGAATGCCTGAGCCTGCAGCACCGGGCACAAAGCGCCGCGTCAAATAAACAATCCCCATTGTCAGCAAGGGGGTCCAGATGAGCGGCAACCAGAAGAAGCGAGCATGCAGCGAAAAAAAGGTGGCCAATGCATGCTCAGAGAGCCATGTAAAAACCACCACCATCAACCCAGATAGGATCGCAAATAACAAAACGACGAAGCGATCAGACCATAGGCGCCAGTTCGCCAGTTCTGCTTTGACTTCTTGCAAGAAATGAGGGGGGCGGTGCATGGATGACCTCAGAGTTCCAGGCATTTTACATTTGTTCAAATGCAAATGATGCACAATCGTCCCCTGTATGAAAAATGTTACGGTCAGGAGGAGCACATGCTGAAAGTCGGACTGATGGGCTATGGCAAGGCTGGGCAAGCGGTTGCCAAAGTATTGGCGCAAGACCCTCGCTACGAATTGTGCTGGGTGTTTAGGCGAAGCGGGGCCTCTCAGATGGAGATAGAAGGATTTGAAAAGATACCCTTGTGCTCCATGGAAAACACCGATTTAGCGGATTGGCTAGACGCGCATCCGGTGGACGCCGTAGTGGACTTTTCTAACGCCGAAGGTGTGTATTGGTACGGAGAACAAATCCGAAAGCGGAAAATCATGCTGGTGACCGCAATTTCCAGCTATTCGGTTGAGCAATTGGACTACCTGAAGTTACTCGGTCAAGATACCCGTGTCTTGTGCTCACCCAACATCACCTTGGGCATCAATTTCTTGTTGATGGCCGCCAAACTTTTACGGGGAATCGCCCCATTTGCCGACGTGGAGGTGGTTGAGCAGCACTTTAAGGAAAAGCCCGAAGTTTCAGGTACTGCTCGCAAACTGGCCCAGTCCTTGAATTTGGATGCTGACAAGGTGACTTCTTTACGCGTTGGTGGAATTGTCGGTCACCACGAGGTCATCTTCGGTTTTCCCCATCAGACTGTGCGATTGGTTCACGACTCGATCCGACGCGAAGCTTTCGGCACGGGGGCTGCTTACGCCTTGCAAGAACTTGCTCACTGCGAAAAGGGCTTTTACACCTTTGACGATTTGCTGCTGACCAACATCCGCCAGCAATTGTTGACAGATGCTCCAACCTCAAATTCGTCAATCTGATGACCTATCAAGCCATACTGATCGTCTCGTGCTTGTTGCTAGCCGCCTTCGGGGTGGAGCGGTTGAGCAAACACACGGGGGTGCCATCGGTCGTGGTGATGATCGCCATCGGCATGATCGGCAAGCCATTGATGGCCACTACAGGCGTGGAGCTCACGGGAGTTCATGCATCGGTGCCATTGATGGGCACGCTGGGGCTGGTGTTAATCGTTTTAGAAGGCGCTTTTGACCTTCGACTAAGCCGTGAACATTGGCGCGCAAATTTGCAAGCCCTGCTCTCTGCGAGCGTAGGTGTGCTGGTTTGCGCAGTCTTGTTCAGCTTAGCGGGCATATGGTTACTTAACTTAAGTGCCTACGATGCAATGTTGTTGGCACTGCCAGTGTCGGTCATCAGCAGCGCTGTAGCCATCCCCGCCAGTGGATTCATGGACAAGGCAGGTCGTGAATTTGTAGTTTACGAAAGCTCAATCTCTGACATCCTTGGAATTTTGCTGTTCTTCGCAGTCTTGAATTCTGATCGAACGGTGACTGGAATCGTGTCTTCTCTGGCCATCAACGGATTGATTTCAATTTTTCTGGGCAGCCTTTGTGCATTGGGGCTCCTTTATGCCTTGTTTAAATTGAGCGGACACATTCGATTTGTCCCCTTGCTCTCGGGCTTGTTTGCGCTCTATGCGTTGGGCAAGCTCTGGCATCTGTCGCCATTGATCATGGTGCTGATGTTCGGGCTGATTCTGAACAACCCAGCCGTGCTTGCACGGATAGCCTGGTTTCGAAATATGGTCAGCAGCCCTGCTTATGCCGATACGGTCAGGGAATTCAAGTCTTTGACCGCTGAATTGACATTTGCTGTGAGAGGGGTATTTTTTGTGCTGCTGGGGTACTGGACGGACCTTGGGAGTGTGGGACATTGGGGCGCTTGGCTGGCTGCTGGGGTCTTGCTGACCGGCATTTATTGGCCACGCCATTGGCTGCTCAAGTCACTGAGAGTGCCCTCACGCCAAACGCTGACCTGGTTGGCTCCACGAGGACTGATTTCCGTCTTGCTTTATTTCACAGCGAAAGAAACCGCTCACCCTCCTGAGTTTTTGGACGGCGCACTGATGTTGGTGGTGATGCTTAGTGCAATTGCCATGGGCATTGCAAGGTGGCGCAAGCTCAGCTGACTCTGCTTTTCCGGAACTTAAGTGCGCTCCGATTTACATCATGGCCATTGGGGTCTGTGCTGATCGCTCATCAATGTCCATTCGCTGGAGCAATGCCTCCAAATTTCGTTCGAGCTCCAGTAGGGTTTGCGCATCCAACTCGCTCAAGGCTTGTGGAAGTACCCCTGAATAAGGACCAGGCACTTTTTTGAGCAGTTTCTGACCGTCAGGCAAGGCATACAACTCGACAACTCGTTTGTCATGAGCAGACTTTTCGCTGATGATGTAGCCCGCTTTGACCAAGCCTCTAACCAGATTGCTGGCTGTGGATTGATGCACATCCATGGCTTGTGAAAGCTGAGTCACGCCGATTCCAGGTTGCTTGGCAATCAAGTGCATGGCCCAAATGGGTGCCCCACCAATGCCAGCACTTTTTTCCATGGTTTGAAAGTGCTTTCGCACCGAACTGAACACCGACCGGAATTGACGAAGCACTCGCAAATGTGCCTCGGGTGTTGAAGGGATAAGGCTGTCGCTGACAGAGACGGAAGATTTGGGACTCATGAACAGGGAGACTTCAAACTGATCAGCATTTGTTTTTGGAATCCTTAAAAGAATACCCGAAAACAAAAGTCATCGCTGGAAAAGTCAGCTGCGGCTGGTTCAACCTAAAGGCTATTTCGCCTGCAGATCAGAGATCAGATCTGTATCGGTTCGGTCCGGAAAACGGACCAAGTCGGTGGACAGTAAGTGCTTTGCACCTGACCTGTTCAAGCCGAGTCACCACATTGGCGGGCAGCTCAGCGAGGGCAGCATCAAGGAATTTACAAATTTTTGATGAAATTTCCAACTCGTCATGCTCTGAGCTCAGACCCACATGTAATGCTTTCGCGGCCAGATTAAAGCGTTCCATGGTTCACTGCCTCAGTGCTTTTGGGTTGCAGTTAGGCTTGCCAGAATGTCTTCGCGAATCATGCCCTTGCTTTGCATGAGGCTCCACAGTTCCTGAGCCATCAGGATGTCGGCTCCCACGAAGACGCAGATGACAATAGAAAAAACTATGCGCATGACTGAAATATATTTACACAAATGTATTGTATCGAATAAAGCTACAAGATGGCTTAGTGAACATCCCAAATTGAGTTGAAGAGCGAGGAGCCATGCTTAAGTGCTCCACGCAAAAAAGAAGGGCACAGGTTGCCCTGCGCCCTTCAACCTCGTTTTGGCCGAGCTTGTCTCCTCAGACCCTCGCACTAGCTCGAGTACTGTGCGAAATTACATTTGAACACATGTAGTGTGCAAAAGGGTATTGGTCTAGGGTTGATACTGATATCGCAAACTCTAGTGAATACGACTTAGCGATGGAGACCGACCGCTAAGCGAAATAGTCTTCTATGTCCGTTCTTGGCCGACTGCTGCCTCTTGCGGACGCCAATTCGACCGATTTACCCAACTGCTATACCAGTCGTCCACTCAAACTATTTGATGTTTTGCCGCAACTCCAATGAGAACGACCCTGAAGGACCGATCTGTAACGGAAACTGTAATAGGCTCATATTCATCGGAGCAGGCTGCGCAGCTCATTGAGGTTGGCGTGGCACTGATGAGATTAGTGCCGGACCAGAGGATAGAAAAAGCTGTCAGCGTTTAACGCATGGCCAGGGCGATGGCATCCTCCGACAGGTCATAGGCCAGCACAAAACCCGTCCATGTCTTGTCTGACTCAGAGAAGCGCAGGGCCACTTCACCGAAGGAGCGCATGTCCCCGATCAGGCGCGCGCCCACAGGAGGACCACTCGCCCCAATGGGTTCGATCAGAACGCAACTACCATCGTCCAGGGCAATCCCGGTCATGCCGCTTTTGGCATGTACCCATTTGACTATTCCGAGTTCCATCGTTTTGTTCTCGGCGGGCCTCAGCGATCCAGACACCTCTGCGTCAAAGCCGTTAGCATTTTGGCAGCTTAAGCCGCATCGTCATTGCGCGTTGGAAAATGGTCTGCAATGTCCAGAACATCGTCGAGGTGCATTGACCATGCTGTGCATCGCGAACACCAGACTGCGCAATTGCCATGAAGGCCAACTCAGAACAGAGTTCGCGTCTTTGCAAATCAAGCCAAAGTAAGCTCAACCACAATGTTGCCGCGCGTCGCATTCGAATACGGACACACCTGGTGGGCGCTGTCCACCAGATCCTGCGCCACAGCACGCTCCAGACCCGGCAGGCTGATCTTCATGTGCACCGCAATACCAAAGCCCTGAGGAATCGGGCCAATGTCCACACGGGCGTCAATGCTGGCGTCGGCAGGCACGGCTACCTTTTTCATGCTGGCCACGTGCTTGAGTGCCCCCATGAAGCAGGCCGAGTAGCCGGCGGCAAACAGCTGCTCGGGGTTGGTCGCACCGCCCATGCCTCCCAGTTCTTTGGGGGGCGAGAGCTTCACATCCAGAAAACCGTCGTCGGAGACGGAGCGGCCATCGCGGCCACCCGTGGTGTGGGCCTTGGCCGTGTAGAGGACTTTGTCGAGTTTCGTGGTCATTTCATTTTCCATTCAAAGGTCAAAAATCGGTTCACGCCAGCACGGCTGGCAAGGTTTTTTGCAAAATTGCTTTCTGACTTGCAGCTTTGCCGGTCAAGGCAAACCCGAGTAAAGCCCCATCGCCGGCTACAAAGCGGGCGTCCAGCCCATCGGTGCCAGCCTCAATTTGCCACTGACCTGAAGACCCTGCCGCCGGAGGTGCCACCACCACCGCCAGGGCGGGAGTCTTGACCACCACCGGCATGGCGGGATAACGCAAGGTGACAGGCTGACCGGCCAGGTGCGCTGCCAGCGTGCGTGCCGCCTGCATGAGCGGCATGACGTAGGGCAGGCACTGCCCATCGACCTCGGCCACATCGCCCAAGGCGTAAATATCCGGTTGGCTGGTCTGCAACTGGCGGTTGACGGCAATGCCTCGTGCCGTTTGCAGACCCGCTGCCTGCGCCAAGGCAATACGTGGACGCAAGCCCACCGCCGACAACACCACGTCGGTGTCCAGGCGCTGGCCATCGGCCAATTCGACCTGCAAGCCCTGCGGCTTCGCGTGAATGGCCTGCACCGAAGTGCCGAAGTAAAAGCGTACCCCCGCCTGGTTCAGCGCCTGCTGCAACAGACGACCGGCTTCGGTCGGCAACAGGCGTCCCAGGGGCTGAGTCCCCGGGTCGACCACATCCACTTCGTAACCCGCAGCAATCAGGTCATTGGCAAATTCACAGCCAATGAGGCCGGCGCCTATGACCGTGACGCGGCGAGCGACTTGGAGCCGTTCACGGAATGCAGCGTAATCCTGCAAATCGTTGACCGAGAGCACCTGGTCTGCGGCGTCACCCTGCAAAGGCAGGCGCACCGGGTCGGCCCCCAGGGCCAACACCAGGCGGCTGTAGGTCACTGGCCCTTGGTTGGTGTGAACGGTGGCGGCGGTCGGATCAATCGCCGTCACCTCGGTGTGCGCCATCAACTTGACCCCGTGTTGCTCTGCCATGGCAGCACTCGTGGTGCTGACCAGCTGGGCGGCGGTTTTGCCGCTGCTCAGGGCATTGGACAACATGGGCTTGCTGTAGAAGTCGCCGTTGTCGCGGGTCACGAGGGTGATGGGGGTGTGGGCATCGAGCTTGCGCAGCTCGCGCACCACAGTCCAGGCGGCCAGGCCCGAACCCACGATCACCAGGCTTTGAGCGGGTGCAATCATCCGGTGCTCCTGCTCGATCAGCCGATCTCGACCATCTCGAAGTCGGCCTTGGCCACGCCGCAATCGGGGCATTCCCAGTCTTCGGGGATGTCTTCAAAACGGGTGCCGGCGGCGATGCCGTCTTCAGGGATACCTTGGGCTTCGTCGTAGATGAAACCGCACA
>JACCDS011276952.1_pt1 | contig 15948 bp, 15 predicted proteins | sample 7446441 | NCBI WGS metagenome assembly JACCDS01 (sample SAMN15323445, study PRJNA562643) | freshwater metagenome | isolation source: river surface water | place: USA:Blue River Watershed | collected 2017-08-17
AATTCTGTAATTTGAACCGGTATTTCTGTCACTTTCATTGGGTTCTTTTTGTTTTTTTGGGGATGTTTTTTCACGTGAAAATCCTCGGAAAATGAGGAATTATTAATGTCACCTGGTTTCCTCAAAACAGTAAAAAACAATCCTTCACCCTTGCTTCTGTGAGGCATACATCTGTACATTCCTTTTTCAATACAAAATAAACCTTCTTTCTCACCCCACTCCATATCCACCACCTCGAGCCCGAGTTCTGTACAGAAGAGGGTCACATTGTCTTCGTTTTCTTTTCGATTGTATGTGCATGTGCTGTAAATGAAATAACCACCAGGTTTAAGATTGTTGAACAGATCAAAAACAATTCGCTGTTGTCGCTGAACACATAAATCAACATGATCTAAAGACCATTCATCAATGGCAGCATCATCTTTGCGAAACATCCCTTCACCACTGCAAGGCGCATCGCACATTATGATATCAAAACATGCTTCGCTTTTGGCAAATAATTTGGCATCTGCTTTGGTAATCAACGTGTTGCCATCGCCCCATTTGCTTACATTTTCAAACAAAATCGAATTTCTTTGGGAAATTACTTCGTTAGCAACTAACACATCCCCATCCCTCAAAACCGAAGAAACATGCGTGGTTTTTCCGCCTGGGGCAGCGCACATGTCCAATAAAACGGCATTGTTAGGTAAATTTTGCACCAAGGAGCGAACAATTTCGCCTATCCACATGGAGTTCGCTTCCTGTACATAATACAAACCCGCATGTAAACTTGGATCGGATGTAAATAGGGGACGGGAGTTTAAAAAGAATCCATCTCGACAATGTGGAATGGCTTCATGTTCTACGGTTAAAATGGTATCTACCGACAATCCCAAGGATTCAATTTTTTTACGATTCAATCGAACCGAAACAGATGGTGCGGTAGCTGATATGGCGTTTAAAAGCGAATCAACTTCAACCGGGGGCAGGGCATTGTTGAGTAATTTAATAAATTCGGGTTTCACCGTATTAAAGTTAAAGTGCGTACAAATGTCCGTTTTTCACTTGACTGTTGGCCGGGAAGTTCTTAACAAACAAACTGCCTGTCCCCAAACCTTGAACCATGAAACGAGGATGTTCCATGTATTTGGATGCCCATTTTGCAATGGAGAACAATCCGATATTCCCTTCCAAAGCACTGGTGCTCCACCAGCCAATGTCTTTTTTCCAAGCTTCTTCCACCCAAATGTCACAACGGTCAAATCCACCAATAAATGTGGGTTTTAGAATAATATACTTGGGAGAAACATCGGTAAGTAGTTTACGAATATCCATTCGCAATGCGTCTCCATTGTTGTGTGAATACCCAATGAGTTCTTCATCGAGTGCGATATCAATTGGGGATGTTGAACAAATTTTAGCCAAATCATCGCGTTGGCCTGCTTTAATCGGTTGCTCCAAAGAGTGTATTTCAAAGCGTCTTAATTCGCGAAGTTGTTCCAGTGCAGTGTCTCGCGAAAAAGCGCCATTCGCATCGAGTCGAATTTCTAATTTGAATGCAGAATACTTTTTACGAATCCGTTCTAAAAGCCGACATTCTGCATCAAAGTCCAATGCTCCCACTTTGAATTTGATGATTTTGAAACCACTTTCGATTTTATAAAGCGCTTCTTCTTCCATCGATTCAATGTCGTTCATCCACACCAAACCATTAATGGGAATTCCCTTTTCTTTTCGGGTAAATGGGGTGGAAATAGGAGGAGCTTGAAGCTCCTGAAGTATGGAATCTATTCCAAACCGCAATGCGGGATATTGGCTCCACTCTTCACGCAAATCTATTAAATCACTTAGTGATAAATTTTGGTCTTCAAATGGACCCACGGTTTCTAAAACAATGCTTTTAAAATCTGCATTTCCATCAATACTCAAATCAGGAAGAGGGGAAACTTCTCCTAAAAAATGTTGTGAGTTTCCACGTGAATCATTGGTTTCAAGCACCAGTAAATGGGCTGTTTTTTCCGTGTATTGTCCCCGGGAAGTTTTAGCCGGCTTTATGAATTCTAAACGATGCGATTCAATTTTGATTTTCATGTTGGATAATTAATCAACTAGGATAGAAACACGAATATTGATAGTTTAACCCAATGAACGATTCACTCAGTTGAAACAAATATTACAGATATTACAATAAACCAATGTTATAATACACTAAAAACCCAAATGGCTAATCCCACAAAGGTTAAAACGGTGAACAAAATAGTTAACGATAGTTTTTTGAGTTGGGGATTCAGTGCCTCTCGATTTCCAGGTTGTAACATCCGAAATTCAGAGAAATGTCGCGACATTAAAATCATGGTTGGTGCAAAAGTTCCAAAAATCCAAAGCATATCATATGAATGAATTATTGCTCCATAATTAAATAATCTGTTTATAAAAAAGTAGGCTGAAAAAATAATTCCAGAAAAGCCCAAAACCAACAACAAACGGTGATAGAAAATGGTGCTTTTTTCTCCCAATTTCACTGCAATGGTTTTCTTGCCACTTTCAGCATCGGATATCATATCTCGATAATTGTTCACATTCAAAACACCCGTGCTCAAAAGGCCCATTCCCACGGCGCCCAGAATATGTTCCACGTGTAATTCATGAAATCCGAACAGAAAAACCATCCCCAAAACAGGGACCAGTCCAAAGAAAATGAAAACAAATAAGTCGCCTAGGCCAGAATAACCATAAGCCCGTTTTCCAACCGTGTAAAAAATGGCACTGCCAATGGCTAGTAAACCAATTCCCAATAATACCAAAAACGTGGAACTACTTAGCATTTCTGAGAATGTCATAGAAAAATGTCGGTTAAACGAAACCTGCAACAGCGTTACACCAGAAACCAATGAAAAAGCCGAAAATAGAATCAATGCTCGCTTCATGGCTTTTTCAGTGATTAATCCTGCTGTTAACATTCGGTCGGAACGTTCTGCTTTTGCATCGGTTCCCTTTTTGAAATCGCCGTAGTCATTGGCATAATTCGACAAAATCTGCAGAGAAATAGCTGTTAAAATGGCTAGAATGAATAAATCCCACTGGGGACTGCCGTGCTCACTCATCAAGTTCATCCCCCAAGACAATAAAACACCCGACAAGGCCAGGGGTAATGTTCTCAATCGGGCGGATTGTATCCAAGGTTTTAAATTCATAATAATCTGTAATTAATGTTTATGGCGTAATAAGGTTCATCGATTGGGCCAAATTTTTGATAAAATTTTGCAACAGAAGGAATGTTAGACCCTTCGAAATCAATAATAGAATCAGGGAATTGTAAACAAATGTGCTCAATGATACCGTGAACAACACCCATTTCTCTTCCCGAGTTTACCGCGCCTCCACAAACGTAATGCAAACGATGGGTTGAAGAATGAACTTGGCCAAAAGTTCCCAAATCCCCAGAATGAAGAAAAATGGCGCCACCAAGAATTTCATTTTTGGATTTTTCTCGAGCGATTACTCCATAAATTCTGCTGGAATCAATGGCTTCGAGCGCTTTTTCAAAACACGCGTAATCGTTGAACCATTCAAAACCAACTTGCTCTCCCCATGCAGTATCGTAAATGTGAAGAATTTCAATATAATTCGCCGTTGGAGCATATTCAATATCATGCTTGTGCAACTTTCTAAGGTTTTTCTGTGCGTCTTTATTGAAGGATTGTGCAGGAATGTGTGGCGGCGGAAGAATATAATTTGTCCTTTTTTGACCTTTTCGGGGGATGCCAATGCCGTCGTGAATATTCAAATGAATTCGCAAAAAACGCTTTGGAATGGCTTGTAAAAAATCCTCAATAGTAAGCGTTGTGAGCTGTCCAAAAACTCCGAGTTGTTGACAAAAATAAGGCTGGTAAACGTAATGAATCAGGCCCCATTTTTTTTTGTAGGGAAGGGGCATTACGTTTAAATAATAGTCGCGATTTTCATTGTATACAACCAATGCTCCCCAGGAATGATCGCTAATTTCATTCAAATAATCATATTGGGCGTAACATAGTTGAGGAATTCCCAAAACAGATTTATTAACGCATTGATTCCATTTCTCTGCGGAAATTTGATCGTGGTCAATAAACTCTATCGATGGTTGCATGGTTTGAATTTTAAATCGGATTAATCTATTTTTAAATAATCTCGCCAAGCAGTAAATACGGCTTTCCATCCTTCCCAACCTTGTTGTTCTGACAGCGATTCGTTGTGTACAATGAAGGTAAATGGAACACCCAATAATGCACAAAGTGATTTCATTTGATTAGTGATTCTGGTGGCTTCTTGGATATCTAGTCCCAAATAATTCTTTACCGTAACATCCATAACAGAAAACGGATGGATGGTTAGGGTTGTGGTTTTGTCTTCCAAAAGATCGTACCATAAAAACGGTTGAGCCGTTCCTGCTCTAAACCCTAAATCTTGTGCAAATCCCATACTCCAATCGTGTTTGATGCCCAATTGGATTAAGTACCGATACGTGTGAGGCATGAGTAAATGGATATAATGCTGCCTGCTTTGAACAATTGGAATAACTCCTGATGTTCTTTCTAACCATAGCTTTTCGTTGTTCCATAAAATCAACGAGTTTGGATGCAATGTATAAATAGGCATTTCTTCGTTGTCGAGAGGCGTTAATCCAGATTGACTTATTGAAACACTGCTTACATTGAGCGATGGGTGTAATCCTATTTGTGTTAAATGCCCAAGCTTTTTCAATACCCGTTTCCAAGGACCAAAACTCCGCATTACTTGTTTGTTGTATAACGAATCTTTGTCGGAACACAACAAGAATACTCTTGCGTTGTTTAACGTATTCTTACCGCCTTCTTTAAGGAAAGGTACAACGGTTTTTTCAGGATCAAAGCCATCTTTTCTGGTAAGGTAAGTAATAAAACGCGGAATCGTCCATTTGGGATATTTGAACCATGCACCTAGTTGGCGGATGGCGGGTCTTCCCAAAAAACGATAGGCAATATCGATATCTACAGTTGGCTGAATTTTAAATTGATAAAATTCCTCGACATTTAAATTCAAGTGCAAGTACAATTTAACCAACGCCAAATCCAAATAGGGTAGATGATTCCAATTGTACTTAAATGCAATGGACTCGCGATGAGAAAAGCGTTTCAACGAATCTGAATTATAGGGAAAATACTCCTCGTATCGGCTCAAACAATAAAAAGCAAATGAAAAAGGATCAAACCCTATTTCAGTGTCGGTTTTGAACAATACTCTGTGGGGTTGTTTAATGATATCAGTAATTTCTTTGGGGATTTCTTCATTGAAGCGATTTTTAAAGTAGGTTGACAATTGAACAAACTCCTGTTCCGTAAACGAAAACTCAGTAGGAATGGGTTCGTAAAGTTCATCCATGTCCTTTTTTAAAATACTCCCCACATGTTGAATAAAAGTTCCCGGCAAATCATTACGATCAACTTCCAAATATTTTAAGCAATGTGAATTCCCTTGTCTGTGATATTCCAAATAATCTTGTTCCTCAAAACAAAGTCGGACCGATTTTCCCAATCTACGACCTAAAACCTCCTCAAAAACATAGCGAATGCGTGGAGAAACTTTGTCAGTGAAAACGGCGAACATAAAAAAGACGTATTTTTGTGCAAAATAATGAAAGTCGCACTAATCACGGGTATAACAGGTCAAGATGGAGCCTATTTGGCCGAATTTCTTTTGAAAAAGGGCTATATGGTACATGGAATCAAACGCCGTAGCTCTCTTTTTAACACTGAGCGAATCGAACATTTGTACCAAGATCCACACATTGAAGGGTCTCGATTCAAATTGCATTTTGGTGATCTTTCTGACAGTACCAACTTAATTCGTATCATACAAGAAGTACAGCCCGATGAAATTTACAATTTGGGTGCTATGAGCCATGTTCAGGTTAGTTTTGATACTCCTGAATATACTGCCAATAGCGATGCTTTGGGCACACTCAGAATTTTAGAAGCAATTCGTATTTTGGGGTTGGTTGAAAAAACGCGTATCTATCAAGCTTCAACTTCTGAGTTATATGGATTGGTTCAAGAGGTTCCTCAAAAAGAAACCACACCCTTCTACCCAAGAAGCCCTTATGCAGTAGCTAAACTATACGGTTATTGGATTACCGTGAATTACCGCGAAGCTTACAATATGTATGCCTGCAATGGAATTTTATTCAATCACGAAAGTCCCATCCGCGGAGAAACGTTTGTAACCCGTAAAATTACGCGTGCAGCAGCAAGAATAGTATTGGGTTTACAAAACAAATTGTACCTGGGTAATTTGAATTCAAAGAGAGATTGGGGACATGCTAAAGACTATGTTGAAGCCATGTACTTGATACTACAACAAGAAAAACCAGAAGACTTTGTCATTGCTACCGGTCAAACTACTGAAATTAGAGAGTTTGTAAGAATGTCGTTTGCAGAGGTAGGCGTAACTATGGATTTCAAAGGTGAGGGCGTGGATGAAATCGGATTTGTAGCTGGAATCGATGAAGCCAAATATGAAATGGCAACAGGAGTTAAGCCTATATTGACTATTGGTCAAGAAGTGGTCCACGTTGATCCGAAGTATTTCCGTCCAACAGAAGTGGATTTGTTGATTGGTGATCCAACCAAATCAAACACCAAGTTAGGTTGGAAACCTAAATACGATTTACCTGCATTGGTTGAAGATATGATGAAGTCAGACATTCGCGTAATGCAAAAGGAATTGTATTTGAAAGAAGGCGGATTCGAAGCAAAAAATTATTTCGAATAATCACGTGAAACCAGAATCTAAAATATACGTTGCCGGCCATCGTGGAATGGTGGGAAGCGCTATTGTTCGCGAGCTTCAACGCTTGGGCTTTAACAATATTGTTACACGTACCTCAGCAGAATTGGATTTGAGAAATCAACAGCAAGTAGCCGATTTCTACAAAACAGAAAAGCCTGACTTTGTATTTGTTGCCGCCGCAAAAGTGGGTGGAATACATGCCAACAATGTCTATCGTGCCGAGTTTTTATACGATAACTTAATGATTCAGAATAACTTGATTCATTATGCTTACGAGAACAAAGTGGAGAAACTTCTTTTCTTGGGAAGCAGTTGCATTTATCCCAAATTAGCACCGCAGCCGCTGAAAGAAGATTACTTGTTGAGTGGACTATTGGAACCCACCAATGAACCGTATGCCATTGCAAAAATTACAGGAATCAAAATGTGTGAGGCCTATCGCGACCAATACGGATGCAATTTTATTTCTGCCATGCCAACGAATTTGTATGGTCCCAATGATAATTATCATCCTGAAAATTCGCATGTTTTACCAGCATTAATTCGCAAGTTCCATGAAGCAAAATTGAACAACGCTGGCGAAGTGGTGGTGTGGGGTGATGGTTCTCCTATGCGTGAGTTTCTCTATGCCGATGATTTGGCTAATGCTCTAGTTTATTTGATGCTCAACTACAACGAAAAACAATTCGTAAATGTTGGTTTTGGTTCAGATGTAACCATAAAAGAGTTGGCTCAAACCGTAAAAGATATCGTGGGTTTCCAAGGGAATATGGTTTTTGATACCAGCAAACCTAACGGGACTCCTCGAAAATTAATGGATTCAGGTCGTTTGTTTAACACCGGGTGGAAACCTCAAGTTGAACTGAAAGATGGAATCGCATTGGCCTATCACGATTTTTTATCTAAACAGTCTTAACTTGCCTGCCTATTTAGGCAACAAGTCGGGTTATGCGTTTTAGAAATCCATTTCAATCCAAAAGAATTCGATTCTTTCTCTTTCCTTTGGCTTTTGCCGTAATAGCTCTCTTTCCCATGTTTGGAAAGGGAATGTTTATGGATGGAATTTTATATGCCATCGTTTCCCAAAATGTTGCTCACGATATTTGTGGTTTATGGTCGCTGAAAATTACCGACTCACTCTACCCGCACTTCAACGAACATCCACCATTAGTCTTTGCTTTGCAAAGCCAGTTTTTTAAGGTTTTTGGGGATGCCTATTGGGTGGAACGACTTTATTCCTTAACCACCGTTTTGCTCTCTGCTTGGTTAATTTATCTTATTTATTACCAAATTTTACGACTAAGTTTTATGATTAATGGGCTTGGGAATGCAACAACAACCCCCCATTCGGACGCGAATTCCATTTCCACAAAATCCATTGTGCTCCCCAGTTCCGCTTGGGTTTTGTTGCTTTGGATATCCGTTCCTGTCGTTAATCGCTGCGCCCAAAACAACATGCTCGAAAACACCATGCTGGTATTTGTGCTGGCTTCGGTTTGGTGCTATTTCCAGTTTCTGAAAATCAAATTTAGCAGTTCCATTTTCACTGAAACCAGCGGCTCATTTCCAAATACCGGTTCAACAAAAATTACTAATACTTCCACTAATTCAAGTACCTCCGAAACCGGCAGTGTAACCTATAAACCCCATTCCACGAAAGGTTTTTTGTGGTTGTTCATCTCGGGTTCTATGCTACTATTGGCATTTATGTCTAAAGGTTTCACGGGATTGTTTCCTTTCGCATTGCCGGCCATAGTTGTGTGGGTTTTTAGAAAACATGATTTATGGAATACCACGGTAGTTTCTAACAAGAAAGCTAACCAGAATGTCAACCCCTCGACCCATGGTAATGCCAACCACAAAGCGAATTATTCAGTAATCATAAAGATTTCTATTGTGCAAACCACTATAATGCTTATCGGTTTTGCAGGAAGTTTTGCATTAATGACCTGGATTTTCCCCGAAAGCGCTCCAGCCATTCAAAGGTATTTCGATAAACAGGTTTTAGGAAGCTTGGAAAAGGTGCAAACGGTTTCTACCCGTTTTAAAATTGTTTGGGATTACCTCTTAGCACTTTTACCCATGTTGTTGGTTTCCATTCTGATCGGAAGGGTTTTTAATAAAAATCCTAATGCAAAATCCTCAAAAAATCCCGAATTTTTTGATCAAATTTCTCCCGCGACACTCAGGAATGCATGGAAAGACTCACCTTGGTCGCAAGTGTTGATTTTGCTCAGTTTAACGGGTGTTCTGCCCATTATGATCAGTCTGAAACAGTCCGATTATTACATTTATTGTGTGTTTCCTTTTGTGGCAATGGCGGTGGTGATGGCCTTTCAGTCTTATTGGACTAATTGGGAAAACAGATTGCTCGAAATCCGCTTCTGGCCAATTATTTTAACTCTTCTTGTTTTGTTTTTCGGGGGATGGGGATACGTTCAAGCCGGAAAAGTTCAACGCGACAAACAGCTGTGGAGCGACATTGACAAAATTGTTCAGGCAATTCAAGTTCAAAACGCTTCTCAGCTAAATTCAATTTTAGAGAATCAAATAGCAAATGGAGATGCGAGTCAAAAGTCGATGGTTCGGGCAAATCAAGAGTCTATAAAGCCATCAAATGACTCAAAAGCAATGGTTTTAGGTTCTTTTAGGGCCTTGAAAGACGATTGGTATCTACAAGCTTATTTGTATCGATATTATGGCATTACTGTCCAAAATTACCGTGTTCCAAACGATGAAAATCAGTTTAAATACTATTTAGTTCCCAAAAACTATACCCGCGATAGTTTACAAGGATTAAAACCCATTCATATGGGGTTGAATTCTTACGAGCTGTGGCAGAGATAATCAGACGAAAATAATCGAATGAATAAGATCCAGTAAAAACGTACTAGTAAAACATCCCCAAAAAAACTTTGCGCAAAGTATGGTGTAAAGGCGCAAAAAAAGGGTGAACCTTTCGATTCACCCCTATGGAAAACAATCACTTTATTTCTATTTGAACTATTTCAACACATCGCGTGAAATAACAACACGTTGGATTTCAGATGTTCCTTCGTAGATCTGAGTGATTTTTGCATCGCGCATCAATCGCTCAACGTGGTATTCTTTTACGAAACCATATCCACCATGAACCTGAACGGCTTCAACGGTTGTTTTCATTGCTACTTCAGAGGCAAATAATTTTGCCATAGCGCTTGCTCTGTCGTAGTTCAAATGTTGATCTTTCATCCAAGCTGCTTTCAAGCACAACATACGAGCAGCTTCAATTTCAGTTGCCATATCAGCCAACTTAAATGCAATTGCTTGGTGGTGCATGATTTCTTTACCGAACGCTTTACGCTCTTTAGAATATTTAACAGCCAATTCAAAAGCACCACTTGCAATACCCAATGCTTGAGCTGCGATACCGATACGGCCACCACTCAATACTTTCATTGCAAAAGTGAATCCGAATCCATCTTCTCCGATGCGGTTTTCTTTAGGAACCTTAACATCTTGGAACATGATGCTATGTGTATCGCTTCCGCGGATACCCAATTTATCTTCTTTTTTACCTACAGTAACGCCTTCCCAAGATTTTTCTACGATGAAAGCGTTGATACCCTTGTGTCCTTTTTCAACATCGGTTTGAGCAATAACTAAATAGTAGCTTGCACTGTTTCCGTTGGTGATCCAGTTTTTGGTACCGTTAAGAATGTAATGGTCGCCTTGATCAAAAGCAGTTGTTCTCTGACTTGTAGCGTCACTACCCGCTTCAGGTTCGCTCAGCAAAAACGCTCCGATAGCTTGACCTGTAGCCAAGGGTACCAAATATTTTTGTTTTTGATCTTCAGTTCCATAGGTTTCCAAACCCCAACAAACTAAGCTGTTGTTGACGCTCATACATACAGAAGCAGAAGCGTCGATTTTGGAAATTTCCTCCATAGCCAAAACATAGGAAATGGTGTCCATTCCACCTCCGCCGTATTTAGGGTCAACCATCATGGCCATGAAGCCCAACTCGCCCATTTTTTTGATTTGTTCAGCTGGGAACTTTTGATGTTCATCACGCTCGATTACGCCGGGCAACAATTCAGTTTGTGCAAAATCTCTTGCAGCCTGTTGTACCGCTAGGTGCTCTTCAGTCAGTTCGAAATTCATAAGTTATATAGCTGCAAATTTAGTGTTTCTACATTTAAATCGGTTGATTTTCTTTTGGTTTTAGTGCTTGTTTACAAATTGTTTCAATGGTTTTAAACATTTCTAACACTTTCTCTCACTAACTTTGCACTTGTTATGGCCCACATTACATTTCAATTCGAAGAAAAAGATAAGCAACCATTAACCGTAGAAATCTTTCCTGGTGAGAGTATTTTAGAGGTAGCTTTAGATAATAATATTCACCTAAATCACAACTGCGGTGGAGTTTGTGGCTGCAGCACTTGTCATGTTTATGTAGAAGTGGGAGAAAGTCTTCTTCCCGAAATGTCAGACCGTGAAGAAGAATATGTGGATCGAGCAAGAAATCCTAAATTCAATTCCCGTCTTGCTTGCCAATGTAAACTCAACGTGGAAGGTGATTTAACCGTAACTATTCCCGATCAATCTGGAATCATAGGTCATTAATTTGCAATATTTAAAACATGGAACTACCTATTAACTGGTCCGATTACGAGGACATCGCAATGAAATTATACGAGCGTTTTGGAGATGATTTCGACGAAAAGAAAATCTACCGGATTCGCTTCACAGAACTCATTGAATGGGTTTTAGAAATACCTGAATTCGTTGGAAAAAGAGAAGATTGCAACGAAGGACACCTTGAGATGATTCAATCTCAATGGGTCTACGAGTGGAGAGACAATCAGTAATCTCTTCCTTTTTTTCCGTAACTTCGAGTTTAAATGAATTTTCGTTTTGTTTTTGGCTTGTTAGCCACTGTCGTTTTTTTTGATTTTTCAAGTGTAAAGGCACAAACTATTGAACCGTGCGGACATGTGCATGTTATCAATCAATTGGAGAACCAATACCCCGGATTCAAATCGCAGTACAACCAGCAATATATTCAGTCAGTTAGATCGTCAAAACTCATTGAAAAACGGAAAAGAAAAATAACAGACACAACCTATTTCTTCGATACTGTTTTTACTGTCCCAGTTGTTTTTCATGTGGTTTACAATAACGGTACAGAAAATATTCACGATAGTTTACTGAAAAATCAAATCGAAGTGCTAAACAGAGATTTTCGTCGCTTCAACAAAGACTCTGTGAATACACGAAGTTTTTTCAAATCTAGAGCCGGTGATGCGAAAATTGAATTTGTTTTAGCTTCGATCGACCCCAATGGACAACCCACAACTGGAATCGTTAGAAAGTCAACGTCAACCACCGCTTTTGGAAGAACCAACGGAACCATTAACAACAATATGAAATCCTCAGCAACCGGGGGAAGTGATCCATGGGATCCCAAAAAGTACATAAATGTTTGGGTATGTGATCTTTCTTCCAACGGACAAGACGCATTGTTAGGTTTTGCCTATCCTCCGTATGGTCACCCATCTTGGACAGCTCAATCATGGGTTTCTGATCCTCAACAAGGAGTAGTATTACACTATAAAGTTACCGGTCGAAATAATCCAAATGCTAAAAATAATGCAACGCTTTCAGCAGCCAATGAAGGTCGGGTAGCGGTGCATGAGTTTGGACATTACTTTGGTTTAAGACATATTTGGGCCGACGATCAGTTTTCTGCAAATCGTTGTTTGGTTGATGATTACATAGACGATACACCACTTCAAGGTGTTGGTGCAAACTTCAATTGCATATTGAGTTCAAACACTTGCTTTGAGCCCAATGATTTACCAGACATGATTGAAAATTACATGGACTATTCAACTCACGCTTGCCAAAACATGTTTACTCGTCGTCAAGTTGAAACCATGAGAAACGCATTAACAACTTACCGAAACGATGTTATAGTTGGAACAAGAATCGACACCATAATGCGCATTTTTGATACGGTTATTTATGATAAAATTCTCATTTACAATCAAGCTAACAATAAAAAACTAATCGTTGAGGTAAAAAACACGGACTTATTGGATAATCTTACCGTTGAAACCTACAATATTCTTGGGCAAAAAGTAATTCCCAATCACCTCATTGTGGCAAATGAAACCCAATTCCCTACACATAATTTAGCAAATGGTGTTTACGTGGTAGTGTTGAGATCGTTAAATGGTGAAGTAGTTCGAAAACAGAAAGTGTTGATAGAATGATGTAAACTCATTCATACACCTACCATGATTTTACCTATCGCCATGAGCATTTTTTGCATTTCCACTTTGATTTGAATTTCAAAGTGTAAGTAATTTTCCTGACTGATTTCATCTTCTGCAGCTGCTTTTTTAAGAAATGCCATAAGCGAATTTGAACGGTGATACGCCTCTTCAATTTCTTGCAATATTTGAAGCTTCTTGTGCGATTGCTTTCCTTTGCATTGATATAGATACAGCGCTGTTCGTGTAATTTCTTCTTTGACTTTTTGACTGATGGAATTTTCCCATCTTTTCTGACTTGCCTGGAATGCGATTTTGCCAAAATCTTGCGCCAGTCTCGAAACAATGGGCTCTTGGATCTGTGGCTCTGAAATCAAAAATTCGAATTCATTTAAACGTGTTGTTTCTTCCTCAGGAAACAAAAAATCATCGTTTATTACTTCTTTTATACTTCTCATTGTCTGTTGATTAATGCTTCAAATCTCAGTTGGAACGTCGCATTTATTCGTTAATTAGCCGTTTATAAACGGGTTTATTCGTTTTATTTCGTATCTTTGCAGCTGTTATATCGTTCTGATGATTTCGCGTCGTTTAGTGAGAATTAAAACCCTTCAGACTCTGTATTCTTGGAATCAGAGTGAAGAATCGGATTTATCTGTTTTCTCAAAGGAGCTGTACTCCCGTATTCAAGAAGTACACGATTTTTATTTGTTCCTATTGGACTTTCCTTACCAACTTCAACAATTTGCTCTCGATAAACAAGAGGTTGAAAAGAATAAATACTATCCCGACAAATCCAAAATAGAACATTACTCCCTTCTTAATAACACACCATTAATCGGTAAAATTCACCAAGCGCTTTTAGCACATGATGAATATACTACCTTCGATTGGACTGCACTCAATGGCCAAATGGATGGGTTTTATACCACGTTGAAATCTTGGGAATTTACCACTGACTATTCCTTCTTTTTGGAGCCTAATTTGCAACAGCAAAAAGAATTTATTGATCAGTTGTTTTATGCCTTTATTGAAACCAATGAGGAGTTTAACAATGCATTAGAGGAAGTAAATCCTTCTTGGTATGACGATATGCCTTTTGCCTTTCGTGAAATACAACGAATATCCAGCGTAGATAGTGATCGTGTAAAAGTAAATATTGCTCCTTCCATTCAACCCAAAGACGAAGAAGTGTTAATGGGTGCTCAGTTGTTTTCGAAAACCATTAACAACAGTAAATCGTACGAGGAATTAATCGGTACCGTTACAGAAAACTGGGATCCTTCAAGAATTGCAGTTATGGATTTGCTGATTTTGAAATTAACTCTAACCGAGTTTTTGTTTTTTCCAGATGTTCCTCTGAAAGTTACTATCAATGAGTATTTGGAAATAACCAAAAACTACTCAACGCCCAATAGTTCTAAGTTTGTAAATGGAATTATGGATAAATTGCGCATTGATTTGGAAGGAAAAGGCGAAATTAAAAAGTCAGCTAGAGGCATGAAATAATTGCTTGCTGCGAAAATTACAAAATTTCCCAACGGAGATTCAAGCCGTTTTATGGATTATCATAAACTATTTCTTGTGAATCACTTAAATTCGAAGAAATTTCAATATTAAACCCTCAGAAAGTATGAAAAAAAACCACGTTTTGATTCAAAGTAAATGGAGCCTATTTGCTGCGGTTGCCTTTGTTTTTACTTTACTTGGAACCTCATGTAACTCTACCGAAAATAGAGATATGGATGCTTCTGAAATTGAAGCTTCAAATCCGGAAAATCCCAATAAAGGTCCCAAAGGCCAATTTCAATTCCTTGATACTGCCTTTAATTTTGGTCAAATAAATGATGGTGATGTTGTAGAACATACGTTCCGTTTTAAGAATATTGGAAAAGGCCCTTTGTCTATCGTTAAGGTAGAAGCTTCATGTGGTTGTACTACTCCTAACTGGACAAGAGAAGTAATTCCTCCAGGTGGTGAGGGAAGTATTACGGCAACATTCGATAGCAACGGTAAAGGTGGCCCGGATAATCCACTGGTTGAAAAAAGCATCTCTGTGGATTTTGATAATACCGATCGTGCCTTTGTGGTTTTGGTGTTTAAAGCAAATATCCTAGCTAAAAACACCGCTGCTGATCAACACAATGGCCATTGATGTCCTTTGACCACAGCCTTTTAAATCACATCACCACAGCCAACTAAATCAATTAAAACTAAATAAATACCAATGACACTATTACAAGCAGCAGGAAATCAAGGCATGAATCCATTCGTTTTGATGTTAATCATGGCCGTGTTTTTCTTTTTTATGATCTGGCCTCAAATGCGTCGCCAAAAGAAAGCAAAGAATTTTACATCCGGTTTAGCTAAGGGCGATCATATCGTTACAACTGGCGGAATCCATGGAAAAATTTCTCAAATCCAAGATAAATACATGATTATTGATTTGGAAGAAGGTAAAATGAAAATAGACCCTACCGGAATTTCTATGGAAATGACTCAAGCAGCCTATCCTGCCGAAAACAAAACCGAAACTAAAAAGTAATACCACATTACATGCTGAAAGTGGGTATAACCGGCGGAATTGGAAGCGGAAAAACAACCGTTTGCGAGATATTCAAACAGCTGGGAATACCCATTTTTAATGCCGACCAACAGGCAAAACTTCTCTATTCTGAAAATGAATCTTTGCGCAATGCGCTCATTCACGAGTTTGGCGCTGAAACATACTTAAACGAAAACCAAACCAACCTCCCTAACCAGATCAATGTTCCTTTTTTCAAAGCACTATTGGCATCCCCCGAAAAAAGAGAAAAACTGAATAGTATTGTTCATCCATTTGTATTTCAACAGTTTGAAAATTGGGTGAAGCAACAAAACGCTCCCTATGTAATTAAAG
>JACCDS011494656.1_pt1 | contig 15947 bp, 14 predicted proteins | sample 7446441 | NCBI WGS metagenome assembly JACCDS01 (sample SAMN15323445, study PRJNA562643) | freshwater metagenome | isolation source: river surface water | place: USA:Blue River Watershed | collected 2017-08-17
GACGCCAGCTTGCCACTCCGATGCTGACCGTCTTGTGCCCAATCACGGCAAACTCATACTGTTCAACCTTTTGCCGCAGGCTTTGCGCCAGCATCAGGGCGTTTTCACGCACGGTATTGCGACACACAATCAAAAATTCTTCCCCCCCCCAACGCCCTACCGCATCGGTTTCGCGCACATTGTTACGCAAGATACCAGAAAACTCGACCAGCACCGAATCCCCGGCCTGATGGCCAAAGGTATCGTTGACCTCTTTGAACTTGTCGATATCGAGCATTAAAATCGAAAAATGGGTTTCATAGCGCACACTGCGCGCCAATTCATCCTTGAGGATTTGATCAAGTTTGAGCCGGTTGTACAAACCGGTCAGGCGGTCAATCACCGCCAATTGTTCCAGTTCTTCATTTTTTTCCTGCAATTGACGTGTGCGCTCCGCCACCAGCGCTTCCAGATTGGCATTCATTTGCCGCAGCGACTCCATTTGCCGGGCCAGTTCGCGCTCTTGCTGGTAGGCCCGATGGGCCGTGCGCAGGGTTAGCACAATATCATCGTTGGAAAACGGTTTTTCGAGGAAACGGTATAAATTGGCATCATTGATAGCGCGCCGGATACCATCAATTTCGCCCTGCCCGGTCAACAAAATCGTCATCGCGTTGGGAAACATGGCATGAACCTTGGTCAGCAACTCGTCGCCATACATGCCGGGCATAATGAAATCGGAAATAATAACGCATAACTCATCGTTACCCTGTTGCAATTCCTCGCAAATCTCCAGCGCCTCTGGCCCGCTTTCGGCTACCTCCACCACATGACCACTGCCAAGTTGCGTTTTTAGTAAAGTTCGTAATGCACTTAGCACTGCCGGATCATCATCAACGCACAAGGTAATCGCATTGCCCATTTTTCCCCCGTCTTTATTTTTCTACTGCGCTCCATCATAACATCAGGCCCGAGCCGTTTGTCGCCAGAGCGCTATACCTGCAACACAATCCTGTGTCAAATAATCGCAATTTCCGTGATTGGCTGCATTTTTATCCGCACAAACTTCAAGGCCGTCACAAAATTCACTTCGGCAGAAGATTTTTCCTGTAATCTGGAAGCAAATTCAGTTTCAACTACCCCCATTTTGTGCTGACGCTGTGCCGATCTTTTTCTGGAGTTACGCAATGTCCTCCCCTGTTCACAAGCGCGTTGTGCAATTCTTGCTTGCCGCCTGGCCCATCTTGCCCATGCTCATGGGTAGTGGCACGGTTGCCGCGCGCTCACTGGCAGAGATCGAAAAAACCGGCGAGTTGCGCATTTGCCTATCTGCCGTCCATCCCGCCATTGCCAGCGCCGAACCGGCCAACTGCCGCGAACGCTGCCAATTTTCCGGTCCGGCGTTTGAAGAAGCACAGGCTTTTGCCAATAGCCTTGGTAAAAAAATTACCCCTAAATGGTTGAGGATTAATTGGGATGAGCAGTTTTTTAACAAGGAGGGTCAAACCCTGCGCAACAGCAGTTACACCCCGGAACTGTTAGCCTCGGGCAAATGCGACCTGTTTCCCAGCCATTTGACCAAAACTGGCTGGCGCTTGCAAAAAATGGCGATTATCACGCTCATGCCCAGCCGCATGATGATCTTAACCCAACCGGCGAAAAAGGCCGCGTTTCAATCAATGGCCGATCTGGCCGGCAAACTGGTGGCGATTGAGAAAGATACTTCGTACCATAGCTGGATCGAGCAACAAAATCGCAGCACCTTTGCCACCAACCCAATCCGGATTCTCTTGATGCGTACCGAGTCCAGTGTGATGGCAGTCGAAACCGGCAAGGCCGATTTTACCGTGATTGATGCCGAGGCCGCGATTTGGTCAACCCGGCAACTGAAAAACACCCGGGTCGCCTTTCCAGTCGGCGAGAGCGAAGAACTGGGCTGGGGCATGCGGCGCGAGGACACTGATTTGCAGGCAGCGGTACAGGCATTTTTTGAGCAACAGCGCAAAAATCCCGAATCGGACATCAATCGGATCTGGAAGAAATATTATGGGCGCAGCCTGACCGAGTTCATTGCCCTGATTGCAGCGGTCAAGTAAATGCGCGCCATGCCCAGCTCATTTTTGCACCTGCTCCGGCATTCGATCCGGGCCAGATTAATTGCCATGACCGGCGCGATTGTGGTCGGCGTGGTATGCATTCTGGCCGGTGTGATTGCCCAGGTGGCGGCGAATATTTTGCAGCAGGAGTCAAAACAGCAGCTCTCGCAGGGGCTGGAACAAAGCGCCGCGCTGTTGTCGCACTTTCTCGATGTGCGGGAAACCAATCTCGATCTGTGGGCAGCCAGTCCGCTGGTTGAAGCGATGTTCAATGACCCGGCGCTCGCAAGCGTATTTCACCCGAGTTTGCATAATTACTTTGCCAAAATTCGGGAACGTGAACCCTGGATTACCCACATATTTTTGCTGCATCACCAAAACACGATCTATCAGGATCATGATGCGATTACCCTTGATGCCAGTGCCATGGCAACGCTAAAGAGCATGCCAGAGGGCAAATTCAACGTCTTCGATCCCGGCACCCTGCATGGCTCGGCCCGGCAAACCCTGCTGCTGCTCAAGCGCCCGTTCATGAAAGAAGGTGTCCCGGTAAGCGGTGCCTTTATTGTGCTGGCGCTCGATTTTGCCCGGATTCAACAACAACTGTTTGCCAATATCCGCATCGGCAAACACGGTTTTATTGCGATTGTGGCACATACCCAGGCCAACCGGGTGCAAGTCGCCCTGCCTGATGCGGCCAATGCCGAAACCCGGAAACTGCTGCAAACGGACGCACTGTCATGGCAGCGAGTGCCGCAACTGGCCGGAAAATATGAATCGATTGCTCTGGAAATTCGGGTCTTGCCGGCCCGCCCGTTTGCCATTTTGGGGGTAGCGGCGACCGATGATGTGGCCGGGCCGATTTACCGCCTGATGCTGTTTTCGTTTCTGTACGGCATGCTGGCCCTGATGATCGGCATCTGGAGTGCCGTGTATTTTGCCAAGCGCCTGACCCGCCCGATCCATCAACTAACGCACAAGGTCGGGCAACTGGCCGCGCAGTATACCGCTACATCGGCTGCCACATCCGCTGCCACATCCGCTGCGACATCGGCTGCGACATCGGCTGCGACATCGGCTGCCGCACTGGCCGGTTCATCAACCGCGACCCACCCGGCACCCGCCAAAGCGATACCCGCGCCACAGGAAGAACTGGATGAACTGGGCCAGTTGGCGCGAAGTTTTACCCATATGCAACAGGTGATTCAGGAAAAAATCGCCCTGATTCAAACCCAGAATATCCAGCTTAAACAAAGCGATGCCCTGAAAGAAGAATTGAATCAATCGCTGGAGCAAAAGGTGGCCGAACGCACCCACCAGCTTCAGGTGGCACTGGAACAGCAACAGGCCAACAGTTTGGCCTTGCTGGAAAAAAGCGCCGCCCTCTCCAGCAGCAACCACGCGTTGGAACATACGCTGCACGATTTGCGCACCACCCAAACCCAGTTGATTCAAGCGGAAAAAATGGCCTCGCTCGGGCAATTGATTGCCAATGTGGCCCATGAAATCAATACCCCGATCAGTGCCGTCAAGGCCAATGGCGAAAACATTGCCGATGCCCTCAATGCTGCCTTGCAGGCCATCCCGGCGCTGTATCAAATGCTCGCGCCACACGAAATTGCCCTGTTTGCTCAACTGCTGGAGCAGGCCCGCAACTCGCAAGAACTGTTGTCAACCCGCGAAGAACGCGCCCGGCGACGACTGGTGCTGGCCCAACTGGAGCAGGCCGGGTTGGTCGAACCGCTGATCCAGGCCGACATTCTGGTGCAACTGCACTGTCATCAACCGGTGCCAGACTTTTTGCCTTTGCTACACCATCCATCGAGCCAGTTTATTTTGAAATGCGCGCACAACCTGTCGATTGTCATGCACGGCACGCGCAATATCAATTCTGCGGTGGAGCGGGTAGCCAAGATTGTCTTTGCCCTGAAAAGCTACTCACGCATTGACGGACAAGCCCAGCCGCTGCCCAGTGATTTGCAGGAAGGACTGGAAACGGTGTTGACGATTTACCACAGCCAAATTCGCCATGGTGTGGAATTGATCCGTGATTATCACGCCATGCCAGCGCTGTATTGCCTGCCGGACCAGCTCAATCAGGTCTGGACCAATCTGATCCATAATGCCTTGCAGGCGATGCATCACAAGGGCATTTTGTCGATTACCGTCAAGTCGGTTAACAACGAGGCGGTGGTGGCGATCAGCGATACCGGGTGCGGGATTGATCCAGAGATCCTGCCCAAAATTTTTGATCCGTTTTTCACCACCAAGCCGATCGGCGAAGGCAGCGGGCTGGGGCTGGACATTGTGAAAAAAATCATCGAACGGCACCATGGCCGAATTGACGTGGCCAGTCAGGTTGGCGTCGGCACCACCTTTACCGTATTTCTGCCCTATACCAATCAACTCGATGACGTCAAGCCGCCAGCGGCCTGATACAATCGTCCCAATCCACTCACCCTGACCATCATGCGCCCTCTTATTACTTTGTCCGGCACAGCTTGTCTGGCCATTCTTGCCGCTTGTGGCGGCGGTGGCAGCACAACCGCACCCGCCACACCGACACCGGTTCCCACGCCAGCCAGTACCCAGGGCCGCTTGTTTGCCCCCCTGACCCCGGCTGATGGAACCAACGCCAGTTTCAAATATTTGAAGGCCTGTTATTTCGCAAACCGGCAAATGGGCAGGGTTGGACAGGCCGGCGTCGCGTTTCTGGAAAGTCTGGTGATCGATACCTTGCCCGGCAATACCGCCGTGTTATTTAACGCGCAAACTGGCAACAGTGTCCGCTCGATCAACCGCACCTATCGCGGCAGCAATCCGGTAGTAGGCGCGCCGCCACAACTGTGGACCGGCGTAGCACGCCTAAATGGTGATGGCTCGTCCAGTGGCTTTGGCGTGCCCTGTACCCCGGATGCCATGACCGAACGCCCGCCTGCCACCTGTTACTGGCTGGGACAAAACGCCAATGGCGAGGAGGAGGCGGTTGGCCAGTTTAATTTGATCGGCTCAACCACGCCGCAAACCAGCTCAATCGGTACCAGCCTGATCAACCCGGGCTGGGGCACCGGAACCGCTTATTATTTTTGGTATGAGTTCAGCTTTGGACCAAGCTGTTCTGCCCCGAATTCGACCACGCTCTGGCGTGGCCCGGCCCGCGCCGGGAGCTAGTTGCCTGTCGGACATCGGGAAGCACATCGGGAGTCCCATCGGGAAGCCCATAGGACTGGCGAGATTCCCGGAATGGGCCGCTTTGGCCTATTCCGGTTAAGCCATCGTTCTCAATGCAGCAACAAATTATGCCGAGAACGACGAGCCGCAGCCGCAGGTGGAGGTAGCGTTGGGGTTTTTGATGACAAACTGCGCCCCTTCCAGATCGTCCTTGTAATCAATCTCGGCCCCGACCAGATATTGATAGCTCATCGCATCGATCAACAGATGAACCCCATTTTTGGTCATGGTGGTATCGTCTTCGTTGGCCACTTCATCAAACGTGAACCCATACTGAAAACCGGAGCAGCCGCCACCCTGAACAAACACCCGCAGCTTCAGTTCGGTATTGCCTTCCTCTTCGATCAATTGCGCCACCTTAGCGGCAGCACTATCGGTAAAAACCAGCGGTGCTGGCATTTCAGCGACTGCGTTCATATACACTCCTGATAAAAAACAACAATAATGCGCCCATTATAGACCGACTGGGCCACTTGTGCCGAACCTGGCTATGCTTCGGCCACCACCGGGCCATTCAACTGTAATACCGGGTCAGCTTCCTGATCGTGGGTCAACTTGCCCGACACCAGTGCCCCGCCGTGCATTTCCAGCCGCTTGTAGCAAACATCACCAATAATGCGGGCCTTTGGCTGTAATTCAAGTAGCTCGGCAGAAAACACCGGGCCAACAATTTCACCATTGACGATCAGATGCGCGCCATGCACCTCACCTTCCACCCGGGCCTGCTCGGAAATAATCAGCATGTTCACCTGCCCCGGCTCGCCGATCACATTGCCCAACACCTGACCATCAATGCGCAGGCCACCACGAAAATGAATATCCCCCTCAATCCGGGTTGCCGCCCCAATCAAACTGTCAATAGTACTTTTTGTGTTTCGTCCAAACATGATTTTTTCCTCACAGATTCGCCGTTTGTTGCGCCCGTATTTGGCCTCGTTCCAATACCCGTGCCTGCAGCGATTTGGCTTGCACGCCATCGGGTAATTGCAACACACCTTCCAGACGCTGGTAATGTTTGAAATTGATTTTGTATTGGTCGACACTGGCGTTTTGCGCCTTGGCATCGGGAAAGGGCAAGATGACACTTTTACCCGCCTGCAAACCGGTCAATACCAGTTGCAAGTTGCCGGTAAATTCGACATCGCGCTTGCCGCCCTGCATCACCAACACCCGATAACGCAATTGATTCGGTGCCACGCTATCGAGCGCAATACGCCGGATCGCAATCCCGCCCCGGGCACTAGCATCGGCTGGCATCAAGCTTTCAAAAAAGGCCAGATCTTCCTTGAGCCGGTTGTTTTCCGCTTCCAGTGTTTTGACTTGCTTCATCAATTGTTGCTGCGCCGCCTGCTCGATAGTGAGTTTCGATTCAGCCGCATTGGCATCGGTTTGCAGTTTTTCCCGTTCCTGGGTCATTTGCAGCAGTTGCTGTGCCAACTGGGTCGCATCGCGCCCGCCACCAGCACCACTAGCGCCACTGCTGCCACTGGCACCACGCCCCAAACCATAGGCCCACCAGATGGCAAACAAACAAACAAACAGGGCCAACAGGCCCAAACCGAGCCGCACTGGCCAAGGCCACTGCGGCCTGATCGTCATTTTTGGCAGCGACAGCCGTTCGTGCCGCCGCCAGTATGAGCGTAGGGATGGCATGATGTTACGGCAATACAGGCAGTTGCTGCAAGCCGCTGTTTTCTTCCAAGCCAAACATCACGTTCATGCACTGCACCGCCTGGCCTGATGCACCCTTGAGCAAATTGTCCTGCACCACCAGCACGATGACCGTATCGCTCGGCATGCCTTCGCCGCGCGGCCGATGCACAGCCAGCCGCAACACATTGGCAGCACGGGTGGAACGGGTATCGGGCATGCTGCCAAAGGGCAAGACATCGATAAACGGTTCGTTGCGATACGCGTCTTCAAACAGCTTTTGCAAATCGGCATCCGAAATCTGTTCCATGCCTGGCTTGAGGCGGGCATACAGGGTTGAGTGCATGCCACGTATCATCGGCACCAAATGCGGGGTAAAGGTCAGAGCGACCGGATCATCGGTCAAACGGCTCAATTGCTGCACCGTTTCCGGTGTGTGGCGGTGCTTGCCCACGCCATACGCCTTAAAGTTATCGGAGGCTTCGGAAAACAGGAAGCCGACTTCGGCCTTGCGTCCGGCCCCGGAGACACCTGATGCGCAATCGGCAATCAGGTGCGAGGCATCGACCAGATTGGCTTTGAGCAGTGGCGAAAAACCCAATTGAATCGTAGTTGGATAGCAACCCGGGTTGCCCACCACACGCGCATTGCGAATCGCTTCCCGGTTCAATTCCACCAAACCGTAAGCAGCTTCCTGCAAAATCTCGGGACAGGTATGCGCCATGCCATACCATTTTTCAAATTGGGCTGGATCACGCAAACGGAAATCTGCCGCCAGATCAATGATTTTGACACCGGCAGCCAAAAGGGTCGGTGCCTGTGCCATGGCCACACCGTGCGGGGTGGCAAAAAACACCACGTTGCAGGCAGTCAGATCGGCTTTTTCCGGGCTGGAAAAGGCTAGATTCACCCGGCCACGCAAAGAGGGAAACATCTCAGCCACCGGCATGCCATCTTCCTTGCGCGAAGTAATGGCCTGCAACTGCACCTGCGGATGCTGGGCCAACAACCGCAACAATTCCACGCCCGTATATCCGGTGCCACCTACGATGCCAACCTTGATCATTTTCCCCTCCCTAAAAATAAAAAAAGCCCCGTATTGTACCAGTTTCAAAGCCAAAACCACAGCCAGTCCCAAGCCAATCCCACCCCAACTTCATGCCATGGACAGCATGCCCGGCTGGCAGCCCGAACTCAAGGCCAAACATCTTACCCAATACGATTGGATTAATGGGCTGCAGGGCTAATGGATTGATGTGCAGATGAGCAAAAAACATAGGACTTACGCAAAACCGTCCCAGCGGCGTTGCGCTGCCTTGCCGTACAGGCGTACTGCCTGCGGCAGCGCGCCTTGCTGGACCAATTTTGCGTAAGTCCTAAAACAAAAAGCCGCCGGGCAAAACCGGGCGGCTTTTTGCAACAAAACTGCCAGACGAAATTAACGCTTGGAGAACTGTTTAGCGCGACGTGCTTTACGCAGACCGACTTTCTTACGTTCGACTTCACGTGCATCACGGGTAACGAAACCGGCGCTTGACAGGGCTGGCTTGAGCGTGGCATCGAAATCGATCAGGGCGCGGGTAATGCCGTGGCGTACGGCACCAGCTTGACCCGACTCACCACCACCATGCACATTGACCTTGATGTCGAAACGCTCAACGTTGTTGGTCAATTCGAGTGGCTGACGGATCACCATCAAACCGGTTTCGCGCGAAAAATATTCAGCAGCAGGCTTGCCGTTGACCACGATCTGGCCAGTACCGAGCTTGATGAAAACCCGCGCTACCGCGCTTTTCCGACGGCCGGTGCCATAATTGTAATTACCGATCATGTCTATTCCTTACAGGGCGAGGGGTTTCGGTTGCTGGGCTGCGTGCGGGTGTGTGCCATCGGCATACACTTTGAGCTTCTTGATCATGGCATAGCCAAGCGGGCCTTTAGGCAACATGCCCTTGACTGCTTTTTCCAGCGCACGACCCGGAAAACGCGCTTGCATTTTCTGGAAATTGGTTTCGTAGATACCGCCCGGGTAGCCCGAGTGACGGTAATACATCTTGTTCTGGGCCTTGGTGCCGGTCACACGCAGCTTGGCGGCGTTGACGATGATGATAAAATCACCGGTATCGACGTGAGGAGTAAATTCTGGCTTGTGTTTGCCGCGCAGTCGGCGTGCCACTTCGCTGGCAACACGTCCGAGGACTTTGTCCGTCGCGTCAATCACGAACCAATCACGCTGGACTTCATGGTCCTTGGCGGAAAATGTTTTCATGCTGACTTCCTTGATGGGTTAAACGCTCAAAATGGGTGGTTCCACTTTCAACCGCAGTGGACACAACCTTGTTTGCTTTTCCTGAGCGCATGGAAAGCCAGCGATTATAATCTGCTCCGGTCAAACGAGTCAAGCCAGAATCCGGCCTAATTTGCCCTCCGCCACAAAATTCTGTCCGGCCCGGCTACAATAGGCAACATTGGGCCGCATCGGCAACCTACTTGGGGAATGAAAAATCATGGAATGCAAAGTCAGTTGGGGTGGCCCGTCGGGCATGATGTTTGTGGCGGAAACCGGTTCAGGCCATGTGGCGGTGATGGATGGAGCACCGGAGGGTGGCGGCAACAATCTGGCGCCACGCCCGATGGAGATGGTGTTACTGGGCACCGGTGGCTGCACTGCCTATGATGTAGTGTTGATTTTGAAGCGCAGCCGGGCACAGGTGGCGGGCTGCGAGGTAACATTGAAGGCGGAACGGGCCGAGACCGACCCGAAGGTGTTTACCAAAATCCATTTTCACTTCACGGTGCGTGGCTATCAACTGAAACCGGAGCTGGTTGAGCGGGCGATCAAGCTATCGCATGACAAATATTGCTCGGCCTCGCTGATGCTGGCCAAAACTGCCGAACTGTCGCATTCATTTGAGATTATTAAACAGCCGCCGGAACAAGCCCCGGCCTAATTAATCACCAATTTTAATCGCCAGTTTGGCATAGGCCACCCGGCGCTAATTGATTCCCCAAGCGCCGATACCAGTATTGGGCTAGCTGGTTGCGCCCGGCGCAGCACCGCTGGCCGCATCCCCCATTGGCGCAGCAACATTACCTTGACCAGCGGTGGTATCACCTTGAGCAGCCGCACTATCTTGCGCAGCAGCAACCGGTGCCGCAAGCGTTGATTCAGCGCCTGCCGCCGCCCTTTTTTGATCCTGCATCACCCGCCCCGCGCCAAGTACAATCACCCGATCGGCACTGGCGATGGTTTCGGGCCGGTGTGCCACAATGACCCGGGTAATATTGAGTGTGCTGATGACGCGATTGACTTCCCGCTCGCGCTCAACATCCAAATGGCTGGTTGCCTCATCCAAAAACAGAATGGCCGGTTTTTTATACAAGGCACGAGCCAGCAAGATGCGCTGCTTTTGTCCGCCGGAAAGCACTGTACCCATATCACCGACCAGTGTATTAAAGCCCATCGGCATGGCCATGACATCTTTGGCCACGGCCGCCATGCGGGCGCATTCGGTTACCCAATCAAGATCAGCATGCGGGTCAAAGAAGCTGATGTTGTCGGCAATCGAACCAGCAAACAAGGCATCGTCCTGCAACACGGTACCGACCATTTTACGCAGCACATCGACCCCGGCCTGCTTCAAGCTAACGCCGCCAATCAACACATCGCCCTCCGATGGCGGCAAAATGCCCAGCAACACATTCAGCAAGGTGGTTTTGCCACAGCCGGACGGGCCAACAATGGCCACACTCTCGCCAGCCGCAATCGAGAGCGAGATGCCATCCAATACCCACGGCTCGGCTTCGGCATAGCGGTAACGCAGATTTTTTACTTCCAGCGTCGCTTCCAGCACATGATCCTCAGCCATCACCATTTGGCCATGGGTTTCTTCCGGTTCGTTCAACACAATGTCGGCCAGCCGCTCGCCCTGCAATTGCAACATCCGAATCTCAAATAATTTATCGATCAGCGAAGCGACCCGTGAATCAAACTGGCCCTTGTAGGCATTAAACGCCAGCAATACCCCAACGCTAAAATTGCCGTCCAGTACCAGCTTGGCCCCCAACCAAATGATGATGATATTTTCCAAGCCAAACAACAAGCCATTTAACTGCTTGAACAAGAGCTGTAATTTTTGCGTGCGCAAATCGGCATTGATTTGATCAACCAACAGCGCGAGCCAACTGGAGCGCCGTTCATCCTGACGCTGAAACAGTTTAATGACCTTGGCCCCGCGCACGGTTTCCAAAAAGTGGGTTTGCTGTTTGGCCGCATGCACAATTTGTTCTTCGGTGGCATTGCGCAATGGGCGAAACCAAGCCCAGCGTCCAAGGCCGTACAGCAGCATGGCGGTGATGGCAACCATGGCCAGTTGCGGGCTGTAGATCAGCATCATGATCAGGGTGATGATGGTCATCACCCCATCTAGCATGGCTTCCAAAAACGAGGTGGTCAGGGTGCGCTGGATGATGTCAATCGAATTAAAGCGCGACACCACATCACCCAAATGACGTTTTTCAAAATACTGCACCGGCAGCCGGATCAGGTGGGTAAACACATTGGCCCGCCACTGAACATTGAGCGTGGTACTCATATAGATCAAGACCCAGGAACGAATCCCGCCCACCGCCTGCTGCATCAGCATTAACAGGCCAAACCCGATCGCCAGCGTGGTCAGCAAATCCCGGTCGGCCGAGACGATGACGTTATCAACCACCCACTGCAAGAAGAATGGGCTGACCAAATTAAACACTTCCAGCGCCAATGCCAGCAGTAAAATCTGGGAAAACGAGCGGCCAAGTCCCGTCACGTTACCCATCAGGGCGCGCAGCTTGATGGATTTCTTTTCTTCCTGTGGCTTAAATTCGGCACCCGGCCACACTTCCAGCGCTACCCCGGTGAAGGATTTGGAGACATTTTCCATCGATAAGGTGCGCCGGCCTACCCCCGGATCGATGATGGTGACATTTTTGGCCGTAACCTCGCTTAGCACCACGAAGTGATTGAAATTCCAGTGCAAAATACAAGGCAGCTTGAGTTGCGACAAATGTTCCAGGTCCAGCTTGAGCGGACGGGTGGTCATTTGCATGCGATTGGCAATCTGGATCAGATTGGCCAGGGTCGAGCCTTTCAGCGAAATCGGATAGCGTTGGCGCAAGGTAGCCAGATCGGTGCGAAAGCCATGAAACCCGGCAATCATACCCAGACACGCGAGGCCGCATTCTGCCGCTTCGGTTTGCAGGATCAATGGCAGTTTTTTGCCAAAGCCAAAGGTAATTTGATCAAGAAAAGACATGGTGTTTAGAGTTTGCCGGTCAGGCTATACAGTGGTTCCAGTACCCATTCATACAGGCGACGTTTTTCTTGCAACACATCGGCTTCGAGCAGCATGCCAGCCTGGAGCGACTGGGCCTTGCCATAGGCAGAAATCTGCTGCCGCGCCAATGCCACCCGAATCCGGTACAGGGATTCGCCGCCACCGATATTGGGCAAACCACTAATTTCGGTACTGGGCAAGGCGGTTTTGGAAACCGACAGCACACGGCCGGTGGCATGGCCAAATTTTTGATAGGGAAAAGCTTGGTAGCGCAGCAAAGCCTGATCCCCGGCTTTGATAAACCCAACCGAACGGCTTGGCGCATACAGTTCAGCTACCAGTTGCGCGCCCTTCGGCACCACGCTTAACAACGGTTTGCTGCCATCAATTGCCTGCCCGGTGTCCACGCCAATGGCGGTGGCAATGCCCGTCTCCGGTGCAGTAATTGAAATACTGCGCCGCGCTTCGCTCTCGGTCAGCTCTTGTTCGGTACTGGCCAATTGGCGTTCAATTTGTGCCAGCAGGTTTTGTCCGCGCAACGGGGCGGCCTGTAATTCGGCCTGCTGGCTACTCAATTCACGGCTAATAGCCAATTGATCACGTTCCAGCGTTTGCAGGCGTGCATGCTGATCGAGCAAATCAGCCTGCCTTTGCTGCAATTGCTCGCGTGAAATAAAATGTTGCACCAATAATTCCTGAGCCCGGCTCACGCCCTCTTCTGCCAGCCGAACCCGTTTTTTCTGGCCATCGATCTGATTGACGATTTTTCGCGCTTCGATGTCGAGCGCGCCAATTTTTTTGATCAGGACATTGCGCTCATCGTTTTGCAAGCGCTGGGTTTTGCGCAGCTCTTCTTGTAGCGACTGCTGGCGCGAGGCAACCTGACCACTGATACGGGCCTGGGTGTCGCCCTGGGTACTGCTTTGTCGTTCACTGGATAAAACAAACAGCACATCGCCCTGCTTGACCATTTGCCCTTCGCGCACATTTTTGCGAATCACCACCCCATTTTGCGGTGCATACACCTTGATCACCCCGGCATCGGGCAACAATTGTCCGGAGACCGTACTGCGCTTGGTATAGCTGCCCCAAAACAAAAATGCCAACACGACCGAAGCCGCCAGCACCGCAAGGCCGGTTAGAAAAGAAAACGATATCGGGCGAATCAAAATGATTTCGCCCAGCCATTTGGTCTGGCGGTGTTCCAGTGCAGCCTGACGAAAAAGGGGTTGTTGTGCCATGTTTGTGGTAAAAATGCTTCAATTTGTCACAGTCTGATTTGGCCCGCTACTGCAGGCTCAATCCGTTAAATGGTTTTGCGTGCCAACAAGCCGCCAACCCGCCGCACCAGCCATTTCGGAGTGGCCCGTGCAATCAGGGTGGTGGCCAGATTTACCGCACCCGGCACCCGAATCGCTTCACCAGCCATGCAAGCCAAATAACCTTCGTGCGCCACCTGATACGCATCACCCACCAAAAAACGCGGCAACTGCAATTGCTCGTTTTGCTCTTGAGCAGACCGCATCATATTTGTTTCGGTAATGCCCGGGCAAAGCGCCGTGACGCTGATGCCGTCTGGCCGCAATTCTTCGGCCAGTGCCTCACTTAGCGAGAGCACATAGGCCTTGGTCGCCGCATAGGTAGCCAAGCCCGGAATCGGTTGAAATGCTGCAATCGAGGCCACATTCAGAATCCGGCCATGCCCGCGTGCCACCATCGGTGGAACAAAACGCGTGAGCATCGCCGTCAAGGCCGAGATATTCAAATCGATCATGCCCTGTTGCCGCACCGGATCCAGCGCAGCAAAGGCCCCCTGCTCCAGCACACCGGCATTATTGACCAGCACATCGACCTGGAGCTTGCGCCGCGCCAGTTGCGCCGCTAGTTTGTCGACATTGCCCACCACACTCAAATCGCTTGGCAGAGCCAGCGCCGTTACACCATAACGCTCGGCCAGTATTTTGCCCAGTTCCTGCAGCTTGTCACGACTGCGGGCCACCAAAACCAGATCGAATCCGCCCTCTGCAAAACAGTGCGCCAATGCCTCACCGATGCCACCGGATGCCCCGGTAATCAAAGCCAGCTCCCGCGTCTTGTTTGCAGCCATTGAACCTCCACTCATAATTGCAGCCAAAGATAGCATGGTAAGCAAAAAAGGGCCGCACAACAGGAACCGGTCAAAGAAAATCTACCTCCCTCCCCATTCTTTGCATCGGCTTGCGCCATCTGCCATGCACCTCCGTTTGCCAATATCGGCCTCGTCTTGAAGCAGGGCCAGCACAACGACTTAATTGTTATTTATCAGCGAATGGGCAGCATCTTATCGAACCTTCCGTGACCTTGGCACAAACCGACCTGTGCTAGCGCACAGCTTGTCTCGTTCGGACAAAATTTTGGGGCTAAAAATCGCATCTGCAAATTTTTTTGCGCATGTGAATTTTGTCTATCAAGATAGAATAAAATATAAGCGTGAAACAGGTCACAGGCCATACAAAGTTCGGCAAAAGCGGCGATTTTTCGAACATATCTCACAAAATTGCCGCTCGCCACGACAAACGACAGAATTTTGTATTGCCATAGATAAAGTCTTACTGATCCAGAGTACATCATGTTGACGGCAATTCGCGACAACATCGGCGATTTTCGTGCATTGCCGCATGAAAAAATTCGCTGATTAATTGGGAAATCGTCTGTATAATTCGCCGATGTCCCGAATTTGGCCACGTTTGTGCACGGTCAGGTTACGGGTTTTGCAGATATAAAAAAATGGTAAGGTTTTGGGAGGAAGCAGGCATGGATTTTAGTCATGAACAGGAAAGCTCGTCCAAGCGCTTGACCGGGATCACGGTAGTGATCGCCATTCATGCGCTGGTCGGGTTTATGGTCGTCTCCGGTATGGGCAAAACCCTGGTTGAAAAGATCAGGAATCCGGTTGAGACCAAAATTATCGAGGAGGTAAAACCACCACCGCCGCAAGACCTGCCGCCACCGCCACCGCCACCGGAAATCAAGAGTCCACCGCCGCCGTTTATTCCACCGCCTGAAGTTGTGGTGCAAACGCCAGTGCAGCAAAACGTGGTATCGAATGCCACCAATGTTGCACCACCCAAGGCGACTGATGTTCGGCCCCAGCCGCCAGCACCACCGGCACCTGAAGGCAAACCTCAGCCACCGGCACCACCGGCCCGTACTGCGGCAATTTTGAACGTCTCGGCCTGCCCAAAACCGGAATATCCGCGTAACTCGGCACGTAACGAAGAAGAGGGTGAAGTCACTATTGCCTTTTTGGTCGGAATCGATGGTCGGGTGAAGGAAGCCAAAGTGGAAAAGTCCAGTGGCCATCGTGACTTGGACAAAGCGGCTGTTTCGCAATTGTCTTCTTGCGACAAGTTCAAGGTTGGTACAGAAAACGGCAAACCGGTTGAAAGCTGGGCCAGAGTGGCCTATACCTGGAGATTGGAATAAGTCGGTACAGTTTAGTTTCATCAAAATAGTTGCACAAAAAAATCTCATAACGTAATTAATCTTAGCAGTTTGGTTCTATTTAGAAAATTGGAGGAAGCATGTTAAAAAATACCCGTCTGTCCGCGTTCTTTGCGGCTGTATTGCTCTCAGTGACTGCGCTGATGTCTTTGGCCCCTGCCTCTGTAGCCGCACAAGAATCGGCTTCGGC
>JACCDS011915955.1_pt1 | contig 15937 bp, 14 predicted proteins | sample 7446441 | NCBI WGS metagenome assembly JACCDS01 (sample SAMN15323445, study PRJNA562643) | freshwater metagenome | isolation source: river surface water | place: USA:Blue River Watershed | collected 2017-08-17
ATGAAAGAGAACCCAATGAGGGGCATGGATCAGATAAATGGTGACAAAAGTTTCTTTGATGTTCTTAAATTTACATATAGAACTGAAATAAAAGATTCAGAGTATTATGCCCGTCAAAGTGAGCGTGTAGGATATGTTGAACTTTATGGTGTTCAAGATCCATCATCTACTTTACACTTGAAATTAATTGATAAAGATACATTGGAACTTTTCTTTAATGCAAGAGAAAGTAGAGAAAAAGAAAGAGTCATATTGAAAAGAGTTAATCAATTTCAAGAAAATACTAGTACGAAAAAACTAGAATCAGCAGAAGAAAGTGGTGTTTGGTTCTAAAATTGAAAAGCCACTTATGTGGCTTTTTTTATTTCTTCTTTATTATTTTATTTTTTATTCTATTTAAGCTATTTGTATTCTTTCCTTCAATAACTTTTCCATTTGATTCTTCAATTTTATTATCTTTATAATATTTTATGATATTTTTTAATGTTGAGTTTATTCTTAATTTATGTATTGCTCTAGTTGCGGCAACATACAAAATATTTATTTCTTCATCCTTCCAAGCTTTCATATTTATATCTCCATTTTCGTTAATGAATAAAGAGAAATCATTACATAAGAATACATTATTAAATTCTAGACCTTTAGCTTTATGAGCAGTTGACAATATGATATCCGCTTTATTAATATCAACTAAGTTATCTTTAATTTTTTGAAATAAAGATTCAATTTTTCCATGATATTTATCAACAATTTTTTTTAAAAAAAGCATTTCTTTATCTGTTGTATTTTCAGCAACCAAATGAAAATTACTATATGTACCACATTCTTTAATATGTAAATCTTTTATCTTATCTAACCTTCCATAATAAAGATGATCTACGTCCTGTATCTTGAAAAAGTTATATTTATTGAAACCTGTAACAAAATGTATCTTTTTTCCAGATTCAACTGATTGAACTGCCTTTAAGAATAAACATGCATTGGTTCTAGAAATAATTGCGAACTTCTCATCTTTTTCAAAATTAGTTATTATTTTATCTTCTATATCTGAGCCACTTAATGTTATTTTTTCACCTTTTAATGTTTTTAATATGGCATTTGCTGCATAAGCAATGTTACTACCAAATCTAAAAGATTTACTTAAATGAAATTCTTTTTCATGATTAAATTTAGCAAGAGAGTTTATTGCATTTTTAAATGAATATATTGCCTGATGTGAATCGCCAACAACTACTAATTTTGTATTTGAAGTAGTTATTTGTTTTATTAATATATCAACAATTACTGGGTTTGCATCTTGTGCTTCATCAAAAAGTATATAATCATAATTTAATTTTGGATTAGACAATTGATATAATTTTAGATAGGTGTCATGTGTGCATGGAAATTCATTTGTATTATCAAGCATTGCAAACCATATTTTTTCAACATATTCAAATAATTCTGCTCTTGAATATTTAGTGTTAAAAGGTATTGCGTCTTCTATATTTTTATAAGATGAATTTGTATATGTATTTATTATGTCAATAATTAATTTTGAAAGCTCTAAGTTTGATTTACTGTTTTTATTTAATTCTAGATAGTTCAGTACACTAAAAGATTTAAACGGTTTATCTAATTTATGAGAATAAATAGACCCAAAATCTTTGTAAGCTAATCCATTTAAAGTATAAATTTTTACATTACTAGGAAATTTATTTCTAGCGGCTTCTACTACAGCATTGTTAAAAGCTAAATAGATAAATCTTTTTGATGGCCTTCTTTTAGCATATTCAATTAAAGTTGTTGTCTTTCCAGAACCTGCAAAAGCTTTTATTAATATAATTTTTTCATTTGAATTAAATATATCATTTTGTTCTTGGGTAAAATTCATAGATAATACTCTCCTGAAAGGATTATATCAAATATTTACAAAGAATGCAATAAAAAAAAGCCCTTTCGGGCATTTTTTTATAACTGTTTGACACTTGTTGGCTCTATAAAGTTATGTATTGGCTTAATAAATGTGAAGTAAGAAGTACCATCAGCATGCTTTCTTGTTGCTAAAACACATTTCAAATAACCAGTCTCTGGTCTTGCATTGGCTTCATCAGTTTCAGAACTTTTAATGTAAAAGGATTCTTCAAGAATTTTCTTTGCATTTGGATGATTTTGTATCATCTTTTCTTTAGTAGATGTTCCAGGGTAAATCACAGATGCTGGTATTACATCAACAGTCACTAAATCAGGAGAATCATTTAATAAGTCCCTTATCATTTGACTTTCAGTTGAACCAATAAATGACTTAGCTGACACTGAACCTTCAACGCATTTTTTACCATTACCATCTTCTCTTTCAACTCTCAATGGTATAACTTCAACATACTCAACTGCACCAGAAGAATTGTCTTTTATTCTAACATAACAAAATGGGTTTGAACCAATATGTTTTGGATTTAGTACAGATGAAAGTACATTTTCTAAATCAGAAGTATTTTCAACTACAGTTGCTTTTTCAGGAAATACAGTTCTTGCAAAAATTATTTCATTTACATGTTCACTATCTTTTTCCTTCTTTTTAATTACAACAAGGCTTGCATTCATTGTATGAACAGCAGTCTGCTGTGGATCTGCGGAAATAACTTTCAACCAACGACTATTATATCCACCATCTTTATCTGGATAACAATTTTCTGCCATAAAAACTGCTTTTCCCGGCTCTGCATAATGCTTACTTTTAGGATCTGCAAAATTTTTAATTTCAATACGCTTATATTTTGAAGATGGATTTTGTTCTATTTCCTTAAGACGAATACGAACTTCTTCTTTTGTGTCAATATTAATTCCAACCAAAATATCACCATCATAAGATGTACATTTTACTGGAATATTGATAGCTGATTGTGTAGAACCATCCCCTTTTTGTTTAGTTACATTAAGATCTGGATGTTCTTCTTTATACTTCTCAAAAATACTCATTTTTAAATCCTCCATAAATTATACTCAAACATTTAATAACAATAATTATTAAAATTCATTTAAATGATATAATAAAAAAAATTAAAATCAAGTCTAATAATATAAAAATATATTAAAATCATATAATTTTTTTAACATCATTTACAATAATTGGTTTAGAAAAATAATGTCCTTGTAAAAACATCTTTTCATCAACATACTTTAAAACATCATTTAGCTGACTTTCTGATTCTATTCCTTCAATAGTTATATATGAATCTAAGTTTTTAGCAAATGATATTAAAGATTTAATTGCAGCTTTATATGTATTATCTTGTTCTATATTTTTTATAAGTTCTCTTGGAATTTTAACAGATGTGAATTTTAAATCTAAAATATCAAGGAATGATATTTTACCAGTACCAAAGTCATCAATACAAACATAAAACCCTTGATCTACTAATGCTGATATTTTTTCTTTTGCTTCTAATAAGTTTTTTGATATTATTGGCTCATCTATTTTTAATTGAATCATTCTAATATTTTCTGTTCCTATTAAATTTACCATATTATCAACAATATTATTTTGTTTAAAATGGACACTAGATAATTTAAATGAAAGTTTCATATGATTTTTTTTGAATATATCTAATTCATTTTTAAGTTCACTAAGAGATTTCTTAATAACCCAATCAGTTATTTTCATAATTAATCCACTTTCTTCTGCCAATGGTATAAATTCATTTGGTAGAACATCACCAAGAGTTGGGTGATTCCATCTTATTAAGACATCAAAATATGCTATATTTTTACTTTCATTGTAAGCAGGTAAATATTGTAGATAAAATTGATCTTTATCAATTGCATTTAGTAATTCTTTTTCAAGGGCTTTCTTTCTGTGAGCCTCAGCGTCTAAAACTGATGAATAGAATCTATATTGATTTCTTCCTTGTTTTTTTACATTATACATAGCTTGATCGGCTGCATGAATTAAAGAATCAACAGTCATTCCATCATTTGGAAATATAGCTATCCCAACTGAGCATGTAACTTTTATTTTATTTCCTTCTAAATCATATTCTTTTATAATTGATGAGATGATATTTTCTGCAACTACTGCCGCATCTTCACTTCTACTTATTTCTGGTAATAGTATAGTAAATTCATCACCTGCCAATCTAGCCACAGTGTCACTTTCTCTAACACAGTTTCTCAATCTTTTACCAATTTCAATAAGTAATAAGTCTCCTATATGATGACCTAATGTGTCATTTAATGATTTAAAATGATCTAAATCAAGAAACATAACAGCACCTGTGTTCTTATTTCTTTTTGTAAAAGACAATGATGTACTTAATCTATCTAAAAACAAAGATCTATTAGGTAATTTTGTTAAAGGGTCATGTTTGGCTAAAGTTAACATTCTAACTTCCTTACCTTTTGTTTCTGTCACATCAGAAGCAATAACAAGGTAGTTTTTTATTTCATTTGTAATATTATCAATTATTCTTGTAACTGACACCGATTCAACATATGATGAACCTTCTTTATTACGACTCCATATTTCTTCTTTTGATCTTCCTGACATATTTACATCATTAAATATTTTCTTATAAAATTCTTTATCCTGAGAACCTGAATTCAAATATTCAAATGGTTTACCTTTTATTTCTTTTATATTGAAACCTGTTCTTTCTTCAAAAACTGGATTAACTGTTAAGTAATTGAAGTTAGAATCAAGTATTGCAATAGCATCTTGTGAAGCATAAAAAATTTCACTATTTAATTTAATTTCTTCTGATACTTCATTTGTTTCACTTTTAAGTTTTTCTAAGTCTTCTCTTGTTTTCAAAAATTTAGCAATACTTAATAGTTGCAAAGAATTTTTCTTCAAAGACCTGTTTTGATGATATATAACTATCATTACTGCAATTGTACAAAATATTAAAGTCATTATTGTAGCAATAAAATAAGATGACATATAATTAAAAAAGATGTTAGTATTAAAATATTAAACTACAACTATTAAAAAATCAAATAAATAATATTGATTTTAAAAAAATGCATATTATAATAAACTTAATAACTTAACAAAAAGGATATTGTAATGAATGAAGAAAACCAAAATAATGAAAGCAATCTAAATATTTCTGATAAGGCTAAGAAATCAATTGAGCTTCAAGTTAATAAGGTGCTAAAAGAACTTGGTGCGTTAGGTGATATTGGAATTAGACATAGAGATGAAGTTCAAGATGATATAGTTGAAAAAATATTTGAACACATCAAGAAGAAGACAGCTTTAGCTAAAAAGCAATTTAAGTCAAATGATTCTCATGATGAATTTAAACTCTAATTAAATTAGAATAAGAAAAGCCTCTTAAGAGGCTTTTATTTTTGGAGGTATGAATGAGATTTGAACTCATGAGGCATTTAAAAACCTGACTATTTTCGAAATAGTTACAATAAACCACTCTGTCATCATACCTTCTACAAATTGGGGTGAAGTATCGGGATCGAACCGATATCACAAGGGCCACAACCTTGCACTCTACCATTGAGCTAACTCCACATAATTTGGAGGTGCGTGTGAGATTCGAACTCACGAAGCCATTTCTGACTTACCTTCTTAGCAGGAAGGCGTATTAAACCACTCTACCAACGCACCATATTAATTGGGGTGAAGTATCGGAATCGAACCGATGTCACAAGGGCCACAACCTTATGCTCTACCATTGAGCTAACTCCACATATTTGGCGGTGTGTGTGAGACTCGAACTCACATGGCCTTTATTAGAGACCTTCTGCTTAGCAGGCAGACGTATTTACCAATTCTACCAACACACCATAAAATTTGGGGTGACACATGGGACTTGAACCCACATCTCCTTTGTTCACAGCAAAGTGCTTTACCATTAAGCTAGTGCCACCATAAAACATAATTTGGCAGTGTGAGTGGGATTCGAACCCACGACCCTATTTCTAGAGCACCTGATTTCCAGTCAGGAACCTTAATCCATCTCAGCCATCACACTATAAATTGGAGGAAGAAGTGGGATTCGAACCCACGGGGCTTTTACACCCTTTAGTTTTCAAGACTAACGCAATAAACCAACTCTACCATTCTTCCATTATTAAATTGTTTTTTAATTTCTTTCCTAACTCTCTATGTTGTACATATTAACAACTTAAAATCACTTTGTCAACATATTTTTTAAATTATTTTCAAATATTTTCCTTTTAAATCAATAACTTACATTATTTTAAGTTGAACAATAACCTACCAAATAAAGGCATAAAAAAACTCGGTGCTTTTGGCTACCGAGTTCTTTATTACTATTAGTATTTAAGATTTCGGAAGCCTTTGAGATAATCTCTGCTTCCAAAAATCTACAAGCAGAAACTATCCTCCAGTATGGCTGGAATGACTAGAACTACTTGATGATACTAATTTAAATTTTTTCAATTTTTATACTCCATTTTTCATAATTATAAATAAATTCAACTAAAATGTCAACCTATTTAATTTTTTGGTCTCATTTTTTTTGGTTCTGTTGATTCTTTACTAGCATCTATTTTTACTAATGAGGCTAATTTTTCGTCTAATTTCCCATCTACTATAATTTTTCCAACAGTTAAATTATTGTGTACAAAACCTGCTAATACGTTTTTTAAATCTAAAGCTCTATCAAAGTGAACTTTACCATCATCTACGAAAAGTATATTAGCATCTTTGTTTTCCTCAGCTATAATATCAAGTATTAAGTTTTTATTTCTACCATCCATTAGATGTGCTTGAGTAACATTTATTCCATATTCTTTATGTGTTCTGTTGAATCTTTCAAATGCAGATCCACCTCTTGCAGTAACTACAATTGTCTTATATGGAATATCTTCTGCTTTTATCTTTCCATCAATTCTTAATTCAGCAAAATAATCAACAATTAAACCAAGCTTTCTAACTGCATTTCCCAATGGGCCTAGTTCCATTGGATTATCTCTATTAAGCCTTTCTGCTAACCTAAAAACTTCAATAGGATCTATATGAGGGTTGTTTTCTCTCAATAATTTAGCATTTTGATAATTCATTTCAGAATTAACATCACCAATAACACCATCGAAATCTGACACTAGAACTATTTTATTATCTTTCTTATTATATAATTCCATATTTTTTTCTGGCCCACTATTAGGTATGTAAATTGAAGCCATACCATTTTCCTGATATTTTTGAGCATTTTTGTATGATGTACTAAATACTAAGTCTGCACTCTGTGCTTTATGATATTTAATAGGATCTCCTTCACCACCTAAGAAATGAGAATAATCCCACTCTTTTGATATTTCAATGTCGTCACTACCAATTAATCTTCTCATAGCATTAAATATAGGAGCGGACTCAACATTAGGACTATGCATTGAGACTAATCCAAAACGAATTTCTAAAATATCTTTTGGTATTATATCTTTTAGTTTTTTTAATGCCAAATAAAGACCTAATGCAGGCCCAGGCCCAATAGATTGGCCAGAAATTTCCATTTCATTCATTTTGTTTATATATGCTCTCAATCCTTCTTCTTCATATACTTTTTCAATTGTTTCTATATCAAATAAAGAACCAGCAGAAAAACCTATAGTTAACACTTCGGGAGTTTTCTTATCACTCATTTAACACCTCTATTAATTAAATTCTTTTTTTTTGCATCCAAAACATTTTCATCTTTAACTTCTATAATAGAAAGCAATTGTAAAAGTTCTTGCTTAAATTTACTATCTTTTAATGGTGTAGATAATATAGGTTCTGGTTTCATATTGTTTAATGCATTTTCAGATGGATGTCTAACATCCGCTCTTAGATAACCAAATTTTATCACATTATCAGTATTAAAATCAAGTTCAGAAGCTTTATAATACTTCATTATATCAGCGATTTTACCATACTCTAATCCAGTATATTTTTTAATTTCTTCTACAATATCTTGTTTTTTCATTTTGTTATCATATTCTATATTTGGATTTAAAATAGGTCTAAATATATTTAACAATCCATATTTTATAGCTTCTTCTTTTTTCATCTTACTTGTGTCAGGAGTTTCAAGTTTCCATTCTTTTTTATAATCTCCAACATTTTTAAGTTTGTTTGTTGAATTCAATATTGATTCAATTATTTTAGAAGTTCTATCATTTGTTCTTTCTGTATTAAATACATGCTCGAAATGTCTTACTATATTTTCATTCGATGGTAATGTTCTACCTACTTCTTTCTGTATAAACCTAAGATAGTCTTTTAAATCATCACCTTTTAACTGAGATAGTTTTAACATAAACTCAAGTTCATTTGGAAATCTTATATCACTTGAAGAGCATATAATATCATCAGGAGAATTTTCTAATATTTCTAGTATTTTAGAAGCAACAAATGTTGTATGTATAGATTCATTTAAGTTTCTATAAAATTCTGTTCCTAGTTTTTGTAAGAATACACGAGTTGTAAGACCTTCAAAGAATACATAATCAGAAAAATTATCTTTTAAAGAGTTTAATACATCTAGATTGTTTTCTAATTTAACAATATCATTATGTTCTGGTAAAATTAAAGCACAAGCATTCATTTTTAATGTTTCTGCCATACTTATATCATTAAATGTATTTTCATAATTTTCTTTAGCTATATTTTTAGCTGTGTCTTTTCCATGTCCAGCATAACCTGTAACATATAAAAAATTAGTTTGAAGTTTCATTTATATTCCTTCTGTTAATGAATATATTGTAGCATATATTTTGATTGTTGAAAATATAAAAAACTAAATTTGACAAATATAATGATAATTAGTATGATATTGTAGCTAAATGAAGGAGTTACTTAGGATGACATTACCAATACCAGTTGTTAGAAACAGGATATTAAATAAAAAAATATATGACGAAGCTAGAAAAAACGGTTATACACATTTGCAAGCTTTAATTGTTGCTAATAGAGAAATACCAGAAGGAACTGATTTAAATGGATTCATGAATCCAGATTTTGCACATATCCCAAATATAGGTCTATTAACAGATATCCACAAAGGTGGAGAAAGAATTGCTGATGCTATAGCGAATAATGAAATCATTGGTTTGGTTTGTGATTTTGACGTAGATGGAATATCTTCAGCAGCAGTTATGTATAAGGCTTTAGTAGATCTATTTAAAGCAGAGCCTACTAATATAAAAGTTTTTATTTCAAACAGAATGAAAGAAGGTTATGGATTTTCTTTTAAAGTTCTTGAAAGAATTTTAGATACAGATCCTGTTCCAACGTTACTTATCACAGCAGACCAAGGATCAGCAGATGGTGAGCGTGTAACAAAATATCTTGAAGAAATGAAGAAAAGAAAAATCTCTGGTGATGTTATAATCAGTGACCATCATGAAATACCTAAAAGTGGTGGGCCTAAAGATGCTTATGCATTTATAAATCCACAAAGAAAAGACAGTAAATTCCCTGATAGAACAATATGTGGGTGTACTGTAGCTTTATTTTTAATGGCAGCGACTAGGCATAAATTAATAAAAAAAGGAATACTAGAAGATGATGGAAAAGGTATTCGTGAATTAGTTGCATATTCAACAGCCGCAACTATTGCTGACTGTGTTTCTATGGCAAGTGAAACAAATAGAGCAATTGTAACTCAGGGCTTAAAAGAAATTAATGCGGCTACTATTCCAGCTTGGAAGCAGATGAGACAGTTTACTAAAGACGAAAAAGAAGAGTTGAAAGCAGAATCAATTGCTTTCGGATTAGGGCCAAGAGTAAATGCCTGTTCTCGTACTGGTGGTGATGGATTAAATGCTGTTAAGTATTATTTATCAGATAATGATTTAGATGCAGAACGATATCTAGCATATTTAAATAGTGATAATGATAAAAGGAAAGATATTGAAAAACGTTTAGTTGAAGAAGCAACTGTTATAGCAAAAAAATTAGTATCAGATGGACACTTAAGTTTAGTTATATTTAATAAAAATGGTCATCATGGTATCCATGGTATTGCCGCAAGTAGATTAGTAGAGAGATTTGGTAGACCAACAATAATGTTAAGTCCAAAAGAAGTTATAAAAGAAGATATATCAAAAGAAAAGGCTGAAAAACTTTTAAACATTAAAATTGTTAAATTTCAAGATTTTTATGACTTACCAAACAACCAGTTTATTTCTGCTGAGCAAGATAAAAAGGAAGTTAAATATCAACTCAACACAATTACTGTTGTATCTGGATCTGCAAGAAGTATTGATGGTCTTGGAGAAGACCAAAAAGAAATGCTTAGCATACTTGAGTGTATGATAGATGTTCAAGATAAATATAAAGTATTCCATGGTTTTGGTGGTCACTGTATGGCTGCTGGTATGGCATTAGATTACGAAAAAATAGGCATTTTACGTCAAGGAATAGAAGAAACAGTCAGAGAAAAAGTAAGAAGAGAATATGTCTATCCTAAAGTATTAACGGATGGTGATTTACCACATGGCACAAGAATTAATTTATCTCTAGTTGATGAAATAGGTAAACTTGAACCTTATGGTAGACAATTTGACTATCCTACATTTACTATAAATGCAAAAATAATTGATGAAGAAGTGAAGGGAACAAATAAGGATACTGGAATTTTTTCAATTGAAATTGATGGAACTACATATAAGGCTGTTTGGTTTAAATATAGTCTAAGTCCTATGTTTAAAACTTTCAGAAAACAGCAATATTATAGAATGATAATAGAAATAAAAGATAAGTGGTTTCAAGGAAGAAGAGATATACAAATAATGATAAGACATGCTGAGCCTATTTGACAAATAGGCTTTTTTCTTGATTTAAAAAAAATAAATGTTAGTATAATAATATACAACAAGAATAAACGATAATGCAATACACAAAAAAGGGATTTTTGAAAGTTTTAAGTCTATTTTCTGTATTACTATTTTCAACACAATCATTTAGTTTTGAATATGAGTGGTCAGATAACGATCCTTCATTAATGGGATATGTAAAAGATAATAGAGATGACATAATAAGACATGCAACATCAGCATATGTAAATGGTAAACCATATAGAAATTATATAGAGAAAATGGCTGAATTACATAATGTTCCAAGAGAACTTTATGTTTTAGCAGCAGTTGAATCAGCATATAACACCAATGCAGTAAGTCATGCTGGTGCTACTGGCATGTGGCAGTTTATGAAAGGTGCTGCTGGTGATTTTGGATTACGTGGTGGAAATTTTGATAATAGAAAAAATTGGGAAAAATCAACTGTTGCAGCAATGCAATATATAAAATATTTAGCAGAAGAACACTTTTATGGTGATTATGAATTAGCTGTATTAGCTTACAATGCTGGTGTTGGAAAAGTTAAAAAAGCTATATTAAAAAATCAATCCGCAGATGTTTGGGTTATAATTAAAGATAAATCATCATTTCAAAAAGAATCAAGAGAGTACCTTCCTAAATTTATAGCATATGCTAATTATTTTAAATACCTAGATCAACAAGAAAAATGATAAAAAAGCCAATTTTTTTGGCTTTTTTTAATTCTCATAAATTTGACTTTTAAAATTTCTATTATAAAATCTAAAATGAAAAAGATAAGGACATATTATTTGGAGTAAAATATGGTAGATAAAACATACGAAGATTTCTTTAGTGATGAAAATAAGAAAAAAATTGGTGAGCTTATTGATAGATATGCAAAATATAAGTCACAAAGAATTACTTATGAGAATTACAGAAAAGTTTTGAAAGCAAGATTAATGAAAAAAGCTATGCTAAATGGTTGTAATGCAGTACAAGCACAAGAAAGAGAAGCTTATAGTGATAAAGATTATGAAAAGGTTTTAGATGCAATTAATATTGCTACACATGAAGAGACAAAGGCGTATTGGGAGTTAGAAATGTTCCGTACTGAAATTGATGTATGGCGAACTGAACAAGCAAATAACAGAAGATTAGATTCTTAATCTTTATTTGGAGACTTATATGATTGTTATATTAGGCGAAAAAGCAAGAAAACAAATAAAGAAAATATACAAAGAACGACCAGAAAGTATAATAATATTTTCAATGAAAAAAACGGGCTGTTCTGGATTTGAATATACTGTTGAGATAGGTAGCATGAATAGAAATATTATTGTTGAAAAACATATTGATGTTGATATTGGTATTTCAAAAGATTATTTAGAAAGTTATGATGGTACACTAATTGATTATATTGATGATAAATTCGAAAGTAAATTTACATTCAATAATCCAAATGTTAAATCAATGTGTGGTTGTGGTGCTAGTGTTAATTTTTAGTGTTTATTTTATAGGGGAATAATGATGACAAAAAAATTTGTATTTTTTGATATGGAAACAATACCAGATGGTGAAATGGAAGATTTTGAGCTTTACAAAGAACCACCAAAGAATTTTAAAGATCCAGAAAAAATAAAAGCTTGGAAGGAAGAACAAAAAGAAGAACAGTTTTTAAAGCAATCAGTTGATACAAATAGGGCTAAAATATTAACTATTGGAGCAGCAACTAATGAAAATTCTTCAAAATGTTTTGTTGACTTAGTTGAATATAATGAAAAGAAAATTTTGGAAGAGTTTGAAAGTTATCTAAGAGATCAAAGAGAAGAGATTGTTACAGAAGGTTTTGGCGAGCCAAGAGTTATGTTCAATGATATTGTTTTTGTTGGTCACAATATAAAGAAATTTGATTTACAAATTCTATTTGTTAAAGCAGTTAAATATGATCTTACTTATTTGGGAGAGTTAGTTCATCCAGCAAGATTGAGATATAATCAGAATAAAAGCTATGATATAATGGAAATATGGGGTGGTTCAGATTTTAATAATTATATTTCTCTAAATGATGTTGCAAATACAATTGGTATTAAAGGAAAGGACGGCATGGATGGTAGCATGGTTTATCCTAAATTTAAAGAAGGAAAAATTGATGAAATCATAAAATATCAAAAAGATGATGTTGAACTAGTAAGAAAAGTATTTAAAAGATTACAGAATATTATAGGTGCTTAATATGGTTGAGGTAAAAGGTTATTTTAAAGAAATCATTAATTTAATTAGTGACTATAATAACAATGATAAATCTTTAAGTAATTTAGAAATTAATATTTTAAAAGAGATATTTAACTTACTTAAAGAACCTAAATTTTATTATATACCTCAACATATAGAAGATTATGAATATTCAAAAAATAATTATAATAATATGATGTTTCATGATAATTTTGTTATAGAAACTGAAATAGAATCATATGAACTTGTTAGTAAAAATGTTAAAATGAAAACATATACACCAACAGTTTATATATATATTAAAGAGTTTGATAAAAATTTTGAAAATATTAGTTTGATTTCAAATTCAAAAATAAAAAATAATTTTTTTATTGCAATAAGAAAACATAATGGTCAATGGCAAATACCATCTATAGGTTTCTCTATATATGATGATAAGTTATTGATTGTTGAATTATTTAAAAAAAGACACTTTGACTTTATTCAAAGTCAAAAACAAGTAAACATACAAGAATGTCTAAATATCCTTATAAAAAAGACTCATCATCTTCATAAAAATCATATACAAACTATTAACAATAAAAACATAGATTTTTTAAACCATACAGTTTCAAGTATAGATTATCAAATACCATCTTTTTTAATTACAAAGATTAATAAGATAGATATTAATAAACAAATGATTAGGCAAAATGATGATAATGAATATAAGGGTGCTTTAGATGATTTATATTATTATGGAGTTAGATTGAATGAATGTAACAAATGATTGGAAGCTTTTTTTTGAGAAAGAAAAAATAAACATTGAAAATATAATGAGTAAAATAGATTTTAATCAAATAGTTTATCCAGAAGTAGATAAAATATTTAATAGTTTTAATCTGTGTTCATATAAAGATATAAAAGTTGTAATTATTGGTCAAGATCCATATCATAATGAAGGTCAAGCACAAGGATTAGCATTTTCTGTTCCAGATAAATTTCCACTTCCACCGTCATTAAAAAATATATATGCTGAGTTAAATTCTGACCTAGGAATTAATAACACTAGTGGTGATTTAACTTCTTGGGCAAAACAAGGTGTATTTTTAATAAATACATCATTGACTGTTGAAAAAAATAAACCTATGTCACATTCAAAAATTGGATGGCAGGATCTCGTTATTAGAGCAATAAAAGAAATAGATAAAAAAGAAAATGTAATATTTTTGTTATGGGGTGGAGAAGCAAAAAAATTTAAAAAGTATATTTCAAAAAGAAATCATATTATTGAATCAGCCCATCCATCACCTTTGTCATGTTATAGAGGATTTTATGGAAGTAAGCCATTTTCAAAAATAAATGAAATATTAACTAATAATTCTTTAAAGAATATTAATTGGAAAATTGATTGACAAAACAAGGTTAATACCTATAATAACAAATGATTTAAGGAACTCATATGTATAATTTAATAGAAAAAGAAGATTTAATAAAAATGTTTCCTATATTAGATGCAAAGGAGACAGCAATACTGAACATGGTATCAGCAGATGGAATATCAATCTCATCACCATTTCAAGCTCTAAAACAACTTTATCCTTCTATGGCGGAAGGTATCAAAAAAAATAGTTTTAATGATTCTCTAGATGCAGGAAGTCTTTTACTTCATACAAGAGAAAATGGGCTCTTTATTTTGACAATGCCTATTCAATATAGTTGGAAAACAGATTATGATATTGAATATGTCCATAAAGGTTTTTTAAAAATATCATCAGTTTATAAATCAAGGAATCTTAATTCTATTGCAATACAAGAAGGAATAATTCCAAAAGATGTCATTGATAAATTTATTGAAACACTAGATTTACCAGAAATTGTTTATTATAAAGAAACTTAATAGGAGATAAAATGAGTGATAAAGTGATAAGTGGAAAAAAATATGGATTTAAAGATCTTTTAATAGTTCCACAAAGAAGTAGTTTAAAAAGCAGATCAGAAGTTGATTTAGTAAGAGAGTTTAAGTTTGCCCATTCATCACATAAATGGACAGGCGTTCCAATAGTTGCAGCAAATATGGATACTGTTGGTACATTTGAAATAGCAAAAGAATTAATGAAGCATAAACTGTTAACTGCACTTCACAAACATTATACTGTTGATGACTTTGATAATTTGATAAAGAGCCTATCTAAAGAAGACAAAGAATTATTTTTTGAGTATACCATGATAAGCACAGGTACATCAGAAAGTGATTATGAAAAAACAGTAAAGATATTAAATAAATATCCATTTAAATTTGTATGTATTGATGTTGCTAATGGGTATAGTGAATATTTTTCTAATTTTGTAAGAAAATTCAGAGATAAAAATCCAGATCCTATAATATTTGCAGGTAATGTTGTTACAGAGGAAATGACACATCAACTAATTGTAGATGGTGCAGATATTGTTAAAGTAGGAATAGGCCCAGGCTCTGTATGTACTACAAGAAAACAAACAGGTGTTGGATATCCACAAATGAGTGCTATTTTAGAATGTTCTTCAAAAGCTCATAGAACTGGTGGTGGCGTGTGTGGTGATGGTGGTTGTACAATTCCCGGAGATGTTGCAAAAGCTTTTGGTGGCAATGCTGATTTTGTTATGTTAGGTGGTATGTTTGCAGGACATGCACAATCAGGTGGAAGTAAAGTTAATATTGATGGCAAAGAATATGTAGAATTTTACGGAATGAGTTCAAAAGAAGCAATGACTAAACATTCTGGTGGGGTTGCTGGTTATCGTTCATCAGAAGGTAAAAGGGTGTTATTACCATATAAGGGCGATATAAATGATACAGTTTATGATTTATTGGGTGGCATAAGATCTACTTGTACATATGTAGGTGCTAGAAATATAAAAGAATTAGGTAAGAATGTAGTTTTTATAGAAGTAAATGAACAACTTAATGAGATATACGGAAAAT
>JACCDS010124444.1_pt1 | contig 15936 bp, 9 predicted proteins | sample 7446441 | NCBI WGS metagenome assembly JACCDS01 (sample SAMN15323445, study PRJNA562643) | freshwater metagenome | isolation source: river surface water | place: USA:Blue River Watershed | collected 2017-08-17
CAGCGTCAGCAGCGCAAGTGCGGCGATACGGGCTTTCATGTCATCTTCCTTTTCGTTACTCGGGTGAAGCCAGTATACGGAGCACGAAAAGTCGGTAAAGCAGCAAATTGTGTCGAGCTGTAATGCGCCCGCACGCTGACCCGGCGGAGGGTGCCGGGCCGGGTGCGGGATCGATGCGTTGTCGTTCCGGAACGCTCAGCCAGGGGTGTCGCGCTGAGTGACGTTGCCTGGCGATGACGGGTCATTCAGCAGGCGCTCGATGGCCGCAGCGGTATCGACGTGACCGCGCTCTTTCGCCCATGCCAGCGCTGTCATGCCTTCATCGTCCTGCAATTGAGCCAATGCCTGCTTGTCCGTCACGGCTTCCAGCAAGTTGACCACCGCAGCGGTGTTGCCGCTGATGGCGGCCCAGGTCAACGCCGTCCTGCCTTCATAGCCAATCGTGTTGATGAAGGTCTCTTTGTCGCTGATGGGTTCCAGGAGGGCTTGAGCAATCGAATTGTGGTCGTTCGTGATCGCCCACATGAAGGCATTCATGCCGTAGTCATCGCGGATCTGGATGAGGGACTCGTCGAACTTGGTGGCTTCCAGAATCGCCGTCACGATGTCGGCATGGCCCTTGGAGGCCGCCCGGATCAGCGCCGTTTTTCCCATGCGGCTGTGCATCTGCAAGAGCTTCGTCGGATGGCTGACGGCGCTCAGGATGACCTTCGCGACTTCCGGATGGTTATTCTCCGCGGCCCAATCGAGGGCCGTCATGTCGTGCCCGCCGCGCAGGCCGGCGATCGTATCGGCACGGTGATCCAGCTTGAGCAGTGCCCTCACCACCTCCACGTCACCCTGATGTGCTGCGAGGATCAACAGTGCCGTGATCTGGATGCGACTCAGTTGCATGAGTTCGTCCGGATCGGCACTGAGATTCAGTATTGCGAGTGCCGCGTACGTGTGGCCGTTGTCGAGCGCAATTTTCAGCGCCGACCGGCCCTGGAAGTCGCGTTGCAGGGCCAGCGCCCTTTTGTCGCTGACTGCATTCAGGATCGCGGTAACGGTTTTGGTATGGCCCTGGTTGGCGGCCACCATCAGCGCCGTAAAGCCGTGAACATTCCGCAGCTGCGCGAGTGCATTTTTGTCGGCTGCCGCGTTGAGCAGCGTGCTGGCAATCTCGGCATGGCCTTTTCTCGCCGCGAACATCAAGGCGGTAATGCCATGAGTGCTCTGGCTCATGACCAGTTCATCGACGTCCGGGGTGGAACACAGCGCATCCTTGATGACCGCAAGGTTGCCAAGGTCAGCCATGAACATCAAGGCATTGATTCCTTCAGTCGTCGAGATTTTTGGCGAGAGCTCATGCATCGATGACTTGCGGGCCAGCGAAGCCAGCTCTCCGATGATCAGCGGTGACATCAGGAAGGCGCTGTCGTCGAAGGCCTGAAGGGGATCGAAACTCGGTACATAAGGGCTGGAGAGCGAATTCAATTCTGGGCGTGTCTGTGGCGCGGCTCGTTTGCTCGAGGGACTGTCATCCGCTTCCTCCGGACTGGCCGGCATGATCAGCTTGTATTCCTCCAGTACGGACGTGAGCTGCGTGAATTTGCCCAGCGCCTGCTTTTGCAGGTCGCTGAACAGGCCTGCGCGCAGGCCTTGCAAGGCTCTCTTGCTCAGCGGCGTCGCGTCCGGCATGTGTTGTGCGTGGCGTTCGCTTTCGCGCCGGTCGTGCTCTTTGACCATGGCATCAATCAGCAGACGCAGGCCCGCCAGGTGGCGCTTCTGAAGCATGCCGATCGAATTCAGCACGTTCAGCAGAAAGCTGCCCGGATCAGCGATCGCTACATGACGTTCATGCCGCAACAGCCAGGCGACGACCTCTTTGCTGCCTTGCGTGAGTGCATGAAACAGTGCGGTCTGTCCTTTTTTGCCAGCGCTCTTTTGGTTCACCAGCTCCGGATAGCGGGCAGCAAGCGCCTGCAGCTGGGGCAAGGCTTTGGGGTGTGCGTCTGTTAGCAGCGCGAACCATTCCCGCTGGGCTGCGGCCAGACCCGGGCTGGCGGGTTTGTGCGTGCCCGTCGTTATCGCAACCGGCGATGTCGGTGGCGTACGGGGTGATACCGGTGAAGAGGCTTGATGCCGGTTGTTGGATGGGCTGGGTGCGGGCGAGCTGGATGCGGGCGGTGAGGCTTTGCGGGATGTCAGCGTGGGCGACGTTGACGCTGTTCTCATCAGCGGTGGCGGCGATGACGCGACGCCCGCTGGGTTGATCTGGCCGGACCTGAGCGGGTGGCGTGGCGCGATCCAGTCGTCATCGCCGTCGGGGCGAGGTATGCGCGGCGAGGTCGACGAGAACGACGACAGCGATGACAGAGACGATAGCGGAGCGAGATGCGAGCGCGGTGAGGTCATCGGCGACGCCGGGTTGGGCGAGCTCACTTCAGCACGGTAGGTAGCACCTCGCGTCTTGGCCGGCGGTGTTGCGGACGTGCTCGTGCCGTTCGTTGGTATCTCTCGCGCCGGTCCGGTTGACGCTTCAATCGGTGCTTCGATTGCCGTGACACTGGCACCGTATTCCAGGAGCGCTTGCGCGAGCATGACCTGATCAACTGCGCTGCGCGTGCCGAGCACGCGCTGCAATAGCACTTGCAGGTCACCGATGCCGAACGCTCCCGCCATCACACCGAGGTGTACGGCCTGCAAGCAGGCGAACTTTTCTTCGGCATTCATTGATTCCGTCCGGCCTTGCTGCAGGCGGTGCAGTAGTGCCTTCAGCGCCACTGGGAAGGCGTCGCTGTCATGCAGTTTGGCTTGCAGCGAGGCGTCTTGGCCGGGCGCCACCAGCGCCACCAGCGCGCGCAGTGCCTGCAGCGCAGATTGTTCTGATCCTTCAGCGGCAGGCCACTGTGGAATGAGCCGAATCAGTTGCTGGACCAATGCACTGAGCGCTGAATGCGGTGAAGCCGCTAACAGCCCGCGCTGCCATAGATGCTGCACGGCCAGCAACAACGCGCTGCTGCATTGGGGCGTACGCATCCATGGCGACTCGATACTCCCCAGCTCGCCGATCCTGCTGAGCAGTTGTGCGCTTGCCCTGGCCAGCGCCGCGTGGGCGTCGCGACTGCCAGGTACCGTGGAAGCCGCCAGCCAGCGGTCAGCCGCCTTCAGGAAGCTGGCCAGATTCACCAAAGCCTGCGCATCGCTGGTACTGAGCGTGCGCTGGCCCAGTGCCTGCACTTCGCCGATCAGATGAAGCATGGCGTCGGTGGCGGAGGCGTTGGTGCTTGTGTTCGTGGCTGCATTGGTGGCTGAATTGGTGGCTGCATTGGCGGCATCAAGCAAGTCATGCTCGAACAGGCAGCGCATGAAATTGGCGCAGTTGCTCAGCTCGGTGAGGTTGCCGGTCGTTGTGAATGACTGCTGGCGGATACGCCGGGCAATCAGACCGAAGGCCTGTTTGAGGGCGGCGTCGTGACCGTTCAGCAAGCCGGCGTCCAGGCCGTCCTTGAGCGTATTGGTGACGTTGATCAGCGCCACGCCATGGCAGGTCTTGAGCCATTGGTCGGTCGACAGGAACTGCTTGCACAGACGACTGACGCAAGCGGTCCAGTGCTGACGGTTGGCCATGCCAGCGGGGGTGGCCGGATCGGTGTCCACGAGGCCTTGCCGAATCATGGTGTTGAGCTGAACCATGGCCTTAGCAAGCTGGCGGCTGTTGAGCGCATCGGAGTTCGGGCTGTCCGACCATTGGTGCAGTTGTTGCAGCGCCTGTTGAAACAAGTTCATCACGGCGGCTTGCTGCTTCGGCAGCAGGTCGGCCTTGAGTGCGCGGCTGAACCAGTTCAGGCAATTCAGCAGCAGGCCGGCGTCAGCGGTCTGGTGCGCGAAGGGATGCGTGAGTGCTTTGGCCAGCCGCAGGCTAATCGATGTCAACAGGGGCCGTGCCGCGCTGCACTGTTCGCCGGTCAGTAAGGGGCCGGGGCGTGGCGGTGCGAGCGCCGCCAGTCCCATGCACAAAGTTTGCAATGCCGCCAGGTTGCGCGGCATGTCGCGATGAACGTCGAGGCAGCGGTCGATTAACCGGAAGAGTCGGGGCAGCGCATGCCGCAGTTGATCGAGTTCGCCGCTGGCCTCGGTGCTGAGCAGCGCTTGCTTCAGACAATCTTCATCGACCTTCAATTGTTCGCAGACTGCAAGGACGGCGGCGAAGTCCGGTAGCCCGCCCTCACGAAGGGCGCGGATCTGCTGGCATAACTCCGTCAGCGTCTCCGGAACCACGGCATCGGCACTGTGCGACATCGCGCGTGATGGCTGCGAACGGATAGTGGGCGAGTGAGAAGGGGCGGTGCTGAGCGGTGAGGTGTGACTGAATCGATGGGGTATCTGGCCCGGCTGATGAGTGGCACGCATGTCGGTCTCTCTGAGGATGGTATGAGCCGGATACGTACCCGCGTGCTCTTCATGGTTCGATATCCACGTCTGACACGAGTCATTGGCATGTCTGCTGTCGATGAACTGGAACCTGACGCGATAGGTTCTTAGTTCGGCGCCTGCCGTCCCGAACTCTGACCCGCCCCCGATCAGTGCATTGACCGGTGAACCAACTGCCGCAATGAATCACCGTAACGGCGCATGTTCGGTTCAGCATGAACGGGTTGTCATGCCGATGCCTGCCTGGTATGCGCATCGATCGTGCATTCGGCTGACACGATCGCGAGCCGGCACCGACGTGGTGCGTCGGCAGCCGGCTCGCCGGTGTGAGCGTTGCTTGTCCGTCAGGGCTTGTTCGCTCAGGGCTTCTTGCGGAACTCACCGATCTTGTAGCTCTCCAGCATAGTGTCGGTGTACTTGCTGTGCGGACGGCCGGCGCCCTTGGTGTTGTAGGCCTCGGTCGCTTCCTTGCCGCACCACACATTCAGTACTTCCGGTGCGGCCGGATGCTGCGGCAGATACGCGGTGATGTCGTAAACCGAACCACGAATCGCGACCCAGCAATTTTTGGTCGATGCGTGTTTGGCCAGCTCGGCGGCGCTGATCTTTCTTGCCTTGTCCGTCGCGTTGTCGGCGATCGCATCGTCCGCATTGCCCAGCAGCGCGCTGGTCGTTACACCTGCCACCAGGAACCAGAACAGGGCGGTCGAGTAAAAGAAAAGTTTCTTCGTCATCGGTAGTCAAACCTTTCAAAGTGAATGCGGTCATTGGGGACACCGCGTGAGCGCAATGCGCGAATAAAACTGTCGGTCATGCCCGGCGGGCCGCACAGATAGCAGGTTTGCCCGGCCAGTTCGGTGGCAGCTGGCAGCAGGCTGAGGGGATCCGGGTTGTTGCCGGCCGTGAGCACCAGTTCGAATTGCAGGCAGGGCTGTTGCCGAGCCAGCGCGTCGAGCTCATCGGCATAGGCCGCCTGCGTGCGCGAATGGGCGAGATAGATCAGCCGGGTCGGCTGCGTCAGCACGCTGGATCGCAGCTCGGCAAGAAACGGCGTGATGCCAATCCCGCCCGCGACCCATAGCTGAGCCGTCGCAGGCCGATGACGCAGAAAGCCCGGATGCGGACCCTGCACGTCAGCCGCTGTTCCCACCGGCAGTGCTTGCAGGGCTTGGGTATCGCCACCGAGTGCCTTGATGCCCACGCGTAGCGCACCATCGTGATCGATGCCACTGACCGTGAACGGATGAAATTCGCCGGTGCCACCCCATCGCGTGCGCCAGCGAAAGCCGACGAAGACCAGCTCGCCCGCCGCCACTGGCGGCAACGGTGGTTGCACAGGCTGCAACGTCACTTCGACAATATCCGGCGCGGCCTGCGTGACGTGTGTGACCCGATAGCGCTGCGCTGCCAGACCAAGATCAATGCGCAGAATGCGTATCGCCATGGCGACCACGGCCACGCACAGCATCAGCCACACCAGTGCGTTCGCCTCGAGCAGCAACACGTGACCACTGCCAACGATCACGGCCACGCCCAGCAGCGCGTGCAGCACTCGCCACAGTGGGTAGGGCAGCTTGTACAAAAACGTCGCGAGCAGACCGGCCATCATGCACAGCAGTGCGACCCAGCCGCTGACGATCACGGCACCCGGCGGTTGTGGCCAGATGGCCGCCAGACCGGCGGCTGCAGACTGCTGCCAGCCACCGATCATCAGCAAGGTGGGGTGGCATAACAGCAGCACGTAGGCGGTGATGCCAACGTAGTGATGCCACCGTGTCATGTACTCGACACCACCGAGCCAGCGGCTGATCCGCTCGTCGCGCAGCATCAGCACGAGGCTGGCCAGCAGCAGGCCGTAGCCCGCCCAGCCTGCCAGCACAGCGCTTGCGCGCCATGACGGGAAACCGTCCGGGAAAAACCAGATCAGTGGTCCGGCCGTCAGCGCGAGCACGACCAGCGGCACCGACCGCGGCCGCAGCAAGGTCATTGGTCAGGCGCTTAGCGGAATACCATCACCGGCACATTGGCGTGCGCCAGGACTTTCTGTGTCGCACTGCCGACGAACAGCTTCATCAGCGTGCTCTTGCGATGCGAGGCCATGAAGATCGCGTCGCATTGCAGACGCGCGGCGACCTCGACAATTTTTCCGGCAGCGTCGTCCGACTGCTCAACCACGGTCTCGCAACGTACGCCAGCCGCTGCAGCGGCATCGCTGATGGTGGTCAGGTGCTTGGCCGCTTCGCCGCGCAGATAGCGTTCATATTTTTCCCACTCACTGGCCGGCATGGTGTTCGCGGCCGGATCGCTCGGCAGTTCGCTGGCGACGGTCAGGGCGACGACCTGGCCGCCGTTGGATTTGGCGATCTCCAGCGCCGCCTTCAGCGGAGCATCGAGATCGGGTGAACCGTCGGTGGGAACAAGAATCTTGGTGAGCATGCGGGGTACCGGGTGGGTGAATGGATATTGGCGATGTATTGGTTATGGCAAATGTATCAATTTACCCCTCGGCAAAAATTGACCTGAGTCAAAACGCGCCGGATCACCAGTACAGCATGCCCATCGCCTGCCCGAGCCCATGCAGCAGCGCGCCACTGATGGTCAGCTGGATGGCCGTCGTCAGTTGCTGCGGCGAGTGACGCTCGAACCAGAGGATGAAGGTCGCCGACAGCGACAGCGGCAGCGACAGCATGCCCCAGGCCGCGCTGGCTGGCAGGGCCGAACTCAGAAGGGCGATGGCCAGCCAGCCATGAGCAGCCAGCGTGACGCCGCCGTAGGCCAGCACCGAGCCCGTGGGACCGAGCCGAACCACCAGCGTGCGCTTGCCCACCTGGGCGTCGGCGACCGCATCCGGCAGGCCATTCACGATCAGGATGTTGGCCGCCATCAGACCATAGCTGACCGCGCAGAGCAGGGGCGTCAGCGTGAATTCGCGCTGCTGAACGAAGGCCGCGCCGATCACGATCAATGACCAGGCCAGCGCTACGGCCACTTCGCCGAGCCCGCGCGACATCAACTGCAGTGGCGGCGCGGAATAACTCCAGCCGATCGCGAGGCCGGCCATGCCAATGGCCAGCAGGCCCGGACCACTGGCCAGTGCCAGCGTGCTGCCGCCGATGACGGCGATGCCGAGCAGCAGCAGTCCATAGCGCAGCGTTTCGTTCGCGGTGACCAGATGCTGCTGGATGAAACGTGCACCGCCGGTAAAGGGAAATATGCGGCCGGTGTTGGCGGCGTCAGCGCCATTGAGGTCATCGAAATAATCGTTCACCACGTTGGCTCCCGCGTGTGCCAGAACCGCCAGCAGCAGGGTCGCGGCGGCCAGCAGCGGGTGGTGAATGTAACCCGCCTGGGTCGCGGCCGCTGCCACGCCCAGGGCGCAGCCGACCAGGGTGGCGACGAGAAACCCCGGACGTGTCATCGCAAACAAGGTAAGCGGGTTGAGCCGTGTCAGCACGTGGGTTCCAATCGCTGCCAGCATCGCCACAGGGCGGAAGCGCCGTCTGTCGGGTCGATGAATTTAATTTTTGTAAATTTTCTCAGGTAAAAGAAGCTATTCCAAGAAAAATATCGATCTTTGGAAACCCCCGGATCCGCCGGGCCTGAGCATGGTCGAACCTGCAACGTCGCCATTCCGTCTAAGCGGCATGGCTCGCCCGCTGCGCATTGTTGCCCTGACCTTCGTCGTATTGACGGCGCTGCTGGCCGTGCTGCTGGCGGCAGTGCTGGTGCTGGCGGCCACTTTTGACTGGAATCGCGCCAAACCCTGGATCAATGACCGGGTCAGCACCGCTATCGGTCGCGAGTTTGCGATCGACGGTGACCTCGCCGTGTCGTGGCAGTCCCCCGCGCAGGGGTACGGCTGGCGTCGTATCGTTCCCTGGCCCCATTTGCATGCGACCCGGCTGCGCATCGCCAACCCGTCCTGGGCCCACGGCGGCCCGCAGATGGCGCAAGTGGCCGCGCTTGATCTTGGCCTGAACCCATGGCCACTGCTGGCTCGTGAAATTCATGTCAGCGAGCTGCGGCTGAACGGCGCCGTGCTCAGCATGGAAAAGCAGGGCGAGCGGCGCAAAAACTGGCAGTTCAACACCACCGACGACCAGTCGCCCGGCCGCTGGCGCTTTGCGCTGGACCGCCTGACCCTGACCGAGAGCCGTGTGCGCTATCTCGAGCCAGACAAACGCACCGACGTGCAACTCGCCCTGAATACCGAGCGCGATGGCAACCTGCGCTGGCAGACGGAAGGGCGCTATCACGGCCAGACGCTGGCCGGGCAAGGCAGTGCCGGTGCCTTGCTGAGCCTGCGCCAGCCGGGCGTCAGGTATCCGGTTGACGCGCAGCTATCCGTGGGCGAGACCCGTCTTCGCGCGCACGGCAGCGTGACGGATCCGGCGGATCCGAGCGCGCTCGACATTCAGCTCACGCTATCGGGGGCCAGCATGGCCGACCTGTTTCCGATCAGTGGCTTGCTGCTGCCGGAGACGCCCAAGTTCGACACGCAGGGCCGGGTGGTTGGCCGGCTCACGCCGGGCCAGCTGTCCTTGCGCTACGAAAATTTCAGCGGTCGTGTGGGCCACAGTGACATCGCCGGCACGCTCACTTACCAGCAGCAGGCTTCGCGCGCATCGCTGCAGGGCAAGGTGGTGTCGCAGCAGTTGCGTCTGGCCGACCTGGGCCGGCTGATCGGCAGCGGCCAGCGCCCCGCCAGCGCGCGTGCCGGTGAGCCGGCCCAACCGCCGGGCCGCGTGTTGCCGGTTTCGCCCTTCAAGACCGAGCGCTGGGACGCCATCGATATCGACGTGCGCTTCACCGGTCGGCAGATCGTTCGCGCGGGTGCATTGCCGATCGAGCACCTCGACACGCGCATCCGCATGCAGGATGGCCACCTCACGCTCGATCCGCTGCGCTTTGGGCTGGCGGGGGGTGAACTGTCGGGTAGTCTCAGTATCAATGGCCAGTCGGAGCCGGCGCAGGGCAAGCTGACGCTGACAGCGCGGCGGCTGGCATTGGCCGAGCTGTTCCCGGCGGTCGGTCAGGCACCGGCCAGCATCGGCCGCCTGCATGGTGAGCTGCACATGACGGCCAGCGGCAATTCCGTCGCCGCGCTGCTGGGCACGGCCAGCGGCGAGCTGCGTGCCGTGGCCGGTCGCGGCACGGTCAGCAAGTTCGTGCTTGAAGCGGCCGGGCTGAATCTTGCCAATGCAGCCTTCGTGCGCTTGTTTGGCGACCGTCAGGTGGCGTTGAATTGTCTCGTTGCGGATCTGCAGCTGAAAGACGGCATCGCCCTGACCCGTGCATTCGTGCTCGACACGCCGGACGCGACCATCAACGTGACTGGCGCCATCAATCTGCAAGGCGAACGCTACGACCTGACGGTACTGCCCGAGACCAAGGGCGTACGCATTCTGTCGCTGCGCTCGCCGCTGTATGTGCAGGGCAGCTTCAAGCATCCTGACGTCGGTATCGACAAGCGCAGCGTGGCGCTGAAGGCCGGCGCGGCGCTGGTGCTCGGTGCGGCGGCCGCGCCCGTGGCCGGCTTGCTCGCGCTGATCAATCCCGGGGACGATACCGAGAGCCCCTGTGCCGAGCTGCTGAAGCGGAGCCAGCGTTGAGCTTGCGTGAACTGACCCCGCACCGGCTTGCCGGTCTGCTGCGCGCTGCCGCCGCGGCCTGGGTGGAGGACCATGCGGCCAGCATGGGCGCGGCACTGGCGTACTACACGACGTTCTCGATCGCGCCGCTGCTGTTGATCGTGATCTCGGTGGCCGGGCTGGCGTTCGGCCCCGACGCGGCACGCGGCGAAATTACTGCACAGCTGCAGGGACTGCTCGGCAGTGGCGGCGCGCAGCTGGTCGAGCAATTGATCGAGCGCGCCAACCGGCCCGCGCAGGGCGTGCTGTCAACGCTGCTCGGTACGGGCCTGCTGCTCATCGGTGCCACCACGGTGTTTGCCGAGCTGCAGGACGCGCTTGACCGTATCTGGCGCGCGCCGCAGCGCACCGGTAGCGGTTGGTGGTCGCTGCTGCGTGCACGGCTGCTGTCGCTGGGACTCGTGCTGGGGCTGGGCTTCCTGATGATGGTGTCGTTGCTGTTGTCTGCCGTGTTGTCGGCGCTGGGCAAATGGTGGGGCGTGTGGTTCGGCCACTGGCTGCTGCTGGCCGAGCTGTTGAATCAGGCGATCGGCTTCGCGCTGGTCACGGTGATCTTCGCGATGATCTACAAGCTGATGCCGCGCGCACGCGTGGCCTGGTCTGACGTATGGCTGGGCGCGACCACCACTGCGTTGCTGTTCACCGCAGGGAAGTTTCTGATCGGCCTGTATCTCGGGCGCAGCGGACTGGGTTCGGTGTTTGGCGCCTCCGGGTCCCTCGTGGTGCTGCTCGTCTGGGTGTACTACTCGGCACAGATCTTTCTATTCGGCGCGGAGTTCACCTGGGCCTACGCACGCCGCCATGGTTCGCGTCGTGACGATCCGCAGAGCCCGCCCGCCTCGCCATGAAGCCTGCAGATTCGACCTGAGTCAGTAGCGAAGCATGAGGCGTCTCATGGCGGCGCCGCTCGCGAATGACTCCCCGGGGAGCGTCAGCGCGTGATTGCAGCCAGGAAATTAGTTCCCGCTTTTTTTGGCGACCAGCCCTGCCAGGTCATGATTTTTCGCAAACAAGTTGTCAATTTAATGAGCTTTTCATTGCGTTAATTTCTTTTTTGACATTTCATGATGAAAATTAAACCGATATTGGGAGTGAATCGATTTGGGCTGGCTCCGTCCCTCGTCGCTGCTGGGTTACCCGGGCGCCATCGCCGACGTCTTTCGGCTGGCCGCGTGGGTGATCGGGCTGATCTTTCTCATTGGCCTGCTGTGGGCAGCCACCGAGGTTGAAATTGCGCGCGACGAGCGCGAGGAGCGCAAGCTCGCCAAGCGTCAGGTGGCGTCGCTGGCTGACGTTTATGCGGTGCAGCTTGAGGATCTGGTCGCGCAGACCGATCGTCTGGCGCTGGCAGTCGCCGCCGAATGGCAGGAAGCGCCGTTGCGGCTTGACCTGCGGCGCGACCACATCCGGGGCCTGTTTCCGCGCGAGCACGGTTTTAACGTCAGCGTCATTGATGCCAGTGGCCGCCTGGTCGGGGCGTCAGCGCCGACGTCGATTCCGGTCAACTGGTCGGGCACCGATTTCTTTGTCCGTCATTCCAGCAGTTGTTGCGAAGGGCTGTTGATCAGTCGACCGTCGGCGATGATCTCGGCCGAAGGGCCCGTGGTCAGCTTTTCGCGTCGCATTCAGAGGCCTGACGGCAGCTTCGCTGGCATGGTGGTCATTTCCGCGATGCCCGAGTTCATGGCCACGCTGCTGGGCAATCATCAGCTCGGCAGCGACGGCTTCGTGACTGTGCGACATGGTGAGGGCATTGCCCTGGCGACCCGACTTGGCAACCGGGTCAGCGATGCCGCCTTGTTTCGCGGCACAGCCCCCGCCTTCGGCGCGAAGCAGGGCGTTGATTTTTTGCCCGGCCAGCGATTTGTCGATAAGCGGGATCGCTATGTAGCGTGGCAGGGCGTCGGTTCCTATCCGCTCACCGCGATCGTCGGCATGAGTGAGGAAGTGGCGCTGGCAGCGCATCGCGTCGTCGCGCATGGCTACCGGTTGGGCGCATCCATTGGCACCCTGTTTCTGTCGCTGCTTGCGCTCGGTGGCATCGTGATTTCGGTACGCGTGGCCCGCGCCCATCGTGCAGAGGAAGAGATTCGCAGCACCTACCGGATGGCGACGGATGCGGCCAATGAGGGCTTTTACATGCTCTCGCCCACCCGCGCGGAGGGCGGAGAATTGCACGATTTCCTCATCCGCGACTGCAATGATCGCGCTGCCGCGCTGCTGGGATTAACGCGTGACCAACTCGTCGGACGGCGCGGCCGGGACGTGATGCCGTATTGGGTGCGCAGTGAATTGCTGGCGATTTGTTCAAAGGCGCTGCTGCACGGCATGTGCGAAGACGAAATGCGTGTGCCGGCTTGTAGCGGCATTCGCGCGACCTGGATTTACCGCCGCGCCGTACATTCTGGCTCGGGCATCGCCCTGACGCTGACCGACATCTCGGATAGCAAGGCACATCAGCAGGTGCTGACCGACATGGCCAATCATGATGCGCTGACCCAGTTGCCCAACCGGCGCTGGCTGACCCGCTTTTTGCCGGAGGCGCTTCAGCGCTGTGCGAGCCGACAGCATCGGCTCGCTGTGCTGTTCATTGATCTCGATGAATTCAAGATGGTCAATGACACACTGGGTCACGAAACTGGCGACTTATTGTTGCAGGAGGTCGCGTTCCGCATTCGCAGTGGTGTGCGTCCCGGCGACCAGGTCGCGCGCCTCGGTGGCGACGAGTTCACGGTGGTGCTGGAGTGCATCGGGGCGGATGCCACCGTGTTGCAGATTGCCAGCGAGATCAACCAGCGGCTTGCCGCGCCTTTCCCGCTGGCGACACCGGTGGGCAGCCGGGTGACCGCCTCGATCGGCATCAGCCTCTTCCCCGAGCATGGCCGCGACGCTGACAGCCTGCTCAAGCATGCCGACGTCGCCATGTACGCGGCCAAGGCCGCAGGCCGCGGCTGCCACTATCTGTACCATCCGTCGCTGTCGACCATGCTGATGCAGCGGCTGGTCGAGGAGCAGGCGCTGCGCCATGCCGTCGAGCGCCGCGAGTTCGTCGTGTATTACCAGCCGCGCGTGAGCACGATCACGGGCCAGCTCAGCAGCGTTGAGGCGCTGGTTCGCTGGCGGCATCCGCAGCGCGGGCTGTTGTCACCGTCTGAATTCATCGACCTGGCCGAGGAGGCTGGCCTGATCGTGCCGATCAGCGAGTTTGTGATTGCCGAGGTGGGCGAGCAGCTTGCGCGATGGCGCGCGCAAGGGATGTCGATGGTGCCGGTGTCGGTGAATATATCGCCCCGGCAGCTCAGCTCGGGCCATACGTCCTCCTGTCTGGCGGCGGTGCTGCGCCGGCATAACCTTGCTCCGTCGTTGCTCGAAGTCGAGATTACCGAGTCGGCCATGGTCGACCATGGTTCATCGACCTCACGCGAGCTTGACGCCATTCGCGCACTGGGTATCCGGCTGATGATCGATGACTTCGGCACCGGTTACTCGTCACTGGCCCAGCTGCTTCGCCTCGATGTCGACGTGCTGAAGGTCGACAAGGCATTCACCCGCTCACTGGCGCAAACCACCGAGGGAGAACTGCTCTACCGCGCCATCGTATCGATGGCGGCTGCACTGGATATGTGCGTCGTCGCAGAAGGCGTCGAAACTCTTGATCAGCTGCGGGTGCTGCAAGCCATCGGCTGCGATGAAATTCAGGGGTTCATCATTTCCCCGGCCGTGCCACCGGCGGCCATCGCCAACATGGCCAGCGCCGACTGCCTCTACTCGTTCGGCTGCGCGCCGGCGCGTATCCTGCCCAAGGCGCTGCGCTGACATCAAGCCACCTCGCTGCCGACCGGGTATTTGCTACACTCGCGGTTTCCATAAAACAACATCGCACTCGCGCTGCCATTCCTACGGCCACGGCGCAGGCGTTGACACACCGCCCCATGGATCGCGTCTTCGAACCCGGTCGAGAACCCATTCGCAGCAACAGCACCCTCATGATGATGTGGGCAAGTGCTGCCCTACTGATGCTGTCGCTGATCTGGGGCGGTACCCTCGCGAAGCTGCAGCATGACACCCGGCAGGCCCAGGCCGAGGCGGTCAAGCTGGTGTCGGCGCGTGCGCGCATTTATGCCGAGCAGTTGTTGAAAACGGTGAAGGCCATCGATCAAATCTCGCTGACCATTGCCTACCAATGGAAGCACCTGCCGTCGGCCTTTGATCTGACGGACCAGTATGAAAAGGCGATGCATCACACGCCGACCTACCCGACCACCATCGGTGCCGATGGCCGTGTGCTTGATTCCTGGCGCCGCGAGTCCGTGGGCATCGACTACAGTCAGGCCGACTTCTTTGCTTACCATCGCGACCATGCCGACGACGCGCTGCACGTCAGTCCGCTGTCGTCCGGTATCGGCGGCATGGCGGGCAAGCGCACCATCCGCTTCACACGGCGGGTCAATGATGCTGCCGGAAATTTTGCCGGTGTGGTGCTGGTGTCCGCCGAGCCGAGCTACGTTGCCAGTATCAGTAATGAGGATGACCTCAATGCCGGCGATTTCATTTCCGTACGGCTGATTTCGGGGCCGCTGCTCGTCGTCAAGACGGCGCATAACCGAGAGAACAGTGTGGCCTTCTACCGTGCCGATCCGGTGTTCTCTGCGACACAGGACGTCGAGGCGCAGCCGGGCGAGCGCTTCATCGACGGTCTGCCGCGCTACGTCGCATGGAAGCAGATTGACGGTTACCCGCTGGTCGCCCTCGCCGGGATTACCGAAGCCAGTGCCTTGGCGCCGTATGCGCCGACGCGTTCGGCGTGGTTGTCGTTCGCGACCGTCACCTCGCTGCTGGTGGTGTTGTCGGCGCTGTCCGGCAGTGTGATGGCGGTGCGTCACGCCGAGCGCCGCCGCAGGGCCGAGCGGCTGCGCGCGACCTTCCGGCTCGCGGTTGACGGCGCGCGCGAAGCCTTTCTGATTTTTGAACCCATTCGCTCGGCCGACGGCAGTGTCACCGATTTTCAGGTTCAGGACTGTAACGAACGGGCGGCGCAATTGCTGAGAATGCCGCGTGAGCAACTGCTGGGTCGTTACATGACGCAGACCTTTGATGGCGAGCGCCGCCGTCAGACATTGGCGTTCCTGACAGAGTCGCTGGCGCAGGGATTTTCGGAGTCCGAATACATGATCGGCAGCGACGAGCTGCATCAGCCGGGCTGGTATCACCGGCGCGCGGTGCGCTCTGGCGATGCGATCGCGGTGACGATCCGTGACATCACCGAAGCCAAGCTGCAGGAGCAGGCGCTGGCGTCGCTGGCGGTGACGGACACGCTGACCGGGCTGCCGAACCGCCGCTGGCTGAATGACTATCTGCCGGGTGCCTTGCAGCGCGCGCGTGCGGCACGCAAGCGCGTTGCTTTGCTGTTTCTGGATCTCGACAACTTCAAGACCATCAACGACACGCAGGGGCATGCGGCCGGCGACGATGTGTTGCGTGCGGCAGCGCTGTGCGTACGCGGCGCGGTACGGTCGAGCGACCATGTTGTCCGTCTGGGCGGCGACGAGTTCACGGTGCTGCTGGAGAACGTCGAGCGCAGCGCCGACGCCGAGACCGTGGCAGCACAGGTAGTGAAGGCGTTTGCGTCATCGGAGGCGTTTGCGCACTGGGCGGCGCAGAACGTTAGCTGCTCGGTGGGCGTGGCGGTCTATCCGGAGCATGCGCAGGACGCCGATGGCCTGCTGCAGTGCGCGGACAAGGCGATGTACGACGCCAAGACGGAAGGCAAAAATCGTTACAGAATTTATCATTTGCCGGCATGATGTCCTGGCACATCCGCACATCCGCACATCCGCACATCCGCACATCCGCACATCCGCACATCCGC
>JACCDS010144525.1_pt1 | contig 15922 bp, 19 predicted proteins | sample 7446441 | NCBI WGS metagenome assembly JACCDS01 (sample SAMN15323445, study PRJNA562643) | freshwater metagenome | isolation source: river surface water | place: USA:Blue River Watershed | collected 2017-08-17
CTGCGCAGCGCGCCGTCCTCGCCCATCGATCCGGCACGCATCATTGACCTTCCCCCGAAACATTACTGAGAGAATCCATGGCCTTCGGCATCATCATCATTGGCGACGAGATCCTGTCCGGCCGCCGCACGGACAAGCACCTGGCGAAAATCATCGAACTGCTCAGCGAGCGTGGTCTGTCGCTGGGCTGGGCTGAATACATCGGCGACGATCCGCAGCGGATCACAGCAACGCTGAAGCGCTCGCTGGACGCTGGCGATATCGTGTTTTCCTGCGGCGGCATCGGCGCGACGCCGGACGACCATACTCGGCAGTGCGCTGCTGCTGCGCTTGACGTGTCGCTGGCACTGCATCCGGAGGCGAAAACCCTGATTCAGCAACGTATTGTCGAGATGGCCGAAGGTGATCCCGCGAAGGCAGACCTGAATTCGCCGGAAAACCTGCATCGGCTGAAGATGGGTGAATTTCCGATCGGTGCAGAAATCATTCCGAATGCCTACAACCGCATCCCGGGCTTCACGGTGCGTGGTGCCCACGGCGGCGCGATCCACTTTGTGCCGGGCTTTCCGGTGATGGCGGCGCCAATGATGGCCTGGGCGCTGGATGCGCACCATGCGCCGCTATTCCATTCGGTGCCGCACCTCGAAAAGGCCGTGATCGTCTATGACGGCATTGAATCGACGCTGACGCCATTGATGGAGCAGCTGGAGGCCGAGTTCGATGGCGTGAAGGTGTTCAGCCTGCCGAGCGTGGCGTCCGAGGGAAAGCGTCGGCAGATCGAACTTGGCGTGAAGGGCACGCCCGACATCGTCGAGCGTGCCTATGTGCGCATGCTGCAGGGCCTGGATGAACTGCGGCAGGAGTACGTGCCGAGCTGAGCTTGGTTGCAGCGCTTTAAGGCGGCCCCCGTCGCTACGAGTCGTGATGACTTGCGATCAACGGTAGCAATCCACGGGAACGTGCGGTGATGCTCGCTCATGCGCGCTTCTGTGCGCTGCCACGCCGCTGCGCGCACCGATGTCGCGCCTGAACGCTCATTTCGCCGCCTTGCCCTCGTCAAGCAGGCCTTGCTTGCGGATGAAGGCGATCACCTCATCGACGCCTTCACCCTTGCGCAGGTTGGTGAATACAAAAGGGCGCTCGCCGCGCTGCTTCTTTGCATCCGAAGCCATGATGTCAAGGTTGGCACCGACATGTGGCGCGAGGTCGGTCTTGTTGATGATCAGCAGGTCTGAGCGCGTGATGCCCGGTCCGCCCTTGCGCGGTATTTTCTCGCCGCCGGCCACGTCGATGACATAAATCGTCAGGTCCGACAGCTCCGGGCTGAACGTTGCCGCGAGGTTGTCGCCACCCGATTCAACGAGGATCAGGTCGAGGTCCGGGAAATCGGCGCTCATGCGCGCGATGGCCTCAAGGTTGATCGATGCGTCTTCGCGGATCGCTGTGTGCGGGCAGCCGCCAGTCTCGACGCCCATCAGACGCTCAGCCGGCAGCGCATCGGCGCGCAGCAGGATCTCCATGTCTTCCTTGGTGTAGATATCGTTCGTGATCACGGCCATGTCGTAGTGATCACGCATCTTCTTGCAAAGCATTTCGCACAGCGCGGTCTTGCCGGAACCGACGGGGCCGCCGATGCCGACGCGCAGGGGATTGGAAAGTGTCATCGGTGCCTCTCAGGGATTCGGTCGTTCGTTAATGTTGAGTGGTTGTGTCTGGACGATCATGATCGGTACAGGCGCGAGTACTGCACCTCATGCTGCATTGACAGCAGTGACAGTCCGGGCGACCAGTTCGACAACTCATCGTCGCCCAGCGCGCGTGCGGTACGCGCCGCTTGCTCGATCTGCGGGCGCAGCGAAAGCAGCATCCGCTGCCCGGCGACCTGACCGAGCGGCACTGACTTCACACAAGCCAGTACCTGGTTCTCCGCCCAGGAAAACAGCATGCCGAGCAGCGCATCCTCCGCCGGTACCGACAGCGCGACGGCGGCTGCGGCCAGGGCGGTCGGGAAGGGGATCTCCGGCTGCGCGGCCAGCAGTGCGAGCACATCGGTGGCTTGCGGCGCCAGCTCGGGCAGCAGCTTGCCCAGTGAGTAGCCCATCTGCACCGTCTCGGCACGAAACTCGGCGCTGTCGCGCGACGCCATGAAGTAATCGGTCCAGTCGCTGACAGCCGCGGCATCGTGAGCCGCAAAGGCTTGCAATAACCGCCAGCTGACGGGGGCTTCGAAGCGCGCGACGACGTTCTCAAGCATGTCAGCGATCCACGCACGGGCGCTTGCCTCGTCGCGCACATGACCGCTTTCCATCGCAGCTTCGAGCCCTTGCGAGTAGCTGTAGGCACCGACCGGCAGCGACGGGCTGCATAACTGCAGCAGGTGCAGCAGCGACGCGGCGGTGAGGGCAGGCGTATTGATCGCGGCGCTGACCGCGGACGTCGTTGCCGAGGTCACTGTCGAGGTCAGTGCTGACGTCACTGCGCGTCACCCGGGCGGTGAATTTTTTGCCGCAGCGGTATCGGTGCCAGCGGGTTGTGCGCATCGCCATGATGATGGTGGCCACCGCCATACGCGCCCGACTCCGGTTCGAACGGCGCCTGTTCTTCCATCACGTTGGCACCCAGACCAGCAAGCATATCTTTCAGCACCGGGTCCTTGCGAATACGCAGCCAGCCATCGCCAACCTGGGCCTGCGTGTGGCGATTACCGAGGTGGAATGCGCAGCGCAGCAGTGCATGCGCGGACGTGCAGTCGACGCGGTAAGTGGCCTCAGGTGCGGCCGATACTTTGACGATGCGGCCATCGTCGCCCTTGAGCAGATCGCCGTCGCGCAGCACTGTGCCGCGCACGGTCAGTACGGCGACTTCTTCACCCGAGGTGAGCGCCGCGCGGAGGCGACTTTTCTCGCGCAGTTCGTACGGCAAGATCAGTTCGCCGTCGATGCGATCGGCCTGGTCAATTTTGGTGTGCAGGGTAAGCATGACTGAATGATTAGGTTGATTGCGCAGGATCCCGGCACCGGAGATCCTGCGTCTTGCTGCGTGTCGTAACGACCTGCGGTGCTTAAAACAGGAAGTACCGCTGCGCCATGGGTAAAACCTTGGCCGGCTCGCAAGTCAGCAACAGGCCATCGGCACGCACTTCATAGGTTTCGGGATCGACTTCCATGGTGGGCGCGTAGCCGTTGTGGATCATGTCCGATTTGCGCAGCTGTCGCATGCCGCGCACGGCAGCGACCGGCTTGTTCAGCTTCAGCGTCTCGGCAATGCCGGCATCAAATGCTGCCTGCGACACGAAGGTGAACGAGGTCTTCAGGCCGCCACCGTAGGCGCCGAACATCATCCGGTAATGCACCGGCTGAGGCGTTGGAATCGAGGCATTCGGGTCACCCATCTGCGCGGCGGCAATCATGCCGCTTTTTAGAATCATCGACGGCTTGACGCCGAAGAAGGCGGGCTTCCAGATCACCAGATCGGCCAGCTTGCCGACCTCGATCGAACCGACCATGTGAGAAATGCCATGCGTGATCGCCGGATTGATTGTGTACTTGGCGACGTAGCGTTTCGCCCGGAAATTATCGTTGCGCGATGAATCCTCCGGCAGCGCGCCACGCTGCACCTTCATCTTGTGCGCGGTCTGCCAGGTGCGCAGGATGACTTCGCCAACGCGGCCCATGGCCTGTGAATCGGACGACATCATCGAGATTGCACCGAGGTCATGCAGGATGTCCTCGGCGGCGATGGTCTCGCGACGAATACGCGACTCGGCAAATGCGATGTCTTCAGTGATCGCGGCATCCAGATGGTGGCAGACCATCAGCATGTCGAGATGCTCGTCGAGCGTGTTGACGGTGTAGGGTCGTGTCGGGTTGGTCGAGGAAGGCAGCACATTGCCTTGACCGACGGCGGCGATGATGTCGGGCGCATGGCCGCCACCGGCACCTTCGGTATGGAAGGTATGGATGGTGCGGTCCTTGAAGGCGGCCAGCGTGTGTTCGAGGAAGCCACCTTCGTTCAGCGTATCGGTATGAATGGCGACCTGGATATCCATCTTGTCCGCGACCGACAGGCAGTTGTCGATGGCCGCTGGCGTTGAGCCCCAGTCTTCATGCAGCTTGAGTCCGATCGCGCCGGCGCGGATCTGTTCTTCGAGCGGCAGCGGCAGGCTGACGTTGCCTTTCCCGAGGAAACCCAAATTCATGGGGAAGGCATCGGCGGCTGCCAGCATCGAATGAATGTGCCATGGCCCCGGCGTGCAGGTCGTCGCCGCGGTGCCCACGGCGGGGCCTGTGCCGCCGCCGATCATGGTAGTGACGCCGGACATCAGCGCTTCTTCGATCTGCTGCGGGCAGATGAAGTGGATGTGCGTATCGATACCGCCGGCGGTGACGATCATGCCTTCGCCGGCGATGATCTCGGTGGCACCGCCAATGGCCATCGTCACGTCTGGCTGAATGTCGGGATTGCCAGCTTTGCCGATCGCCGCGATACGACCGGATTTGATACCGATGTCCGCCTTCACAATGCCCCAATGATCAAGGATCACGGCATTGGTAATGACGGTGTCCATCACATCGCGGTGCGGCAGTTGCGACTGGCCCATGCCATCGCGAATGACTTTGCCGCCGCCAAATTTCACTTCTTCGCCGTAGTGAGTGTGATCCCGTTCGACCTCGATCACGAGTTCGGTATCGGCCAGCCGAATACGGTCGCCTGTCGTGGGGCCAAACATTTCGGCATAGGCCTTGCGTGAAATCGTGCTCATGCTGTCGCTTCCTTCAGTTTGCCCATCACGAGGCCATTGAAGCCATACACCGTGCGTTGGCCGGCGAGCGCCACCAGCTCGACGGTACGCTCCTGGCCGGGCTCGAAGCGGACTGCCGTGCCGGCAGCGATGTTCAGCCGCATGCCGTAGGCGAGTGCGCGGTCGAACTGCAGTGCCGGATTGGTCTCGAAGAAGTGGAAATGCGAGCCCACCTGAATGGGGCGGTCGCCGCCGTTGGCGACGGTGACCGTGAAGGTCTTGCGGCCGGCATTCAGTGTGATGTCGCCATCGTCAATAAACATTTCACCTGGAATCATGGTCGTGCTCCGCGGGTCAGGGAATCGGGTGGTGCACGGTGACCAGCTTGGTACCGTCGGGGAAGGTTGCCTCGACCTGGATGTCGGGGATCATCTCGGCAACGCCGTCCATCACGTCGTCACGCGTGAGAATCCGGGTGCCCTCTGACATGAGTTCGGCCACGGTCTTGCCATCGCGCGCACCTTCCATGATGGCCGCCGTGATCAGTGCGACGGCTTCCGGATAGTTCAGCTTCAGCCCGCGTGCGCGACGGCGCTCGGCGAGCAGGGCTGCGGTGAAGATCAGCAGCTTGTCTTTTTCTCGGGGTGTCAGTTCCATGGGCTTGTCCTCGCTCGAGGGTCAGTTCGGTTGATTGTTCCGTGTTTTATCAGGTATTCCAGATGCGCAGGGGCCGGGCTTCGCGCGCCAGCAGCGCCGGTCGCAATTGTCCCCAGGCGGCCAGCATCACGGCGCGCGCGACCTCGCTGGAGTCGCCAAGATAGCGCACGACGGTGACGGCCTTCATCTGCGTTGCACCAAACTGGCCGCGGCCTGCGGCCGCCTGCTGGCCGGCGTCACGCAAGTGGCCCATCAGCGCTGCCGACGACGGCAGGCCAACCGCGACGAGGCTGGCGCAGACCGTATGGCCGCCCAGTCCGAGTGGCGACGTCATTTGCGCGCTGCCCCCTGCCAGCGTTCCCTGTTCCAGCCAGATCGGACGCCCGTCGCGCAGAACACGAATGTGTTGCCGGATCCGCCCGCGACCGAAGCGTTCACCAGCAGCTGTGCGGCCGAAGCAAAGGATTTCACAGCCGAGGTAACGTGCATTGCCATGCAGTCGGATGGTGGTGTCGAGCACGACGTCGGCATCGTCAAAGAAGATGGTCTCCTGCGGCAGCCATTCGAGGGCGGCATCAGGCTCGACCTCGAGTGCGATACGTTGGATCGACCGGTGTCCATTCGACCGGTACCACTTGCCCGCACCCGGCGTCGAGATCAGCGCATGGGCGCCGCTGCCGGCATGCGCTTCGATGCGTAATTCATCGCCGCCAACCACGCCACCGGGCGGATGAACGATGATCGCGTGGCAGGTATCAGCCCCTTCCGGATAGAGCGCCTTTTGTACGCGCAGCGGACCGAAGTGCTCACGGCGCGTCAGTCGCGTCGTGGCGCCGTCGCGCGAGAATCCCAGCCTGAGCGTGGCCAGCAGGTGGTCTCTGGCGTCGGAGGTCGCCCCGATCGCTGGCCACTGTCCGGTCTCTGCGGTTTGTCTCATCGGTAGATCGCTGCTGTCTGAATCGGCGGTGACTGCGTCATTGTTATGGTCATCGTCTGCACAGCGGCGTTGCGCGCGCAAACCGGTTTTGCCAAGCACCAACTATGCCATGCAAGCGTAGCCGGCGGTGCCCCGCGTTGTGGTACGGCAGAGCGCTGATACGGTGCGTGCTTGCAGCAGTTTGCGCGGATTTGGTGCGGACTGCGAGCGCAGATACTCACGCCGCCGTTCGGACGCGACGAACGAGTGCGAGGATGATCTTGAGTAGATACACCATGATCATCGTGCCTGCGAGATCGCCAATGAACATTGCCGACCAGCCGTGCAGGAAGTCTGGGAAAAAACCGCGCGCGGCAAACCAGAACGAATGCAGGAACGAGCTGGTCAGCGCATACATCAGAGCCAGCAGGCTCAGGCCGGCTGCGCTGAGTTTTTCCAGCGACGCAGGCATCCCAAATTTCAGGGCTGCGCGGTAGGCAAGGTAGGGAGCGCCCGCAGAGACCAGTGCCGATCCGATGCTCGTCAGGTCATCCATCGAGTCGTTGCGGAGGAAGACCGACATCAGCGATGCGATCAGCAGTCCGATAGCCCCTTCGCCGGCAAAGATGAGCGTGCACAGCAGGCGAAGGCCTGCGGGAAGGAAGATCCAGTTGGCGCCATCATGGAGTGCAGTGGTGCTGAACAGCCATTCATTGATCCAAAAAAAGCCGAGATAGAGGGCGGCAGAAATGAAGATCGAAATGAACTGAAGCAAGGTCATTGTTTTATTCGGGCAGGAAAAGAGCGCCCAAAGGCTCGCTTCAATGAAACGAAACGCCTCTGTGCGCTCTGGCCGGGCTTGCCCCGGTATCATGCCGACAGGATATCAGCCGGTGTTCGCATCATATGCCCATAGAGAGCTTGTGCGGAGTAAATTGATCGGAGCGGATCAACGCCGCTGGCCGGTACCACGCGAATTGCGCTCAGGGTACCGAGACCAGTCGGGGCGGGTTGGCGACGTAAGAAATTAGTTTCGCGCTGCAGCAATCCGGGTGCTTGCGGCCTGCATGTTCGACTCAATCGCGTCCATCGCGACCTTTGCCGATTTGTTGAGTTGCACATAGCCTGAGCTGATATTGTCGACGGCCGATTTGACCATGGATACCAGCGCCGGCGAGCTGCCCGGGGTAAGGCGAGTGGCGTCATCGAGCAGGGAGACGAGCTGGCGGCTGCTGGCGTTGATTTGTGCTTCGGCCGCATTCGACAGGCTGCGATGCGTATCGGATGCGATGCTGGAAAGGTGGCGACCGTAGGTCAGCGCGATATCCGCTTGCGGCTGCGCCTGATGGCTCACGAGGCCAAGAAACTGCTGAGCGTCGGTGGCGGCCAGCAGGCTTTGCGCATTGCCGATCGATGCATCGATGCTGGCTTTGGTTGCTTGCAGGTTGAGCCCGGCGAGTTTTTCCATGCCATCGATGAAGGAGCCCGCGATTGACGCAGCGAGCTGCAGTTGAGCGTCCCATTGCGTGCGTGCTGCCGTTGCCAGATGTTCGGTAGATTGGTGCATAGAAGCTCCTCGAGGTCGTGGATGGTTGGGGCGCAAGGCATGTATGTTGCAGTGCAGCGGTCGGATTGTCGGCTTCACCAGAGAGCCTGTCAAGGAAAAATATTGCGATGCATCAATTTGTGTGCCTGAGCGGCGCGTTGAATCGGTTTCCCGCTGACGCTGCGCGCCTGGATGGGAGGACGGTCGGGTGATTGCTTATTACAGCGACCGTTTTGTGCTGCCCTTGCCTGAAGGCCACCGGTTCCCGATGCGCAAATACCGGATGCTGCGCGATCTGGTCGCGCAGCAATTGCCCGAGGTAACGCTGGAAGAGGCGCCCCACACGACCGATGGCGTGTTGGCGCTCGCGCATCACCCTCAGTACATTCATCGCGTCACGACGGGTGCGTTGACACCGGCCGAGCAGCGGGCGATTGGCTTTCCCTGGTCGCCCGATATGGTCGAACGCTCGCGGCGGTCAGCCGGGGCGACGATTGCGGCCTGTCGCGCTGCTTTGGTTGATGGCGTGGCGGTGAATCTGGCCGGGGGAACGCATCATGCGCAAGCGGATCGCGGAGAAGGCTTCTGCGTGTTCAATGACGCAGCGATTGCGGCACGGCTGATGCAGGCCGAGCGTCGCGCTGCACGTGTTGCCATCGTTGACCTCGATGTCCACCAGGGCAATGGCACCGCCGCCATCCTCGCCAACGACGACTCCATCTTCACCTTGTCGCTGCACGGCGAAAACAACTACCCCTTTCAGAAGGCAGTCAGCGATCTCGATATCGCACTGCCCGATGGCTCGGGCGATGACGAGTACCTGACGAAGCTCGACGACGGATTGGCACGCCTGTTTGCGCGCTTCGATGCACAGCTGATCATCTACCTCGCCGGCGCCGACCCCCACGAGGGCGACCGGCTTGGCCGCTTGAAACTGACGGCGGCCGGTCTTGCAGCGCGTGACCAGCGGGTGCTTGCGGCTGCCGGCACACGCGGTTTGCCCGTGGCAATCGCCATGGCCGGCGGTTATGGCCGGGACATCGAGCAGACCGTTGCCATTCATTTGCAGACCGTGGGTATCGCGGCCCGTCATTGCCAGCGGGAGCCTGCGTGACTAGCCGGCCTGATCTCGAACGCCATCTCCTGTCCGACGTCGTGATGCCACTGTTGTTTGTGGTGATCTGGAGTACGGGCTTCATCGTCGCAAAATTCGGATTGCCGCACGCGCCGGTGCTGACCTTCCTGCTGCTGCGTTATGGCGGTGTATTGCTGATCTTGGTGCCGTTGCTGTTCCTGATGCGCGCACCGTGGCCGCGGCTGCTGGCGCCCCACATCGCGGTGGCTGGTGTGCTTGTGCAGGCGGGCTATCTGTCCGGTGTCTGGAGCGCGATCAAGTTGGGCATGCCCGCGGGTTTGTCGGCGCTGATTGTCGGCCTTCAGCCGCTGCTAACGGGATTTGCCGCACCGCTGGTGGGGGAGCCGGTACGTTTGCGCCAATGGATCGGCTTACTGCTTGGCTTGCTCGGTGTTGCGCTGGTCGTGATGGAAAAGCTCACGCCCGATGGGTCCTCGGTGTTGAACGTGTCCTTATGCGTGTTCGCCTTGTTCTCCATCACCGCAGGCACGCTATACCAGAAGCGGTTTTGTCCGCGTTTTGACTTGCGCAGTGGGGCTGTCATCCAGTTTTCTGCATCGATGCTGGTGACCTTACCCTTCGCGATCTGGCTTGAAGACCTGACCCCCACGTTGTCCGAAGTAGAATGGACGCCCGATTTTGTGCTGGCGCTCGGCTGGTCAGTGCTGGCACTCTCCATCGGCGCCATGTTCCTGCTGTTTGCGCTGATCCGCAAAAATGCGGCCACCCGTGTATCCAGCCTGATGTACCTGACGCCGCCGGTGACGGCGCTGTTTGCCTGGTTGCTGTTTGGCGAGCGCTTTGGCCTGGCCGGCGCAATGGGCATGCTGTTGGCAATGATCGGTGTGGCTTTCGTCGTCAGGAAGTGAGTGATGCAGCTACTGAAGCAATAAAAAAGATAATAACTATCAAAAAATATACCGTAAGTAGTCGCGATGTAGCGAGTGACGAGGTCGTCACTAGAATGGCCGCGATAGCAAATATCAGAACAACTAGAACAACTATCAGAACAACTATCAGAACAACTACCAGAACGATGGAAACACCATGAGGGACAGCCCGAAGACACGCTCGCACTTCCGTCATTTTTATCCGATCACCACGCGCTGGGCCGATAACGATGCCTATGGCCACGTGAACAACGTGGTGTACTACCAGTGGTTTGACACAGTCGTTAATCAGTTTCTGATCGCCAATGGCACACTCGACATCCATGAGGGCGATGCCATCGGCCTCGTGGTAGAGACGCACTGTAATTACTTCTCGTCGGTGACCTTTCCAGAGCCCGTCGTTGCTGGTCTTTGTGTGGCGAGGCTTGGCGAGAGCAGTGTGCGTTATGAGGTTGGAATTTTCCGGGGCGATGATGAAGTCGCATCGGCCCAGGGCCATTTCGTCCACGTCTATGTCGATCGTGCGACGCGCCGTCCTACGCCAGTTCCCGCCGCCGCGCGGACTCTATTGCAAACTTTGTTGGTGAAAGAATGATCGAAAGTCCCGAACAGAAAATTGTTGACGCAGCCATCAGCTCGCGCCGTTCCATCCGTGCCTTCAAGCCGACGCCGGTTGCGCGCGAAGACATTGAAGCCATCTTGCAGGTGGCCGCACGCGCACCGTCCGGCTCGAACACCCAGCCGTGGCGGGTTTATGTGTTGACGGGGGAAATCCGCGAGCGGCTGTCGCAGGCTATTCTTGACACTTACCTCGACCCCGAAAAAGTCAAGGCACACACCGAGGAATACGCTTACTACCCGCGGCAGTGGGTTGCGCCTTATATCGATCGTCGCCGCAAGGTCGGGTGGGATCTGTATGGCTTGCTCGGCCTGACCCGAGATGACAAGGCAGGCATGCAGGCACAGCATGGTCGCAACTATGTCTTCTTCGATGCGCCGGTCGGTCTGATTTTCACGATTGATCGCGTAATGGAGCAGGGATCCTGGCTCGATTACGGCATGTTCCTGCAAAACGTGATGGTGGCTGCGCGAGCGCGCGGGCTTGATACCTGCCCTCAGGCAGCATTCACTCAGTTTCATCGCGTGATTGCCGACGTGCTTCAGATTCCGGATAGCGAGCAGCTGGTCTGCGGCATGGCCTTGGGTTTTGCTGATCCGGAGCGTGTCGAGAATTCACTGCAGACCGAGCGTGCGAGCGTTGCCGACTTTGCGCGTTTTCTGGGCTGAGCCTCGCTGCTGGCGCGATGATCACGACATAGCAACGACGTGACCGCGCGCCGGCGAGCATGAGAGGGGCTGTGCTGGAGCAAGTGGCAGGTTGATAAACCTGTTTAATTGATGTCTATAACCCTCTAATTTGCTTGCGGAATCGCGCCGTTTTGCTACACTGCAAGCCAATTTTTCTGCACCAACACTGGGGTCCCGGATGCGCGGTTTTTCTGCTCGTGCGCTCATTATTCTTCTGCTTGCCGCGTTCGCGCTACCGGCATCCCACGCGGCATCCAAGCGTGGTACGACCGCTAAGTCGGCCAACAAAACGGCCCACCACCGTCAGTCCACCAAAGCCAAAAAGCTCACGGCAGCCAAGCCTCGCATCATTCGGGCGACTTATTCGCAAGGCAAGCGCAAGCCGGTGCAGCGCGTGGCGATGGCCTCGGCGATGGCAGGCGTGCCACCGGTACTGACGGCAGGCGATCTGGCTGGGTTGAACCTCACTCGTGATCCGCTCGAGCTCAATTCAAGTGTCGCACTGGTGCTGGATCAGCAGACCAATGAGGTGCTGTTCGAGAAGAACGCGAATGTCGCTCTGCCGATTGCTTCGATCACCAAGCTGATGACGAGTCTCGTCGTCGTCGAGGCTCAGCAGAATCTTGAAGAGATCTTGACCGTCACCGAAGAAGACGTCGATCGCGAAAAATTCAGTCACTCCCGTCTGCGCGTTGGCTCGCAATTGTCGCGTGCGAACATGCTGCACATTGCGCTGATGAGCTCGGAAAACCGCGCTGCCTCTGCGCTGGGACGTCATTACCCCGGCGGCATTCGCGCGTTTGTCACAGCGATGAATGCCAAGGCGCGTGAGTTAGGCATGAACAGCTCGCATTTCGCTGACTCGACCGGGTTGAACAGTGCGAACGTGTCGAGCGCGCGGGATCTCGCCAAACTGGTGGTGGCGGCCTATCGCCATCCGCTGATCCGGCAATACTCAACCGACAGTCGCTACGTTGTCGATCCGGGTGGACGCGCGCTGCAGTACCGTAACTCGAACGGTCTGATCGAGAATCCCGACTGGGAAATCGGCCTGCAGAAGACGGGTTACATCTCTGAAGCTGGCCGTTGCCTGGTGATGCAGGTGCATGTCACCGGCCGCCCGGTGGTCATGATTTTCCTGGACTCAAAAAGCAAGCAATCGCGTCTGGCCGATGCCAGCCGTATCCGTAAATGGCTGGAAGGCCGTGCGGCTTCGGCGATGTCAGATCGCGCGATGCCTCGCAGCTGATCTGACACTGTCTCGGCGCTGTTTGCCGCTCAACCAGTCGGCAGGTTCGGCAGCAGACCTGCCTGCTTATTTGCTTCGACTTGGGTATGACCACCGGTCCTCAAGCACACCCGCAGCCCTCTCTTTAGTGCATGCAGCCCGCCGCGTCAGGCGGGCATCATCGTTCCGGTGCTCCCGGAAGCGCCCGGTACGTCAGACCGTTTCAGCAGGCCGGAAACCGAGGACGGCAGAAATGTCGTTGGCCGTGGTGATCAGATCGTCCAGCCACTCATCTTTCAGCCGATCGACCGGCGCGGAGATGGACAGGCCGGCGATCAGACGTCCGGAATCATCGCGAATGCCGGCCGCCATGCAGCGCACACCGAGCTCGAGCTCTTCGTTATCGCGGGCATAACCGCGCGCGCGCACCAGTGACAGTTCCCTTTCCAGCTTGGCCAGATCCGTGATCGAGTTCTTGTTGTGGCCAGCCAGCCCGGTGCGGGTCGCATAAGAGCGGACCGACTTGGGATCATCGACGGACAGGAAAAGTTTGCCGGTAGACGTCAGATGCAGTGGCGCACGGCCACCAATGGCGCGCACCACTTGCATGCCGGAGCGCTCCGAAAACGCACGATCGATATAAACGATTTCATCGCTTTGCCGAACGGACAGGTTAACCGTCTGCTGGGTTTTGCGGTGCAGCGCTTGCATGAAGGACAACGCGGCCTCGCGCACGTTCAGTCGGCTTTTCACGATGTTGCCCAGCTCAAGCAGGCGCATGCCGAGACGGTAAGTGCCGGGCTCGGCACGGTCGACGAAACGCTTGGTCACCATGTCGTTCAAGATCCGGTGGGCCGTCGAGGGGTGCAGGCCGGTGGCGCTGGACAATTCTTTCAGGCTGACTGGGTCGGGATGATTGGCGAGTGCATCGAGGAGCGTCATCATGCGCTCGATGACTTGGATGGCTGTCTTGTCGGTCGCGGCAGGAGAATCGGGCTTCATGCGTAAATTTGTGCAATGCAATGCGACGTTATATCACATCGTGAAAATGCCTCACAAGTCTGCATTCGTAAAGTCTGCGTTTGTGCTCGTGCAATCCGTCCAGAGAAACGTTTTTTGGAGAATGTGCCGAGCCTGATTGCGCCGATATCATTCCACAAATTTATTTCATCCCTAATGGGAGTACAGATATCGTCGCATTCATCAGATAATTCGATCTATCTTAAATTGCATACCCATAGGGATATTTCATGCGTGTTGGACTGCTGGTGACGTGCCTGGTGGACGTAATGCGTCCCGAAATAGGTTTCTCGGCGATCAAGCTGCTGGAAGCGGCTGGTTGTGATGTCGTGGTTCCTGAGAACCAGACCTGTTGCGGACAGCCCGCGTACAGCAGCGGCAATAAGGCCGCTGCACGCGATCTCGCGGCGAAATTCCTCGATGAGTTTGAGGGCTTTGACTACGTCGTGATTCCCTCGGGCTCGTGTGGCGGCACGATCCGCACTCACTACGATGACATCCTCGCAGATTCGCCGGCCTTGCTGGCGCGCTACGAAAAGATCAAGGAGCGCGTTTATGAGCTGACGGATTTTCTGGCGACCGTAGCGAAGCTCGACAAGTTGCCTTCCGCGAATCCGGGTGCATTCAAGGGCAAGGTGACTTACCACGATTCCTGCTGCGGCCTGCGCGAACTCGGTGTGCAGTCGCAACCGCGCGAACTGATCGCGCGTCGCGATGGCGTGGAGCTGACCGAGATGCACAACGCTCGTCAGTGCTGCGGTTTTGGCGGTACGTTCGCCGTGAAGTACGGTGACATCTCGAAGGCTATCGTCGACGAGAAGTGCGAAAACATTCATGCGACTGGCGCCGATGCCGTCGTGCTTGGCGACCTCGGTTGCATGCTTAACATTGAAGGCCGGCTGCGTCGCACCGGCGATACCAAGACCCGGGTGCTGCACGTGGCTCAGGTCCTCGCGGGAGACGCATGATGCAAGTTCAATCGATGCATTTCAAGGCACGTGCCGGTCAGAAGCTTGCCGACGTTCGCCTGCAGCAAAATCTGAAAAAGCTGTCGACCAAGTTTGTCAATGCGCGCGCCAGCGCGATGACGGAGCTCGATGATTTCGAGGGTACGCGCGACGCCGCGATCGAGCGCCGCATGCGCGCGATCAAGAACCTCGATGTCTGGCTGGCCACCTTTGAGAAGGAAGCAACGCGACGTGGCGCCACCGTGCTGTTCGCGCAGACCGCCGAAGAGGCGTCGAAGCTGGTGGTTGAGATCGCCAAAAAGCACGAGGTGAAAAAGGTCATCAAGTCGAAGTCGATGGTGTCCGAAGAGATGCAGCTGAACAAGGCACTCGAGGCCATCGGCGTCACATCGGTGGAGACCGATCTCGGCGAATACATCCTGCAGATCAACGACAACGAGCCGCCTTCCCACATCATTGCGCCGGTCGTCCACAAAGATAAGGACGAGATCGCTGATCTGTTTGCGAAGGTGCACAACAAGCCGCGTCTGACTGAAATCCCTGAAATGACGCGCGAGGCCCGCGAAGTACTGCGGCCGCACTTCTTGTCCGCTGACATGGGCGTCACCGGCGGCAACTTCGTCATCGCCGAATCGGGTTCCGTCGCCGTGGTGACCAATGAGGGTAACGAGGGGATGTGTACCATCGTGCCACCCAAGGTCCATGTCGTGGTCACGGGCATTGAGAAAGTCTTGCCGACGCTGTCCGATCTGGCGACCGTGATGCGCCTGCTGCCGCGCTCGGCGACGGGGCAGTCGATCTCGAATTATTTCTCGCTGCTGACCGGCCCGCGCGGCAAGGATGATTCGGACGGTCCTGAGCACATGTACTTCGTGCTGGTCGATGCGGGTCGCTCTGGCCTGGTCGGTACAGAATTTGAAGATATGTTGCGCTGCATCCGCTGCGGCGCCTGCATGAACCACTGCCCGGTGTACCAGAAGATCGGCGGCCATAGCTACGGCTGGGTCTACCCCGGTCCGATGGGTAGCGTGCTGACGCCGTCGTACGTGGGCGTGGAGAATGCATTGGACTTGCCGCAGGCATCGACGCTGTGCGGCGAATGCCATGTCGTCTGTCCGGTGAAGATTCCGCTGCCTGACCTGCTGCGTAAATTGCGCGAGAAGCAGTTCAAGAAGGGGCTGCGCCCCCGCTTCGAATACGTGGCCTTTGGCGTTTGGGCCTTCTTCGCGCAACGGCCAAAGCTGTATCGCTTCGCGACCAAGTGGGCGGCACGTACGTTGAAAGTATTGGGTGGTAATGAGAAGCTGATCCACTCGTTGCCGGGCGCCTCCGGATGGACGGATAATCGCGACATGCCGGCTCCCTCGGGCAAGACGTTCCGGGAGCTGTATCGAGAGCGCAAATCCACCTGATCCATGTCCGACGACACGCAGCAAGTATCCCAATTCAAAAGCAAGAGCGGCCTGAAGCGGATTTCCTCCGCTTTAGGCTATTCCATCGACGGGCTGCGTGC
>JACCDS010484026.1_pt1 | contig 15922 bp, 16 predicted proteins | sample 7446441 | NCBI WGS metagenome assembly JACCDS01 (sample SAMN15323445, study PRJNA562643) | freshwater metagenome | isolation source: river surface water | place: USA:Blue River Watershed | collected 2017-08-17
CGTTTCTTCAAGCTGCAGATGCCGGCCATGGACATCAGCGCCACCGGCATCCGCGCCCGCGTTGCCAGCCGGCAGGGCATTGCCCCTCTGGTCAGCCCCGCGGTTGCGCGCTATATTGAACAACATAACCTCTATCAAGGAACTGATCCGTGATTTATTTGGGGATCGCGCTCATGGCTTTTCGGGATGGAGTGCGAGGCGCAAAACCCAAGGCAAGGCTGGACGCCTTGCCTGGTTTTGCAACGACGCAGGCCGACCGAAAAGCCACGAGCCCTGCGGGTTGTGGTGAAATCGGGCGACTTGCCCACCAAATTCCTTGCATGGGCGGCCAGCCCATGCTGCGAAATGTTGGCGGTCAATTCATCCCGATTGCACCGCAACGCGACCCCAAATAACTCACGGACCAGTTCCGCACCCCTGATGACCACCGAAACCGCCGCCAAGAAAGACATCCAGAAACTCCAGCGCGCCATCGTCGACGGCCTGGAGGACGTGAAGGCCCAGGACATCCAGGTGTTCAATACCGAAAAGCTCTCGGCCCTGTTCGAGCGGGTGATCGTGGCCTCGGGCACTTCCAACCGCCAGACCAAGGCACTCGCGGCCAGCGTGCGTGATGCCGTGCGTGATGCCGGTTTTGCCAAGCCGCGCATGGAAGGCGAAGACAACGGCGAGTGGATCATCGTGGACTGCGGCGCGGCCGTGGTGCACATCATGCAGCCCGCCATCCGCCAGTACTACCACCTGGAAGACCTCTGGGGCGAGACCCCCGTGCGCTTGAAGTTCGGCGCCGACAAGCCTGCGGCCAAAGCAGCAGAAAAGGCACCGGCCAAGAGCGCCGCCCCGGCCAAGACCGGTAGCCTGCGCCGCGCCAGCGCGGCCAAGCAGGGTGTGGCCGAAGCCTATCCCTCGCGCGCTCAGCTGAAGAAGGCTGAGGAGAAACAAGCCGCCGATCGCAAGAAGGCCGCAGGCAAGCCGGCCGCCAGGAAGACGGCGGCGGCCAAGGCGCCGGCCGGCAAGAGCGCGGCGCCGTCCAGCGCCCGCAAGCCCGTGGCCAAGAAGACCCCGCTGAAGACGGTCAAGGTCAACGCCACCAAAGCACCCGCCAAGAAGGCTGCCACCAAGACCGCTGCCAAGCCTGCTCGCAAGACCGCCAAGGCCCCGGCCAAGAAGACGGCGACTCGCAAGGCCCGGTGAAGCTGCTGATCGTTGCGGTCGGCCAGCGTGTGCCCGACTGGGCGCAGACCGCCTGGGACGATTACGCCAAGCGCTTTCCGCCTGAACTCAAGGTTGAGCTCAAGGCCGTCAAGACCGAGCCGCGGGGCTCGCGCACCGTGGAGCAGCTGATGGCTGCGGAGCGCAAGCGCATCGAGGAGGCCATCCCCAAAGGCACGCGCATCGTCGCCCTGGACGAGCGCGGCACCCCACTCACCACCCTGGCCCTGGCGGCCAAACTCAAGGACTGGCAGCTCGGCGGTGACGACGTGGCCTTGGTCATCGGCGGGCCCGATGGCCTGGAGCCGGCCTTCCGCCAGGGGGCACACGAACGCATCCGCCTCTCGGACCTGACCCTGCCACATGCCATGGTGCGGGTGCTGCTGGTGGAGCAGCTTTACCGCGCCTGGTCCGTCAACGCCAACCATCCTTACCATCGCGAATGAATATGGCCCCCACGCTTGTCACTTCGTGTACTGCGCTGCCCGCCGAGGGGGCCCTCGCGCCTTGGGGCGGCCCGGCGGCGCTCAAGTTCTTCTATGGCTGACTTTATTTACCTCGCGTCCCAGAGCCCGCGCCGCCGCCAACTGCTGGAACAACTCGGCGTGCGCCATGAGCTGCTGCTGCCCGGCGCCGACGAGGACGCCGACGCCATCGAAGCCGTGTTGCCGGGCGAGGCGCCCGCCAGCTATGTGCAACGCGTGACCCAGCTCAAGCTGGACGCGGCCCTGGCGCGCCTGAAGCGCCGCGGCCTGCCAGCGGGCCCCGTGCTTTGTTCGGATACCACCGTGGCCCTGGGGCGCACCATCTATGGCAAGCCCGCCGATGCGGCCGACGCCCGACGCATGCTGGGTGAGCTGGCCGGGCGCAGCCACCGTGTGCTGACGGCCGTGGCCATCGGCACACAGCGCAAGCGGGTCGCGGCCCTGAGTACCTCACGCGTGAGCTTTGCTCCCCTGAGCCGGGCGCAGATTGCGGCGTACGTAGCCGGCGGCGAGCCCATGGGCAAGGCCGGTGCCTACGCGGTGCAGGGCAGGGCGGCGGCCTTCATCTCCCACATCAGCGGCTCTTACTCTGGCATCATGGGACTGCCGATGCACGAGACAGCGCAGTTGCTGCAGGCGTTCGGTTTCAAGCTTGAGGACCATGCGTCAGCCAACCGTTCCTGATCTGAACCTGCCTCATCCAGCCGTTCGCGTTGAGCTTGTCGAAACGCACGCGCGAAGCAATCTGGCACTTGCAGAGGGCTTCGACAAGCTCAGCCCGAACGGACATGGGCTCAGCCCGAACGGATATGGGCTCAGCCCGAAAAGAACACCAGGCACTGCCTAGCCCCGGAGAAAAAACAGCCCATGCAGGAAGATATTCTGATCAACTGGTCGCCGCAGGAAACGCGTGTCGCCGTGGTGGAAAACGCCGCCGTGCAGGAGCTGCATGTGGAGCGCACCAGCGAACGTGGCCTGGTGGGCAATATTTATCTGGGCAAGGTCTCGCGGGTGCTGCCGGGCATGCAGTCGGCTTTCATCGACATCGGCCTGGACAAGGCGGCTTTCCTGCACGTGGCCGACGTCTGGCATCCCCCGGCCGAGGGCGAATCGCTCAGCGCCTCGCGCGCAGCGCAACCGCAGATCCCGATCGAGAAGCAGGTCTTCGAGGGCCAGGCCCTGCTGGTGCAGGTCATCAAGGACCCCATCGGCACCAAGGGCGCGCGCCTGTCCACCCAGGTCAGCATCGCCGGGCGGCTGCTGGTCTTCCTGCCGCAGGACGACCACATCGGCGTCTCGCAGAAGATCCCGCTGGCCCAGCGTGATGAGTTGCGCCAGCGCCTGCAGAAGCTGGTCGGCGAGGCCGGTGGCGGTTTCATCCTGCGCACCAATGGCGAAGATGCCAGCGACGTCGAGCTGGGCGAAGACATTGCCTACCTGCGCAAGACCTGGGCCCGCATCAAGGACGCGTCCACCCGGCTGCCGCCCAAATCCCTGCTGCACCAGGACCTGAACCTGCTGCAGCGCGTGCTGCGCGACCTGGTCAACGAGCACACCGTTTCCATCAAGGTCGATTCGCGCGAGCAGTTCGAAGCTTTGCGCGCCTTTGGCCTGGAGTTCATGCCGGCGGCCGCGGCCAAGCTGCAGCACTACAAGGGCGAGCGCCCCATCTTCGACCTGTTCGGCATTGACGAGGAGATCGCCAAGGCCCTGGGCCGGCGCGTGGAGCTCAAGTCCGGTGGCTACCTGATCGTGGACCAGACCGAGGCGCTGACCACCATCGACGTGAACACCGGTGGCTATGTGGGCGCGCGCAATTTCGACGACACCATCTTCAAGACCAATCTGGAAGCGGCGGGTGCCATTGCCCGCCAGCTGCGCCTGCGCAACCTGGGCGGCATCATCATCGCGGACTTCATCGACATGACCCGTGAAGACCACCGCGAGGCGGTGGTGGCCGAATTCCGCAAGCAGCTCGCGCGTGACCGCGTCAAGACCATGCTGGGCGGCTTCTCGCAGCTGGGCCTGCTGGAGATGACCCGCAAACGCACCCGCGAGTCGCTGGCCCACATGCTGTGCGAGCCCTGCCCGAGCTGCGAGGGCAAGGGCATCGTCAAGACCGCGCGCAGCGTGGCCTACGACATCCTGCGCGAGATCCTGCGTGAGGCGCGCCAGTTCAACCCGCGCGAGTTCCGCGTGGTGGCCGCGCCCCAGGTGATCGAGCTGCTGCTCGACGAGGAAAGCCAGCACCTGGCGGGCCTGTCCGACTTCATCGGCAAGCCGATCTCGCTGCAGAGCGAGGCCGCCATGGGGCAGGAGCAGTACGACATCGTGCTGCTGTGAGCAGGCCTGGGCGCCGGCTGAGCGGGCAGGGGGCCACGATAGAATGCAACGCGATTCCAAAGCAGGTTCTCCGACGACTCCCATGACCGAACAACCCCGGCAACGCTGGCTCATCCTCTCGCACGCCTTCAATATGGACGGCCGTGCGGCCAGCCACACCATCACCGACAAGCTGCCGCATCTGCGCGCTGCCGGCATCGAGTTGGTGGTGCTCAGTGGCGTGTCTGGCGAGAAGGACCAGGACCTGAAGCATTACCAGCTCTGGCCCGCCGGCCCGGCTGGCCTGCGCTTTGATCTGCGCCATGTGCTGCGCAAGCGTTTCGGCAAGGGTGTGATCTATCGCGTGCTGATGGCCATCGCCTCGCTCGTGCTGCTGCCGGGCCTGGTCGTCGAAAAACTCTTGCGCCCGCTCGAGAGCGCCTGGTCCTGGTGGTTCACGGCCTACCTCAAGGGCCGCGCGCTCGCGCGCCAGCAGCCTTTCGACCTGATCTACTCCACGGGCGGCGCCTACGCCGCCCATGTGGCCGGGCGCGCGCTCAAACGCGCCACCGGCACCCCCTGGCTGGCCGAGGTGCACGACCCGCTGGTGGTGCCCGGCACCACGCCGCGTACCGCACACCAGAAGATGCAGGCCGAGATCGAGCGCCAGATCTGTACCGACGCCGACCTGGCCATCTGGTTCACCGACCAGGCCCTGGCCAGCGCACGGGCGCGCCATCCACAGCTGGGCGAACGCGGCAAGATGATGCTACCCGGTATCGACCGGCCTTTCGAGGCCTTGCCGCCTTACCAGCCCGGCAGCAAATTCGTCGTTGGCCATTTCGGTTCCCTCTCTGCCACGCGCAGCATGGTGCCGTTCGTGAAGGCGCTGGAACTGCTGCAGGCACGCCGCCCCGAGCTGGTGGCGCAGACCGAGCTGCACATCTACGGCGGCGCCATCGATATGCCGGCGGCTGAACTGCTGCAGCAGTCACCGGTGCGCGAACAGGTACGCCAGTTCGGCCGGGTCGAAGCCGATCCCGCCACCGGCCTGTCAGGTCGTGAGCAGATCTTGCACCGCATGCGCGGGGCCGACATCCTGCTGCTGCTGCACGGCGAAGACCCGCTGTGCGAGGAATACATTCCCTCCAAGCTCTACGAATACCTGTGGATGCAGCGGCCCATCCTGTCCATCGTGCACCGCAACCCGCAAATGGCCGCCATGATCCGCGGCGAAGGCCATACCGTCGTGCAGACGGGGCAGGCCGCAGGCGACAGCGCGCCGTCCGCCGTGGCCCAGCCCCTGTCGGTTGCGCTGGAGCAGCTGTATGAGCGCTGGCGTGCTTCGGGGCTGCCTGATAGCGGGCGGGACAGCCCGTACACCACGCAGGCGGCGGTGACGGAGCTGGTTGGGTGGGTTAAAGCAATCTAGTTTGAATTGAAGTGACGCCGTTTTCGGATGGGTGAAGCAGTGCCCCTTGGTATAGGGGTGATGGCTTTGAGTTTTGCCGTATTCCTTGAGTAAGATGCCATCTGACGCATGGTCAACGTGAGTGCTGTAGGTTGCACGGGTATCCCTGAATTAACTCATGTGCACGCAGTCATCCTGTGCAGTCATACTTTTGACTACTGCATGACTGCGCATAGGCAAGGTCAGGCCCTTTATTTTTACGCTCCTAGTTTTCGAATCGGAAATTGATGATGTTCAAACTACGCTCAAGCAAGAAGAAATCCTTCATTTCTCGTGAAGGTTTGCGCTCGGATTCTGACAACGGGGCCTATGTCGCCTTCATTGAGCAGGCGTTGGGTAGCCATGCTGTTTTCGAGAATTTCAAGCAAAGCCCGGTCTATCAGCAGATTCTTGAGCACACGAGTGAAGAGCAAGGTCGGCAATACCTGCAGATCATCGAGCAACAGTCGCCGCATTTTCTCGAGATGCTGGACAAGTTCTCGGTGAACGATCTGGTTGGCGGTGCTGCTGTCATTGACTTTTCCCCTCAATGCCGTCTGAGCCCTAGCACGCTCCGCTATGTGAAGGTTGCCTCTGACCTAGACTCACTGTTTGGGGCCAGTCTTCAGTCGGCCCATGTGGCAGAGATCGGGGTTGGCTACGGGGGGCAGCGTCTCGTACTCGACCAACTCTATCGTTTTGGGTCGTATGACATGTTCGACCTGCCACCCGTGCTGGGACTGGTGTCTAAATACTTGGAAAGCCATTTGCTCCAGTCTTCCTATCAGACCAAGACGCTGAATACGCACACAGGCGAAAAGGCGTATGACTTAGCTATCAGTAACTACGCTTTTTCAGAACTTCCCGCTCCGGTGCAGCGCATGTACATCGAGAAGGTGTTGAAGAAATCTGCCCGGGGGTACTTGACTATGAACAGCGGGCGAACTGATAGCGTCTTTTCCAAAGGAAAACTGACGCTTGAGGAGATCATGGAATCGATTCCTGGGGCTAAGGTCCTTGACGAGAAGCCGCTGAGTGCCCGAGGCAACTATCTGCTGGTATGGGGCTGATCGATTTATGGCACTCACCCAGTCTTGATGGTATGTGGCCCAAGCAGGTTATTGCGAGGATTGAGGGGGGGCTGGGCAACCAGCTTTTCCAATATGCGGCGGCCCGTTCTCTGGCCGACCGTCTTTCTGTGGAGTTGTTGCTTGATCTGCGAGCGCTGGACGAAAATGGCAGCTGGCCTTACCAGCTTGATCTTTATCGTATACGTGCGCAGATCGCAGAAGATGATCTTCTGCGTGATTTACCGAGTCCTCGCTCTTCTCGGTGGGGGCGTATTCGGTCCGAGCTCTCGCAGCGCTTTCCTGCTCTTGTCACCCATCCCGTTTTCTGGCCCCGCAGCTTTGCCTATGATCCGCGCGTAGATCGAATCCGGCACCCAGTTTATATGGTGGGCTACTGGCAGACGGAGAGGTATTTCGCCTGGAATCGTGAGAATTTGCTGCAGGATATCCAACTGTGCGAGCCCGAGCAGGGGGTGAGTGCTACGTTAGAGGCGATTCGCCAAACTCATAGTGTGGCTCTGCATATTCGACGGGGTGACTATGTCAGTAACACGTCCGCCGCCCAATTCCATGGTTTGTGTGATCTGTCCTACTATCAGAGGGCCGTCCAGGCCTTGCAAGCAGCACATCGTGATATCGAGGTGTTTGTGTTTTCGGATGAACCTGACTGGGCGCAAGCCAATCTCCGGATTGGGGTGCCCATGTATGTGGTGCGAGACAATCCACCAGGCCGTGGGCATGTCGATATGGAGCTCATGCGCCAATGCCGGCATCACATTCTGGCCAACAGTTCGTTTAGCTGGTGGGGGGCTTGGCGTTGTGCCACGCCAGGGCAGATGGTCTATGCCCCGAGTCGCTGGTTTGCCGATGCTGGTGTCGATACGTCTGACGTGATCCCCAGTCGCTGGACTTGCATATGAAGAGGCAATCCCGTGGATCCTGACTCCCCCCTTGTGTCCGTTGTTATTCCAATTCACAACGGTGCGCGTTGGGTAGGTGAAACCCTCCGATCTCTTTATGTCCAGACAGAATCCCGTTTTGAGATCCTGCTAGTTGACGATGCGTCTACAGACAATCTGGAGCAGGTGCTGGCGAGCTATCCTGACGAGCGGCTGAAGATAGTTCGCCTGGAAAAGAATGTTGGCGTCAGTGCAGCACGCAATCGCGGCATAGAGCTGGCGCAGGGGCAATTCATTGCTTTTTGTGATGCCGACGATCTCTGTCAACCAGAACGCCTCGGGCATCAACTGGATTTTCTGTTGAAAAATTCCGAGATAGGTTTATGTGGAAGCGCGTTTACCTGTTTTGATACCGAGGATCGCGAGACCATCTACCATCCAGGCACGAACGAGGAAATTCGCAAGGCTTTGATGCAGGGGAATAGCTTCGGTCTGTCCACAGTCATGGGGCGTGCGGCTGTTCTCAAGGCCCACCGTTTTGATCCATCATTGGCGGTAGCCGAGGATTACGATTTGTGGACCCGGCTGGCTACAGCCGGCGTTCCGCTTGCCAATTTATCCGAAAGCCTTATCCGCTATCGCTGGCATCCGCAGCAGGCGAGTCGTACAAAGGGGCGCCGGCTCGATCAGGTCACGCGTAGGATACGAGGCCTGTATTGTGTCCAGTTGCTCGGTGATGCGATGCTTGTTGAGCGGGTGAGACGCGAGGAAATAGCATTAGACGACCTATCCCGTGCGGCGGAATGCATAGCCGCTCAGGCGGAGTACGACCCCAGGGATTTCCGGTTTCTACTGGCTTGGATGTATCAGTTGTTGCCTGACCATGGTCTGCGCAACTGGTGGCGCTGGATGCAAATTCAGAAGGCTAGTCGTCTTGCGCTAGATCGAAATTACCGCATCAACACAGCTCTCCTGGCCTGTCTGCCGGCGTTTCTGACACATCGTCAGTTCGACACATTGATCAAGTTAAAACGTTAGGTGGCCGATGTCACTCACCATGGTGAACGAAAAATCAGGTGATCGCTGGGCGAAGCAGATGCACAGTTTGCAGCGTGCATGGGATAAATTTGCTTTTAATCTGGCGCTGCCGCGTGAGGTCACAACCGTGCGCGCGCGTGTACTGCTAGAGGCAGAAGCGGCCTTGGCCCGGCGTGATCTGTATGAAAGCGATGCGGCCTACCAGGCTTCGCCTGATCCGGCGGTGCGTCAGGGCTGGGAGCTGAAGCGGCAGGTTGAGAGGCAGTTTGGCAATCTGTATTCCGGGCGGACCTCAGAACGTATCCTGATCCATGTGCCCGACCCTGTGCACTCGCCGGCGGGATATTCGCTGTTCACAAATCTGGCGGAGAGTCTGGATTATGTTGGCGTACCTACTTGCATGTTGGTATGGAACGCTGATACCCAGGCTGTTCTGAACCAGTTCTTGCCGACTGTCTTGCTGTCCAGTGATGATGAGCACTATCGTGCCCGCATAGACTGGCCTGCCGTGTCCCGGCACAAGGCCGCGCATAAATTCCGGGTAGGACTGACAGCCTCAATCGAGGCCTATGGTAACTCTCCGTTGTCTGAGCGTTTGTCTTGGGCGCAAGCCCATAACGTCGATTTTTACTACACCTTTCGTGACGAGGACTATGTCCGGGCAAGAATCGACTACCAGAGCTTTTTTGATGCCGGCTATCCGATGTTGTTTCTGCCTTTTGGCGCCAATATCCTGCACTATTACCCTGTCGCTGGTTTTGACAGGGATATGGACTTCGTGATTATGGCAACGCGTAAAAGCGAGCACATGAGCCATATGAAGGCGATCGTTGGTCGGCATGCCGGTTTCATCGATGGACCGGGCTGGAAACATGTGCAGGATTTTCGTTTTAATCGTGAGCGGGATCGCTACATTTATGCGCGGGCAAAGATCGGTCTGAATGTCCATCTGCCAGAACAGATTGACTGGGCTTGCGAAGTCAATGAGCGCACCTATCAGCTGGCTGCCTGTGGCGTGCCCCAACTGCTTGATCACCCAAAGCTTATAGATAAGCTGTTCGGCCCTGATTCCCTGTTTATTGCGGATAATCCGAAAGACTATGCCCGGTTGTTTGAGACAATCCTCGAGAATCCAGAGATGGCTTCTGCCAGGGCCTTGAGCGCACAAAAAGAACTCTTTGCCAAGCACACCACATTTCACCGGGCAGCATCCTTGCTGCAGCAGCTCGAGAAGCTGTAGGCTTCCGCCATGGTGGAGGTCAGCTGAGTCACAGGATCAGGCCCTTGTCTCGGGTACATCCCTATTTATCTTCAATATCGCGGGAAATTGATATGACCAAAACAGCCCTTATCACAGGCGTGACCGGACAAGATGGCGCCTACCTTGCAGAATTTCTTCTTAACAAAGGGTATGTGGTGCATGGCATCAAGCGCCGTACTTCGCTTTTTAATACAGATCGGATCGATCATCTGTTCCGCGACCCACATACGCCTGGTGCTCGCTTCTTTTTACACCATGGCGACATGACAGATTCATCGAGTCTGGTTCATATCATCCAGAAGGTTCAACCCGACGAGGTGTACAACCTGGCGGCGCAAAGCCATGTGGCGGTTTCGTTCGAGGAGCCCGAATACACGGCCAACTCGGATGCCCTGGGGGCTCTCCGCATCCTGGAAGCCCTGCGTATCCTCGGGATGGAAAAGAAGACGCGCTTTTACCAGGCGTCAACTTCAGAGCTGTATGGACTGGTTCAGGAAACGCCGCAGAAAGAGACGACCCCGTTTTACCCGCGCAGCCCCTATGCCGTCGCGAAACTTTATGCCTACTGGATCACGATCAATTATCGCGAGGCCTATGGCATGTATGCCTGCAACGGCATTCTGTTCAATCATGAATCGCCGATCCGGGGTGAAACTTTTGTGACCCGCAAAATTACCCGGGCGCTGGCCAGAATCAAGATTGGACTGCAGGACAAGCTTTACCTGGGAAATCTGGACGCCTTGCGTGATTGGGGCCATGCACGCGACTATGTAGAGATGCAATGGTTGATGCTCCAGCAAAACGTCCCGGAGGACTTTGTCATTGCGACCGGGGTACAGTACTCTGTCCGCGAGTTTGTGAACCGTGCCGCTGCTGTTCTGGGTATGCACTTTGACTGGCGCGGTCAAGGTGTGGAAGAGGTGGGGGTGCTGTCCCGCATTGAGGGTGGTGATCCTGCATTGCAAGCTAAGATCGGGCAGGAGGTCGTTGCGGTTGATCCGCGCTATTTCCGGCCTACAGAGGTCTCGACTCTGCTGGGGGATCCGGGCAAGGCGAAGGAAAAACTCGGTTGGTCGCCACGGACGACATTCACCCAGCTGGTTGAAGAAATGGCGTTGGCCGATATGAAGGAGGCCGAGTTCGAGCTCAAAGTCAGTCTCCATGGACACAAGGTCCTGCGCAATCAGGGCTGAACCATGCTCAAAAAGCGTCACAAGGTGCTGCTGACCGGCGGCTCGGGGATGGTTGGCAGGAATATCCAGGAGCATCCGTCTTCAAATGACTGGGATATCCGCGCTCCGCGACGTTCCGAGCTGAATCTCGCCGACTACGATGCAGTTCTGGCCTGGATGCATGCAGAACGCCCCCGGGCTGTGATCCACGCGGCTGGGCGTGTGGGTGGCATACAGGCCAATATTGGCCATCCGGTCGATTTTCTGGTCGAGAACGTCGATTTGGGCCGAAATGTGATCATGGCAGCAAAAGCAGCTGGGGTGCCCAGTCTCCTGAATCTGGCCAGTTCGTGCATGTATCCCAGGTTGGGGCAAAACCCCTTGGCTGAAGGCCTGATCCTGGCGGGGGAGTTGGAGCCTACGAATGAAGGGTATGCGCTCGCCAAGATTTTTGCGACCAGGTTGTGCCAGTACATCCGGCGAGAAGAGCCCCGTTTAAATTACAAGACGCTGATACCTTGTAACCTGTTTGGACGGCATGACAAGTTTTCTCCGGAACACTCCCATTTGCTGCCCGCGATCATCCACAAGATTCACAATGCGAAGGCGACTGGGCAGCGACAGGTCGATATCTGGGGCGACGGGACAGCCCGACGGGAGTTCATGTACGCAGGAGATCTGGCGGATATCGTCTTGCGAGCGCTTGCTGAAATCGAAGCGTTACCTGATTTAATGAATGTGGGCTTGGGGCATGATTATTCGATCAACGAGTATTACGAAGCGGCGGCTCGGGTGATTGGATGGCGAGGTGAGTTCGCTCACGATCGTTCTAAGCCAGTTGGAATGCAGAGAAAACAGGTGGATATCAGCCTGCAGACACAGCGAGGTTGGCGTTCTGCGACATCGCTGGATGAGGGCATACGCCTGACCTATGAGTACTATCTTGAGGAAGTGACATTTTGAGCGCTAAGCACTATCCATTGGCAACCACGACCTGGGATCAGGCGGAATATGCCGCCATTGAAAAAATTGTGGCATCCGGCATGTTTACCATGGGGCAACATGTCCATGAGTTTGAGCAGAAGTTTGCTGCCTACGTCGGAAGCCGATACTGTGTCATGGTCAACAGCGGGAGTTCTGCCAACCTGTTGATGGTGGCGGCCCTGCGCTATCGCCGCGAAGGCAAGACCCTGTTGCCAGGGGCTGAAGTGATCGTGCCGGCGGTATCATGGAGCACTACCTACTACCCTGTTTACCAGTATGGCTTGCGTCTGCGTTTTGTCGACGTTGACAGCCGCACACTCAACTTTGATCTCGATGCGTTGGCGCAGGCCATCACGCCAGATACGCAGGCGATCCTAGCCGTCAATCTGCTGGGGAATCCAAACGAGTTTGATCGTCTGCGTGCAGTGATCGGCGACCGCGACATCATGCTGCTAGAGGATAACTGCGAGTCCTTGGGTGCAACGTACCGGGGGCGGCAGACCGGCACCTTTGGTCTGATGGGTACCTACAGCGCATTTTTCAGTCATCACATCAGCACCATGGAGGGGGGGATGGTGGTGACCGATGATGAGGAGCTACACCATATCTTGCTTTCACTGCGAGCTCACGGGTGGACAAGAAATCTGCCTACTAACAACAAGATCTGCACCAAAAGTGAAGATCCGTTTGAAGAGAGCTTCCGGTTTGTCTTGCCCGGCTACAACATGAGACCGCTCGAGATGAGTGGTGCTATCGGTTTGGAGCAATTGAAGAAGCTTCCAGATATGATTAAGCAGCGCCGCGCCAACGCGATCCGTTTTAAACGGATCATGGCCGATTTCCCCTGGCTCCACACGCAGCATGAGCTTGGTGAGAGCAGTTGGTTCGGGTTTTCAATGTTGATCGACGAGAAGGCGCCAGTCAATCGCAAACAATTATCCGGTCGTTTGCAAAAGGCGAATATCGACTGCCGCCCCATCGTGGCAGGTAATTTCGCGAAAAATGAACAAGTGCTCCGCTGGATGCCACATACTATTTCTGGCAGTCTTAAAAACGCCGAAACAGTAGATTCACGTGGGCTATTTGTTGGCAACCATCATTACTCTTTGGCAAAAGAGCTTGATCATCTTGCTGATGTATTACGCGAAGCAGCAAAAGGAACTCTGTCGTAAACCGTTTTTCCATCTGAATTAGATGCGCCCTAGCACTCGTCGGATGCGTCGCCCTAACTTCGACAGAGGACTGCCGCCCTCGAATGGCCAGTCCATGTTCCGCTCCCAAGCAGACTGATAGATAACTCCGCAGTAAAGCTGCTCTAATTGTTCCTGGGTGACCCCTTTGCGCTGGTCGCGGTCATATTGCCAAGCATAGTGGTAGACCTTGAACAGTGCTTGGCAGGGCAACAAGGGAACGGCTTGGTAGGCCAGTAGGGCTTCACCATACCAGCGCGATTCGATGGGAGCCTGGTTGATCGCGTCGGCCAGGGTCATGCCTCGCGGCTGTAGGTAGCGTTCGTCCAGGCTTTCCCACACGGCGCGGTGCCAGACCAAGGGAAACGGGCCAAAGCTGTAGCGGCGGCCCAAGCGGCCAAAAAGGCCTTGCACCAGATCTCCCTCACGTACAAAGGCGTCGATCACACGCTGGCGCTTGTGCTGCAGGGCGTCTTCTAGCAGGTCATGCGCCTCGTCCAGCATGGTGTAAGGCGTACCGTTGGGCGCTATAAAGTCTGAAACGCGTATGGGGCGGATGAAGAATGCGTCTGAGTCCAGGCAGAGGTAGGCTTGGCACAGCCCCAGGCGCCAGAACTCGGATTTGACGACCTGCTGGGCCAGATAGCCGGGCATGTGGCTTACCTGCTCGGCAACCCCGGGGCGTGAGGCCTGGAGGATGTCTTCGTCTGCCAGCAGGTCTACATCCAGCCCTGAAAGATGCTCTTTGAACAAGGCGTGATCGGCCTTGGGGACGGACACACAAAACGGGAGCTTTTCCGCGTTATGCACTTGGATGGACTGCGCCAACCGTACCACGCGCCGCAAGTCGGTGCTGTAGCTCTTGCAGTAGAGCGCGAAAGGTTTCATCCGTAAGTGGGTTCCAAAGGGGGTGATCTGCTCATGCCTGCATGCGGTTCAGGTTGGCATAGTAGCCGCCGGCCGCCAGCAGCTCGGCATGGGTGCCACGCTCCACGATACGTCCCTGGTCCAGTACCAGGATCTGGTCAGCATGTTCGATGGTGCTGAGCCGGTGCGCGATGACCAGGGTGGTGCGGTTTTTCATCAAGGTCGCCAGGGCGGCCTGGACCTGACGCTCACTCTCGGTATCCAGTGCCGAGGTGGCTTCGTCGAGGATGAGGATGGGTGCATTCTTGAGCAGGGCACGGGCGATGGCAATGCGCTGGCGTTGGCCGCCCGATAGCTTGGCACCGTCTTCACCGATGAAGGTGTCCAGCCCCTCGGCCAACTGCTGGATGAAGTCCCACGCATGCGCGGCCTTGGCGGCTGCGATCACGTCCTCACGGGTAGCCGTCTCGCGTGAGCCAAAAGCGATATTGGCTTCAACGGTGTCATTGAAGAGCACGATGTCCTGGCTGACGAGGGCAATGTTATGCCGCAGACTGGCCAGGGTGAGCTCGTTGATGTCGATGCCATCAATGAGGATACGACCTGAGGTGGGGCTATAGAAGCGCGGAATGAGCGCACTGACCGTGGTCTTGCCACCGCCGGATGCCCCGACCAGCGCGATGGTCTGGCCAGCCTTCGCCTCGAAGCTAACCTCTTGCAAGGCTTGGCGTTCTGCTCCGGGGTAGCAGAAGCTGACTTTTTCGAAGGTGATGTTCCCCTGCGCTTGCAAGGTGCGGTCACCAGAGTCGTTTTCTGGCGGCGTGTCCAGCAGCGCGAAGACGTTTTCGCAGGCTGCCAAGCCACGTTGCATAAGTGGGCTGATGGATGTCAGTTGCTTGATCGGAGAAATCAAGAGCAGCATGGCAGTGATAAAAGACACAAAGCTGCCGGCTGAAGCACCTGCCTGTCCCGTGCTCTGACTTAGTGCAAGGTAAGTGATGATGGCCACAGCTAGCGCAGCCGCAATATGCGTGATGGGGGTGATCGCAGAGGCTGGAACCGCCTCGCGCATCATTGAACGGCGGAAGCGTTCGACATCCTGGTGAAAGCGTAGAGATTCCTGAGCCTGGCCACCATAAACTTTAATGACCTTGTTGGCTCCGACTGCTTCCTCAATGGTGTGTGAGATCGTACGGATAGCTTCCATGCTGGCGCGACTTGCCCGACGCATGCGTTTGCTGAAGCCTTTGATAATCAATGCAATAAGAGGTGCAATCGCCAATGTGATCAGGGTCAGTTTCCAGTCGAGGTAGACCAGGTAGGACAGCAAGGCGATGGCAGTCAGACTTTCGCGTACCGCTGTGACCAAAACGTTGGTGGCAGCCTGATTGACGTTGTCTACGTCGTAAAGTAGCCGTGATATGAGCTTGCCAGAAGACTGCTCATGAAAAACTTGGGTGGGTAGCGTCAGTATCTTGGCGAACATCTCACGCCTTAGATCGGCAACGAGGCGGGTAGATATCCAGGTCATCAAATAGTTGGTGCAGAAAGCCAAGATCCCGCGAATCACAAACAAGAAGACGATACCCATGGGTATCAACCACACCAATCGCGCATCAGGCGTTCGGAAGCCTTTATCCAGCAGATATTTCATGATGGCCGGGAATACCGGCTCGGTGGCCGCGATGCCAATCATGCCGACGATGGCTAGCGAAAACGCTTTCCAGTAAGGCTTGATATAGCCCAGCAGCCGGAAATAAAGTTCGCGGCTGCTGGCAGTGGTTGTGCTGGGCTGATTCATGGATTTTGCGTGTGCGCCACATCCGACGCTGCCTGCGGGCCTGCACTGCTGGCAACGGAAGTGTTCCGGCCCGCTTGCGCTGGCCGGAGAAGTCTACCCCAAGCGAGTCGCAACTAGACGTAAAACGGCGCGCTCACGTGGCGGCGTGCGTCAGTTGGGAAGGTATGATCA
>JACCDS011703729.1_pt1 | contig 15922 bp, 15 predicted proteins | sample 7446441 | NCBI WGS metagenome assembly JACCDS01 (sample SAMN15323445, study PRJNA562643) | freshwater metagenome | isolation source: river surface water | place: USA:Blue River Watershed | collected 2017-08-17
AGGACTGCCACATCATCCTGCGCGGCGGCAAGGCACCGAACTATGACGCAGCCAGTGTCGAAGAGGCCTGCATTGCGCTGGGCGCGAACGGCCTGTCGCAAAAGCTGATGATCGATGCATCGCATGCGAACAGCTCGAAGAAGCCGGAGAATCAGGTGCCGGTGTGCGCCAACATTGGAGAACAGATCGCCGCGGGTGATGACCGCATCATCGGCGTGATGGTGGAGTCGCACCTGGTCGGCGGTCGTCAGGATCTCGTACCCGGCAGGGAACTGACCTACGGCCAGTCGATTACGGATGGCTGCATTGACTGGGACAGCAGCCTGCAAGTCCTCGACAATCTGGCAGCGGCCGTGCGCCAACGCCGCCTGCGCAGCGAATCGGAAGAATAAGCCGATACCGCAGACGCGGACGTGATGCAGACGTGATGTGGATGTAACAAGGGCCGGTTCTTTCGAACCGGCCCTTGTTTTTGGTAGCGACGGTGATGCCATCGCTCACCGCTGCCAAGCAGAATGGCCGGATGCCCGCCGCAGCCGGCATCAGACCATCAGACCGACCGCGCGTGATCAGTCGCGGAAATTGTTGAATTCCAGCGGCAGGTCGGTCACTTCCTTCTTCAGCAGGGCAATCGTGGCTTGCAGATCATCGCGTTTCGCGCCCTGCACACGCAGGGTGTCGCCCTGAATGCTGGCCTGCACCTTGATCTTGCTGTCCTTGATGATGCGTTGAATCTTCTTCGCCGCATCGGATTCGATGCCGTTCTTTACCTTGATCACCTGCTTGACCTTGTCGCCGCCGATCTTCTCGACCTTGCCGATATCCAGGAAGCGTACGTCAACGTTGCGCTTGCTCATCTTGGTCGTTAGCACGTCGCGCACCTGGCTGAGCTGAAATTCGCTGTCGGCATACGCCGTCAGTTCACGTTCTTTCTGCTCGATGCGTGCATCGCTGCCTTTGAAATCGAAGCGGGTGGTGATCTCCTTATTGGCCTGGTCGACGGCATTCTTCACCTCGACCTGATTGGCTTCGGAGACGACATCGAATGATGGCATGGGGATCCTCCTGTGCTGATAGATAAATAATGCGGCGCATTATAGTGGACGGGCGTCTTCTGCCGAAATGCCCGCCGGTATAATCGGCCGCCTATGACACCGCCCCTTGACCTCCGCCACGACCAGTCGCTGCGTACGCTGAATACCTTTGGCATCGATGCGAAAGCGGCTGCCTATGTGCGGATCCGCAGCGTTGATGATTTGCGTGCCGTACGGGCCGATGCGGCGCTGTCGGCAATGCCTCGGCTGGTGCTGGGCGGCGGCAGCAACCTGCTGCTGACGCGCGATTTTGATTATCTTGTGCTGCACATGGTCAATCGCGGCATCACCCTCAGCGGTGAAGATGACGACCATCTGCTCGTGACCGCGCAGGCGGGTGAGTCATGGCATGGTTTCGTACAGTGGACGCTTGCGCAGGGCCTGCCCGGGCTGGAAAACCTGTCGCTGATCCCGGGCAGTGTCGGTGCGGCACCGATCCAGAACATTGGTGCGTACGGCAGTGAATTGGCCGATTATTTTCATTCGCTGCAGGCATTTGACTTTGCCAGCGGCGAAGTGCTCGAGCTTGGCCGGCGTGATTGCGCCTTTGGCTATCGAGACAGCGTCTTCAAACATGCGCTGCGTGATCGTGCGGTGATTCTCGCCGTGCGTTTTGCGTTGCCCAAGCGCTGGCAGCCGAACCTGCGCTATGCCGAGCTGGCCGCCGAGATTGCCGCGCGAGGCATCACGCAGCCCACCGCACGCGACATCAGTGATGCCGTCATCGCCATTCGCCAGCGCAAGCTGCCCGATCCCGCGGTCATTGGCAATGCGGGCAGTTTCTTCAAGAATCCCGTCGTTCCGGCTGCGCAGCGCGACGCGCTGCTGCAGCAGCATCCGGGGCTGGTCAGTTATGCGCAGCCTGACGGTCAGTACAAGCTTGCGGCTGGCTGGCTGATCGACCGGTGTGGTTGGAAGGGGCGATCGCTGGGCGCTGCCGGTGTTCATGAAAAGCAGGCGCTCGTCCTCGTGAACCGGGGGGGCGCCAGCGGTGCCGAGATCCTGCAGCTCGCCGACAGAATTCGTGCCGACGTGCTTGCTGCGTATGGCGTGGCGATCGAGCCTGAACCCGTCATCCTCTGACACTCGGTCCAACGGTGCTGTCACCGTCACGGGCGCGGCGACCTGCGCCGTTCGTGCCAATGTCAATAGCGATAATGACGCCAGGGCCGCCGCGTGAAGCTGCGTCCCTGTCACTCGCATTGATTCCGCAACGACGCCCGCAACGACGCTTGCGACGACTCGTAGACCAGGCGCGTCACCCCCTTTCCGCGACCTCGCCAACATTTCGCCACCATCACGCCACGATCTGCAAACCCGTTCACGCTTGATGCACCCGCCAGCATGTATCTAAAAAAAATTACGGATGAAATACGAATTTTTGACTGATTGATTTGTTACTATGGCGCCGTTCCAGGTGCTGTCGTCGTTGTTCAACGATGCCAGTTAAACGGGAAATCGGTGTGCTGCTCCGTCAGAGCGGCGAAGCCGATGCTGCCCCCGCAACGGTAAGCGAGTGTGGGCGTGCCAACATGCCACTGGGTGATTCACCTGGGAAGGCGGCACGTCAAGACTTGCGAGCCCGGATACCGGCCTGTGTACACAGTGAAGGTGCTACGGGGAGGTGGCGCTGGCCATGCTTGCTTGTCGATCGGTATTGCATACCGGTCTGCTGTCATTCAACGCCCGTTGGTTCCCCTGTAGTTCAGTTCAACGAAACGCCGATGTGCGGGGACGCGCGTTGGCGACAGGGAAATCATGCGATCGCGTTATCTTTCTGCGGCGGCCTTGTTGCCGCTGCCTTGTATTTGTGCGGCCCAAGCGGGCACCACGCTCGAACCCGTCGTCGTCACAGCGACGCGCCAGCCGGTGAATGTTTCGGAAGTTCTCTCCGACATCACAATTATCGATACTGAAGCGATTCGGCAGGCCGGCCCGGTCACGACGCTGGCCGAATTACTTGGACGCCAGCCCGGTATCGAATTCAAGCAATCCGGCGGCGGCGGTGCCACCGCCGATATCTTCATCCGTGGTAGTAATGCCAGCCATGTGCTGCTGCTGATCGATGGCCTGCGCGTTGGCTCACTCACAGTCGGCACGCCGACCTGGGAGAGCATCCCACTCGACATGATCGAGCGCATCGAAATCGTTCGTGGCCCTGCATCGTCGCTGTACGGATCGGAAGCCATTGGCGGTGTTATTCAGATATTCACGAAGCGCGGCGACGGCAAGCTGCGCCCCTCTGTGGAAGCCGGTTATGGCAGTCATCACACGGCTGCTTTGTCTGCCGGTTTTGCAGGCGGGGAGGCGGGCTGGCGTTACAACTTGCAGGCGTCGGACAAGCGCAGCGATGCGTTCTCGGCGGTGAACCGGCCATCAGCTGCGGCCTACCATCCGGATCGCGATGGCTATCGTCTTGCCAGCAGTGCCGGCTCGTTGTCCTACAAACCGGCAGCAGGCCATGAATTTGGCGCCAGCTATCTTTACGCTGACGGCTGGGACCGTTATGACGCCATGCCCGCCAATGCGGACTACCGACGGAAGCAAACGACGTCGAGCGTGGCCCTGGTCAGCCGGCATGAATGGACTGCGGCGTGGACCAGTACCTTCAAGGTCGGGCAGAGCCTGGATGACGGCCGATACTTCAGCAATGCCTCGCTCAGCTCAGCGATCGAGTCGCGGCAGATTCAGTATCAATGGCAGAACGATATCCGCCTGCCGCTGGGCATGGCGCTGCTCGCCGCCGAGCACGTTGAGCAGCGGCTTGCATCGAATATCGCGTACACACGGAAAGAACGCCGTATCGATTCGCTGCTGGCCGGCTGGAAAGTGGCTGTCGACGCCCACAGCGGGCAGCTGAACGTCCGGCAGGACCACAACTCGCAGTTCGGTACAACGACGACCGGCATGGCCGCGTATGGCTACCGCCTGGCACCCCGCTGGCGCGCGAATGCGTCGTGGGGCACCGCTTTCAAGGCGCCGACGTTCAATGATTTGTACTTTCCTGCCGATGCGTACGGCAATGTCGGCAACCCGTCGCTGAAACCCGAGACGGCCGAGAATCGTGAAGTCTCGCTGCATTACGACACGCCATCGCAGCGTGCCTCGCTGACGGTCTACCGGAACGTGGTGAAGAACCTCATCCAGTGGGCACCGATCGATCCGGATTACCTCACGAGTTTCGCCTGGACGCCATCGAACGTTGCGCGCGCCACGCTCTCAGGCTGGACGCTTGCTTACAGTGCCGATATCAGCGATTACAAGTTCAGCGCCAGCCTCGACCTTCAAGATCCGACCGACGACACGCTGCAGAAAACCCTGATCTACCGCGCGCGCCAGACCTTGCGGATGGCACTGAGCCGCACGGTGCACGGTGTCAGCCTCACGGCTGAGGTGCTGGCTACGGGCAAGCGCTATGTCGATGTCAGCAACACGCAGACGCTCGGCGGCTATGCACTCGTCAACCTGTCAGCGAGCTGGCCGTTTGCGCCGGACTGGTCGCTGTTTGTTCGCGCGAACAATCTCTTCGATAAGCAGTACGTGCTGGCGAAAGATTTCGCAACACCCGGCGCAACGGTATTCGCCGGCATTCGCTATTCGCCACGATGAAGTACGGGTCCCATGAACTCACCCATGAATTCGTCCATGAACTCGCCCCATGAGCTTTCCAATGAACGACGACGACACACCATGCGAATGAGCGATCGCACGCCTCCAGCCATAACGACGATGGTCACTTCACTCGTCCGTACCACAGGAGCCTTGCCATGAATCCGGTCCATGCCTGCCCCGCGCTGCTGGTTGCCGCGCCGGCATCCGGTCAGGGCAAGACGACGATCACGGCGGCACTGGCCCGTCTGTGCGTGCGTCGCGGACAGCGCGTGCGCGTCTTCAAGTGCGGGCCGGACTTCATCGATCCGCACTGGCATCAGCTCGCCAGCGGGCAGCCGGTCCATAATCTGGACCTTTGGCTCAATGGCGCGGCGGACGTGCGGCGCCGCTTGCGTGACGCCGCGCGCGAGAGCGACCTCATCCTGATCGAGGGTGTCATGGGCTTGTTCGACGGCAGTCCGAGCGCTGCCGATCTGGCCATCATGCTGGGCATCCCGGTGCTCGCCGTGATCGATGCCTCAGCGATGGCGGGCACCTTTGGCGCGCTTGCTTACGGGCTGCAGCATTACCAGCCGGGCCTGCCGTGGGCTGGCGTGCTCGCCAATCGGGTTGCCGGCGCGGCGCACGCCGAGATGTTGCGGCAGGCCGTGGTGGTCGCCGACCCGATGCAAAACGTCGATGATCCAAACGCCGCCGCCGACGCGGGCTGGCTCGGCGCGCTGCTGCACGATACGGCGGTCACGCTGCCGGAGCGGCATCTGGGTCTGACCATGGCCGCTGAACTGCCCGATGCGCTCGCGCGGCTGGATGCCCTCGCCGATGCGCTGGCCGACACCCCCTTGGGACAACTGTCCGACGCTGACTGGCAGCGCTGGCGCGTCGACTTCAGCGCCGGTGAGTCACCGCCGATCGAGCCGCTGCTGGCAGGCCGCACGATCGCGATCGCTCGCGACCACGCGTTCTGCTTCATCTATCCGGCCAATCTCGATACGCTGCGTCAGCTTGGCGCAGCGCTGACCTTCTTTTCGCCACTGGCCAACGAGCCGCTGCCGCGCTGTGATGCGGTGTGGCTGCCGGGCGGTTATCCGGAGTTATACGCAACGCAACTCGCCGATGCGCATGTGTCGCGCGCCTCGCTATCCGCGCACATTTCCGAGGGGCGGTCAGTCTGGGCTGAGTGCGGCGGCATGATGCCCTTGTTCGACGGGCTCACGCTGATCGATGGAACGCGTCACCCGATGTGGGGCCTGTTGCGGGGCGAAGTGCGCATGCAGTCGAGGCTTGCGGCACTGGGTCCGCAGCAATGGGACACGCGCGATGGTGAGTTGCGCGGGCATACCTTTCACTTTTCATGTGTGCAGACGCCACAGCAGCCACGGGTGTACACCGTGTCGCCCCAGGATGGCCAGCGCGGTGAGGCGGTGTACGCCACCGGTGCGCTGCGTGCCAGCTATTTTCATGCGTGGTTTACGTCGAATCCCGCGGCTACCGCCGCACTTTTTTTGCCGGAGTCCGCATGAACTTCCAACGTCCTGGTCCGCAACGCATCGTTTGCCTGACCGAAGAAACCACCGAATGGCTGTACCTGCTCGGACAAGAGCACCGTATTGTCGGCATCAGTGGCTATACCGTACGACCGCCGCAGGCCCGCCAGGAAAAGCCGCGGATCAGTGCCTTCCTGAATGCAAAGATCGACAAGATTCTCGCGCTTGAGCCCGACTGCGTGTTTGGCTTTTCCGACTTGCAAGCTGACATTGCGGCCGCGCTGATTCGCGCCGGCGTGCAGGTCATGGTGTTCAACCAGCGCAGCGTCGAGCAGATCTTGTCGATGCTGTATCAGGTGGCTGCCATCGTCGGTTGCGCCGAGGCCGGGCAAGCGCACATTCGTCAGCTGCATGACCGGCTTGATGCCATCCGCGCCGACATCCGCCAACTTGAAGCCATGGGTCTGCGGCGGCCGCGGGTCTACTTCGAAGAATGGGACGAGCCACCCATCAGTGCCATTCGCTGGGTGTCTGAGCTGCTGCACATTGCCGGTGGCGATGACATTTTCCCGGAGTTGGCCGAGCAGCCGTTAGGTAAGGATCGCATCATCGCCGACAGCAGCGAGATCATTCGCCGTGCGCCCGACATCGTGATCGGCTCATGGTGCGGCAAGAAATTCCGCGCTGACAAAGTCGCGGCACGCGAAGGCTGGCAGAGCGTGCCTGCGGTGCGTGATCAGCAGCTGTTCGAGATCAAGTCACCCGACATCCTGCAACCCGGCATCGCGGCGCTGACCGATGGCGTGTCGCAGATGCATGCGCTGATCCGTACCTGGATGCTGGACCATGCATGACATCGTCCGCAGCGAGCTGATCCTCGGCGGCCAGAAAAGCGGCAAGTCGCGCCGGGCCGAGCAGCTGGCAAGCCAATGGCTGGCCACGCCCGGACACGACGCCGTACTGGTCGCGACCGGTGAGCCGCTTGATGAAGAAATGACCGAGCGCATTGCACGCCACCGACGCGAGCGCGCCGCGCGTGTACCGGGGCTGGGCACGCTGGAAGAGCCGCTGGCCTTGCCGGCGGCGCTCGAGCGGCTTGGCGCACCGCATCGTCTCGTGATCATTGACTGCCTCACGCTATGGCTGACCCGCCAGATGATGCCGGCGAGCGGCCCCGCACTGACAGCGGCCCAACGGCTGGACTGGCAGCAACAGCTATGCGAGCAGATCGCTGCCACGCCGGGGCCGGTCGTGGTGGTCGGCAATGAGATCGGACTCGGTGTCATTCCGGCGACGCCCGAAGTGCGCCGCTTCGTCGATGCGCTCGGCGTCCTGAATCAGGCGGTGGCGGCTGCGTGCGCGCGTGTCACGCTGATGGTGGCGGGTTGTCCGCTCGTCGTGAAAGCTGCGGCATGAAGGACCCGGTATGAAAAGCTGGATCAGTCATGGTGTTCAGGTCTGCACGAGCCGCCCGTTCGGCAGCTTGCTGATGATCGTGGCCATCGCGGCCACGACGCTTGCCGTGAATGCGCGAGCCGTCCAGATCACCGATGACCGCGGACGCGTGATCACGCTTGCCGCGCCGCCGCAGCGCATTGTCAGCCTGCTGCCCTCACTCACGGAGACGGTGTGCGCATTGCAGCAGTGTCACCGCCTGGTCGGTGTCGACCGCTACGCCAGCTGGCCGGCTGAAGTGCGTGCACTGCCCAGGCTGGGTGGCGGGCTCGATCCCGATATCGAGGGCATCGTCGCGTTGCGGCCGGAGGTCGTGCTGGTGGACGGATCCTCACGCAGCAGCGAGCGACTCACCGCCCTCGGGCTGACCGTCGTGGCCTTCAACACACAGACGCATGCCGATGTGCAGCGCATCATGCAGCGTCTTGGCCAGCTGCTGGGACTGCCGCCTGCGCGCGCACACGCATTGTGGCAACGGGTCGAGCAGGATCTGCTGGCGGTTGCGCGCGATGTGCCGGTCGACGCCCGGGGTGCCCGCGTGTATGTCGAGATCAGCCGGGCGCCGTATGCCGCCGGTGAAGCATCGTTCATTGGCGAGACGCTGTCGCGCATGGGCCTGCGCAACATCGTGCCGGCAACCCTGGGACCTTTCCCGCGGCTCAATCCCGAATCGATCGTGCAGGCCGATCCGGACCTGATCCTGGTGACGGAGCGCGGGTTCGATGGCATTGAGCAGCGGCCCGGCTGGCAGCATATTCGCGCCGTGCGCCAGCGCCGTATCTGCCGCTTCAGCGCTATGCAGGCGGACACCATCGTACGCCCCGGTCCCCGGCTGGCCGAGGGCGCGCGTGCGGTGGCGGCTTGCGTGAGCGCGGCGTACGGCAAGACGAAGGCAGCGCGCTGATCCGGTCCATGACAGCCAACCTATCCACGACGCCTGCGATGCCCACGACGCCCACGACGCCCACGACGCCCGTGACATCGGTCACGCGTGATGATGCGCGCCGTCGCCTGCTTGCCGTGTTGCTGCTGGTGTCGTGCAGCTTGGTGATCATCGGTGCTGGCCTCGGCACGACGGGCATCACGCCGGTCTGGCAAGCGCAGTCCGACCCGCTGGCCAGTCAGATCGTCTGGGAAATTCGACTGCCGCGCACACTCGGTGCATGGTCGGCAGGCGCATTGCTGGGGCTGGCCGGTGCGATTGCGCAAGGCTTGTTCCGTAATCCGCTGGCAGATCCGTTCCTGCTCGGCAGCGCCTCGGGTGCATCGCTCGGGGTGGCCCTGGCACTAGCCGGCAGCGGCGCGTCGGCGCTTGCGGCCTCGCTGTGGAGCCGGCTCGGACTGACGACGGCCGCATTCATCGGTGCGCTCGCGGCGGTGTTGCTCACGCTGGCACTGGCGCGCGGTATGCAGCATACCCAGCGCTTGTTGCTGGCCGGCGTGATCGTCGGCATGGTGCTCGGCGCGATGACCTCGCTGCTGACCTTGCTGATGCCGGAGACGCTCCTGACGCTACAGGGCTTCCTGCTCGGCACCACCGGCTTCATCGGCTGGTCGTCCGTGATCGTCATGGCCGCGGCTGGTGCGGTCTGCATCGCGTTGTCGGTCGCGCTGTCACCGGCGCTCGACGGCCTGGCGCTCGGCGAGGCCACGGCACTCAGCCTTGGCCTGCGGTTGCAGCCGGCCCGCGCTGTGCTGATCGCCGTGCTGGCACTGGCCACGGCGACGGCGGTGGCCCACACCGGGCTGATCGGCTTCATCGGCCTGATGTCACCCCACCTCGTGCGCGCGCGACTGAAGAGCTTGCATGGCTGGCTGCTGCCGCTCTCCAGCCTGACGGGCGGCCTGCTGTTGCTGCTTGCCGATGTCTGCGCGCGCAGCCTGCCGCTGCTTGGCCAGCCGCAAAGTCGCCTGCAGGCGGACCTGCCGCTCGGCCTGCTTACCGCCGTACTGGGCGGCGGCTATCTGCTGTGGCTGATGCATCGGCGGGGTGTTTGAGTGAGCCTGTCCTCGACCATTGCGCTGCAGGCTATTGGCCTGTCGATTGAACTCGGTGACGGTGCGGCGCGCCGTCCGGTGCTGCGCGGCATTGACCTGTCGGTGCGAGCTGGCCGCTGGACCTGCATCGTGGGTCCCAACGGCGCTGGCAAATCCACCTTGCTGCAAGCGCTGGCCGGCGTGCTGCCGGTTCGCGGTCGCGTCTGCCTGCAGGGCCGCGACTTGTCGGCGTGGGAACCCCGCGAGCGGGCTCGCCAGCTTGCCTGGCTGGCGCAAGGCAGTACCGCTGACTCGGGCGTGAACGAGCTCACCGGCTATGACGTCGCCATGCTGGGTCGGCTGCCGCATCGCCGTTGGCTGGCGCCCCCCGGGCCTGCCGATCATGCAGCCGTTGCCTCAGCTTTGCGTCGCGCCGGTGCCTGGGACGGACATGCGCGCTCGCTCGGTACCCTGTCCGGTGGCGAGCGCCAGCGCGTGTTGCTGGCAAGATTACTGGCCGTGGGTGCGCCGGTGATGCTAATGGATGAGCCGCTCGCCCATCTCGACCCGCCGCATCAACGGCACTGGATTGCACTCGTACGCGAGCTGGTTGCGCAGGGGCTGACGGTCGTGAGCGTCGTTCATGAGATACCGGTCGCATTGATGGCTGACGAACTGGTCGTGATGCAGTCGGGACAATTGCGCTACGCCGGTGCCTGCAACGACGCGCAGGCGCATCGGGCACTGAATGAGGCCTTTGACCATTGTCTCGACCTCGTGCGTGTTGGTGATCGCTGGGTGGCACTGCACCGATGAAGACACCAGAGAATGCATGGCCAACGAGATTGCCAACGGCAGCGTCAGCGTCATTGCCAACCACACAGACCACATCCCTTCAGCGGGCCCGACGATCCGATGGGTCCCTCATCGCTATGAAAAATAAATTGCCATACGCCACCGGACTGAAGCCGCCGTTGCCACCGTCCGACGCTGTCCGCTGTGTTACCGGCGGGCCGGCATGAACGCCCGCTGCGTGATGGTGCTGGGCACGACCAGCGGTGCGGGCAAGAGCTGGCTGGTGACTGCACTGTGCCGCCACTATGCACGCCGGGGTCTGAAGGTCGCGCCCTTCAAGGCACAGAACATGAGCAACAATGCGCGCGTTGTCGCCGGTGTTTCCGGGGGCGCAGGTGAGATCGGCTCGGCACAGTATTTTCAGGCGCTGGCTGCCGGTGCGGTGCCGGACGTGCGCATGAATCCGCTGTTGCTCAAGCCAGAGGCCGACACGCGCAGCCAGGTGGTGCTGCTGGGGCAGGTGGATCATGTGCTCGGCGCGCTCCCGTGGCGCGAACGCAGCGAGCCGGTCTGGCCCGCGATCGCCGCCTCGCTGGACGCCTTGCGGGCAACGCATGAGGTCGTCGTCATTGAGGGGGCGGGCTCGCCGGCCGAGATCAATCTGCAGTCGAGCGACATCGTCAATCTGCGCGTGGCGCGGCATGCGAATGCGCGTTGCCTGTTGGTGAGCGATATCGATCGGGGAGGTGCATTCGCCCATCTGTATGGCACCTGGGCCTTGCTGCCGCCGACCGATCAGGCGCTGCTGCGGGGATTCGTGCTGAACAAATTTCGTGGCGACCCCAGCCTGCTCGCGCCGGCGCCGCAGATGCTGCAGCAGATGACGGGCATACCCACGGTGGCCACCTTGCCGATGCTGTGGGCGCACGGGCTTCCCGACGAAGATGGCGTGTTTGACGAGCGTACGCTGGCCGGCGATCCGGTACACACCACGATCGCAGTGATCGCTTATCCGCGCATCAGCAACCTCGATGAGTTTCAGCCGCTGAAAAACGTGCGCGGCGTACGGCTGGTCTGGGCGCGCAGTCCCGCCGATTGCGCGGCAGCTGACTGGATCATCCTGCCCGGTTCGAAGGCGACCGCCGCCGACCTCGGCTGGCTGCGCCAGCAGGGCCTGGATCGAGCTATCCAGTCGCACGCTCGCCGCGGTCAGCCGGTGCTCGGCATTTGCGGCGGACTGCAGATGCTGGGCCAGTCGCTGCAAGACCCGCATGGCGTTGACGGCACCGCCTGCGGATTGGGCCTGCTGCCGCTGCACACTGTGTTCGCGCGCGAAAAGACGGTACGGCGCAGCACGGTCGAGCTCGGCGATTGCACGAACGCATGGCAGCGCCTGTCACGACAGCGCTTTGATGCTTATGAAATACATCATGGACAAACACTGGCCGACAACGCCGCCGTGACTATCGCCGGGACTACCGCCGTGACTGCCGCGTCGATCACTGGCACGACTACCGGTGTCGAGAGCGTGCGCGAACTCGTGCCTGGGCTCGCCTGGCAGAACGGCACGGGCAATGTGCTTGGGCTGTACCTTCACGGCCTATTCGAGTCGGCGTCGGTGCTGAGCGCGCTCTTCGGCACACAGGCGCGCACGCTGGACGCCGTCTTCGACGGTCTTGCCGATCATGTCGAATCCCATTTCATCCCCGGCGCGCTCGATGCGCTGCTGACCTGACCACTGCCGCCGAAAATCTACCCCTACCGATAACAAGCCATGACCATTGATGTGTCTTTTCTTCCCGCCATGCCGGACCTCCACGATGCGGCACTGTCACAGCGCCTGCAGCAACGCCTGGACAATCAGACCAAGCCACCGGGCTCGCTTGGGCAGCTCGAGCGGCTGGCGCACCGCGTGGCCTGCGTGCTGGGCACCCAGCAGCCACAGCTGCGGGCGCCGCAGCTTGTCGTGTTCGCAGCCGATCATGGACTCGCACGCCGGGGCGTGTCGGCCTATCCGAGCGATGTCACCTGGCAGATGGTGGAAAATTTTCTCAGCGGCGGCGCTGCCGTGAGCGTGCTGGCGCGCCAGCATGGCATTGCGCTGACTGTTGTTGATTGCGGCGTGCGCCACAGCTTTGCACCGCGCGCCGGCCTGTTGATCCGCAAACTCGGGCCCGGCACGCAGGACGCCCTCGATGAACCGGCAATGACGGCAACCCAGTGTGAGGCCGCGCTTCGTCACGGCATCGAGCTCGTGCGCGACTTGCCCGGCAACGCCTTGTTGCTGGGTGAGATGGGCATTGGCAATACGTCGGCGGCTTCACTGCTGATGAGTCGGCTGACTGGCTGCGACATTGCCGACTGCACCGGTGCCGGCACCGGGCTGGACGCTGCGGCGATTGACCGCAAGACGGCCTTGCTGAGGCAAGTGCTGCAGCGTCATGCGCAGGCCACGGCGCCGCTGGCCGCACTGGCCGCTTTGGGCGGCTTCGAGATCGCGACGATGGTTGGCGCGATCTTGCAGGCAGGTGCCGAGCGGCGGCTGGTGCTTGTCGACGGCTTCATTGCCAGCGCGGCCGTACTGGTGGCGGCGGCGCTGCGTCCGGCGGTGCTGCAGCGCTGCGTGTTTGCGCACCGCTCCGGCGAGCGCGGCCATGCGCTAATGCTGAACCATCTCCAGGCGGAGCCCTTGCTCGACCTCGGGCTGCGGCTCGGCGAGGGCTCGGGCGCGGCGCTGGCCTGGCCGTTGGTGGTATCGGCGTGTGCGTTACTGAACGAGATGGCCAGTTTCGATGCCGCTGGCGTATCGCGTCCGGATGACGTGGCAATCGCTGGGGCAGGCGAGGGCGGCGACCAATGAGCTACCAGGCATCACGACCACCTGGACCGCTCGATGCGGTTCGTCACTACCTGCTGGCGGTGCAATTCTTTACGCGCATTCCCATCACTGGCCGGCTGGCCGCATGGGTTGGCTATTCACCCGCGATGTTGCGCGCCAGCGCAGCACACTTCCCCGGCGTAGGCTGGCTGGTTGGCGCGCTCACGGCCCTGGTGTTGTGGTCCCTGCTGCGTTGTCTGCCGGCGTCGGGTAGTAGCGTCTGGGTCGCTGCCGTGCTCAGTACCGCGTTCGGCGTACTGCTGACCGGCGCGTTTCATGAAGACGGGCTTGCCGACACGGCCGACGGTCTCGGCGGCGCGTTCACGCGCGAACGGGCGCTGGAGATCATGAAGGATTCACGCATCGGCACCTACGGTGCGGTCGCGCTGGTGATGGCACTGACGGGCAAACTTGCGCTGCTGGTCTTGCTGGCCGAGTTGTCGCCGGCACTGGCCGCGTCGGCGTTGTTTGCTGCGCATGTGACGTCGCGGTTCATGCCGCTCTTCCTGATCCGCCATCTGCCGCATGTGGGTGATGCGCCGCAATCGAAATCCAAGCCACTGGCCGACACGATCGACACCACCAGCCTGCTGGCCGGCGGACTCTGGTGGCTGCCGGCGATGGCTCTGGTGATCGGGATGTCGGTGGCGCCAGCGGCGGCCTGGGCTGGCGCCGTCGCGGGCGCACTGCTGGGCATGCTGCTGGTGGGCTGGCGTCTGCAGCGCCGTTTGCAGGGCTTTACCGGCGACGGCCTCGGTGCCGCTCAGCAGATCGCCGAACTTGGCTTTTACCTCGGCCTGGCACTGTCGCTGGGCAGCGCTGCAGCATGAAGCTGTGGCTGCTCAGACATGCGCGTGTGCGGGTGCCGGCAGGCATCTGCTATGGCGCGAGTGATGTCGAGGTCGACAGGCAGGCGACGGCGGAAGCCGCCGCCGCATTCGCGTCACGGCCGGCAGCGGGCAGCGTGATCTGGACTTCGCCGCTGACGCGTGCCCGCCTGCTGGCGGATGCCTTGCTTGCCGAGCGTCCGGACATGCCGCCCCCCATCGTCGATGCGCGCTTGCAGGAAATGGATTTCGGTTGCTGGGAGCTGCACGACTGGGCACAGATACCGCGCCCGGCACTGGCGGCCTGGACGGACGATTTTGCGGGGCATCGTTTCGGTGGCAATGAGAGCACCCAACAGGTGATTGATCGTGTCGCCGCTGCGCTAGACACATTGCAGAGAGCGGGCCCTGCGGAGGCGGTCTGGGTGACGCACGCTGGCGTGATTCGCGCTGTTTTGTTCCTGCACAGCGGGCAGCGGACGATTCAGACGGCCCTGCAGTGGCCCCGCGACGCGCCATCGATGGGTGAGGCGATTTGCCTGACACTGTGAGACTGCTGCCGGACGATGGCGCAAGCGGGACGACAAAGCGGAATAAGACAGCGGCCGGCTACCCCATGGGAATCGCTATAGGGCTATGAGGCGATGAGCGCGTAATGCAACAGCGAGACGGGGGAGTGAAGGAACGCCCATGCCGGGCATCCTGTGAACTGCTGAGGGGTCGATGGACCGATGGCCCTGGTTGACGACAATTGACTACCGTTGACCGTTGACCGTTGACCGTTGGCCGCTGGCCAGCAAGGCCGTCCGCTGCCGCCGCCGGTGGTCATCTACCGGCGGCACGGCAAGCGACGATCAGCCGAAGTGGCAGACGTAGTCGAGCGTCTCGATCGTTTCGATATCGAAACTGGAATTACCCGGAACGTTGAAGCTCTGGCCGCCTTCGTAGGTGGTCCATTCGGTCTCGCCCTTCAGGCGGATGCGGCATTTGCCGGCATTCAGTTCCATGATTTCCGGTGCGCCGGTGTTGAAGACCAGCGTGGACGGGAAGATCACGCCGACCGATTTTTTCGTGCCATCGGCAAAGATCACATTGTGCGACACGCACTTGCCGTCGAAGTAGATGTTGGCCTTCTTGACGACGGAAACATTATCGAATTGGTTGCTCATGCTGATTCCTTGAAATCGTGGTGTTGATGACGTTCAGCGGCCGCGCTTGTTGCGCGCGTTGGCCGCAATGCGCATGCGCAATGCATTCAGCTTGATGAAACCGCCGGCGTCGGCCTGGTTGTACGCACCGCCGTCTTCGTCGAAGGTGGCGATGGTCTGGTCAAACAGCGAATCGGTTTTCGAGTCGCGCGACACGACGATCACGTTGCCCTTGTAGAGCTTCACGCGTACCCAGCCGTTGACGGTCTGCTGCGTATGGTCGATCAGGGTCTGCAGCGCGACGCGCTCCGGTGCCCACCAGTACCCGTTATAAATCAGCGACGCATAGCGCGGCATCAGGTCGTCTTTCAGGTGCGCGACTTCGCGGTCGAGCGTGATCGATTCGATCGCGCGGTGCGCGCGCAGCATGATGGTGCCGCCCGGGGTTTCATAGCAGCCGCGCGACTTCATGCCGACATAGCGGTTCTCGACCAGATCGAGGCGACCGATGCCGTGCTTGCCGCCGATGCGGTTCAGATCGGTCAGCACCGCAGCCGGGCTCATGCGCTGGCCGTTCAGTGCGACGATGTCGCCCTTCTCGAATTCGATATCGAGATACTCGGCTGCATCCGGCGCAGCCTCGGGGCTGACG
>JACCDS010621982.1_pt1 | contig 15919 bp, 11 predicted proteins | sample 7446441 | NCBI WGS metagenome assembly JACCDS01 (sample SAMN15323445, study PRJNA562643) | freshwater metagenome | isolation source: river surface water | place: USA:Blue River Watershed | collected 2017-08-17
AGCAGAACGACCATGATGCGGGAGCAGACAAGCCGGTGCAAGCATTACACCCACACCGGCTTTGATGGCGTCGCGCGGTTGGCAGATGCAGAAGCTGTTCAGTTCTGCACCGACCACCATTCTTCTTTAACAAGTCATCAGAACCGGTAGCCCAGCGACAGACTCACTGTTCTTGGGTCACCGTAGTAAGCCGTGATGGTTTGCTCGGCTGCCAGCAGCGGGAAGTTGTAACCGGCGATGCGGGTGATCTTATCGCCTAAGTTACGGCCCTGCAGCGACACATCCCACTTGCCATCCGGCGAGTACCAGGTGGCACCGGCGTTAAACAATGTGTAACCGCCGTAGTCCAGCATCGATGGCAGTTCAAAGATCTGCGTTTCGCTACGGTGTGACAGGTTGGCGTTCAGCACCAGTTCGCCGCCGTACATCGCCACTGTGTATTTGCCGCCTAAAGTAGCTGTCAGTTCCGGCGTGTTGGCAAAAGACCACAACCCAGATACGTCTGATGTGGTTTTCGTCACGGCATCATAAAACAGCACTTCGTTAAACTTGGCGTCGGTATAACCGACAATCAGATTAAATTGCAGTGCATCGGAGGCAACTGCAGTCGCTTCCAGTTCAATGCCGTTAATATCGGCACTGGCCGCGTTCAGTACTTGTGACGCTACAGTGTTATTGACCGCGCGTTGTACTGTCACCTGCATATCATCATAAGCCGAGGTAAATACTGCGGCATTTAAGCGCAGGCGACGGTCCAGCCATTCGCTTTTCACACCCAGTTCATAGGTATCAACCGTTTCTGGCTGATACGGGTCGCCGGCGTTCGGGTTGACTGACTGGTTGCCGCGCATATCAAAACCACCGGATTTAAAGCCGTCGGTATAAGAGCCGTACACCATCATGTTGTCATCGGCCTGATATTCAAAGCCCACGCGTGGTGAGAAATGGCTGAAGTTTTCGCTGCCTTTAAAATCAGACTGAGTGCCGATTTTGGTCGCGCTAACGCGTGGCAGTTTGTAACCGAGATAAACATAACGATAGACGTTGGCGTCTTTATCATCTTCGGTGTAACGACCGCCCAAAGTGAACGACCACTGATCATTGACCTGATAAGTCCCCTGTGCATAACCGGCGAAAGAGTCAGTTTGCACACAACCACCGTTTTCAATGGTTACACCAAGGCCAGACACCAGCACAGTGCCAAAAGCACCACAGGCATCACCTTCAAACGAATACAGGCCTGACGCAAACTTCAGCGGGCCGCTGTTGTACAGGAACTGCAGCTCGTGTGAGGTTTGTTCATCTTCATAAAAAGCCGGTACGTCCAGCGACGGGAGTTTGGTAGCATCAAAGTCGATATTGGTGTCGGTGACGCCTTCACGTTTAGCGGTAATGGCTTTCATCGTCCAATCGGCATTGATATCCCACGCCATCGTCAGCGAGTGACCTTCGGTGCGCACCATGTTGGTGGCCGGCATGCTGGTGTTGGAGTCATACACATTCGACGGCGGAGTTTCTTTAGTCAGCAAACTAGGCGTTAAACGGTGGCCGCCTTTTGAATTCGAATCATCTTTGGTTTTGTCGTAGGCGAAGTTGAAACGCAAATTGTCCAGGGCTTGATACTGCGCGCTGAAACGGCCGGTGATGATGTCTTTGTTGTAGTTTTCTGCGCCGGTATTGAGGTATTTACCAAAACCGTCGCGGTCATAAAATGCCCCGGCAGCGCCAACAGAAAACTTATCCGTAATGGCTTTTTGCCCGGACAGTTTTAAATCGCGTTGATGGTAGCTGCCGACAGTGCCACGAATGGCAAATTCGTCTTCACCGCTCAGTGGCTTAGTGACATATTTGACCGCACCACCGATGGTGTTACGACCATATAAAGTGCCTTGCGGACCACGTAATACTTCGATGCGCTCGACATCATAGATATCCATCGCTGCGCCTTGTGGCCGCGCCATATACACGTCATCGATATAAATGCCGACACCTGGTTCAAAACCCCACAGCGGGTCTTGCTGACCAATACCGCGGATATAAGCCGTTAACGTGCTGTTGGTGCCACGCGATACCTGCAAAGTGGTATTTGGTGATTGTTGCTGGATAGCCGTCAGGTTTTCGATACCTTTTTGCTTTAAGTCTTCAGCACCGATTGAGGTGACCGCAACCGGCACCGATTGCAGGTTTTCTGCGGTGCGACGGGCTGTGACCTGAATCACTTCCAGTGCCGCCTCTTCTTTTTTCGCCGCAGGCTCAGCGCTTTGCTCAGCCGCATAAACGGGGCCCGCCAGCACGGCGCTGATGGTCAGTGCCAGCACTGCAGGTTTAAACGAAGTGTGAGTGGTACGGTGCAATTTATAATTATTCTGGGCCATCGGGCATCTCCTGCTGATCTCGGCTATCACTTATCTTTCTGATGTATTTCAGTTACTTGTTATAGGTCCACCGAGCGGTCGGCTCTGATACTAACCCGCTTGGTTGCCGCTGTCATAAAAATCGGGGCACGGGTAAATCAGTGACGGCACGCTCAGACTGATAGCGTTACTTTAGGCTGAACTGATGAAATGTTAATCTGTACCTTAGTACTATAGAGATACCTGCCCTGATGGCTCAGACTCAGAAAAAACCGAATCAAGGACCTTTTTTATGCTGAGTTTAACCGGCTTGCTGCTTGGGCTGTGCCTGCTGATCTGGCTGACGATGCGGGGGCTGAACCTGTTTATTCTGGCGCCTTTATGCGCTTTATTCGTCGCAGTCACCAACGGCATCCCATTTTGGCAAACAACCGGCAACGCCGATTTTATCCACGCCTACATGAATGGGTTTTCCGGTTTTGTCGCAGCCTGGTTCCTGATGTTTTTGCTAGGTTCCTTGTTCGGCAAGCTGATGGAACATAGCGGTGCCGCCGATGCCGTCGCCTTGTGGATTGTGAAAAGACTGGGCCGGGCACATGCAGTAGCAGCCGTCGTGCTGGCCTGCGCTGTACTGACCTACGGCGGCGTGTCGGTGTTTGTGGTGGCGTTTTCGGCCTACCCAATGGCCGTCAGTTTGTTTAAAGATGCCAACTTACCACGCCGCTTTATTCCGGCCGCGCTGGGCTTAGGCTCAGTGACCTTTACCATGACCTCAGCCGGCTCGCCGGAAATTCAAAACTGGATCCCCATTCAATATCTGCACACCTCGCCTTATGCCGGCTGGGAAGTCAGTATTGTCGTGGCGATTTTTATGGCCGCCTTTGGTTATGCCTGGTTAAGCAAAATGATCCGCAGCGCAGTAGCGCAAGGTGAAGTGTTTATTGGCCGTGACAGCGACCCGCAGCTGACCGACCGCGCCCTGCCGCACCCGTTAATGGGGCTGATCCCGCTGCTGGTAGTGCTGGGATTATCGAACTGGCTCCATCACAGCCTGCAGCAGGCGGCGCTGATTGTGGCGCTGAGCGGCGGTGTGCTGACGCTGTATTTATTAAACCGGCGTTTTATTCAAAACCTCGATAAAGCATTGAATGAAGGCGTGATGGGCTCTTTGCTGGCGATTGGCAACACGGCGGCAGTGGTTGGTTTTGGAGCTGTGGCGAAACTGACACCGGCCTTTACTGATATTGTCCAGACGATGACGCATCTGCCTGGGCCTGAACTACTCGGCGCTGCGGTGGCGGTCAGTGCGATTGCCGGCCTCACCGGCTCTGCTTCCGGCGGTCAGGCCATCGCGCTGCCGGAACTGGCGCCGGTCTATCTGGACCGTGGCGTCGACGCTGAAGAACTGCATCGTGTTGTCGCCATTTCTTCCGGCGCTTTGGATTCCTTGCCGCATAACGGTTATGTGGTCACAACGATTCGGGCGATTTGCGGTGAAACCCATCAACAGGCCTATTGGCCGGTGGCTGCCGTCACAGTGGTCGTGCCGGCACTTGGCACTGGCCTCGCGATTTTATTATTTCAGTGGCTTTAAACAGGATAGTTTCGCATGCGAAATTTAGTGAAATCGGGCGCCCTTTTACTGAGCTTAGTACTGAGCTTGCTGCTGTGCAGTATTGTCAGTCAGGCCGCAGAGCTACCGCTGGTAAAAAAACAGCGCTTTGAACTGGCGACGTTTACCACACAAAGCGGCACGACTTTAAAGCAAGTTCAGGTTGGTTGGGAAGCCTATGGCAAGCTCAATGCCGATAAATCGAATGTCATTCTGATCACACATTATTTCTCCGGCACTTCGCATGCGGCCGGGCGTTATCAAGCAACAGACGCCGCGCCCGGTTATTGGGACGCCATTATCGGCCCTGACAAAGCCATTGATACCAATCAGTTTTATGTCATCAGCGTTGATACGCTGGCCAATGCTAATGTCAAAGATCCGCATGTGATCACGACAGGCCCTGCCAGCATTAATCCAGCGACGGGTAAACGCTACGGCCTGAGCTTTCCGGTCGTCACCATCACCGATTTTGTCGAAGTGCAAAAAGCGTTATTGGACAGCCTTGGCATTCACAAACTGCACGCGGTGGTCGGTGCCTCAATGGGGTCTTTTCAGGCAATTGAATGGGCGCAGCGTTATCCGGAGCGGGTGCAGCGGCTGGTGCCGGTGATTGGCACCGCTTATATGGATGCCTACAGTGCGATTAAGTTAGAACGCTGGGCCTATCCGATTAAAATAGACCCGCACTGGCAACAAGGCGATTACTACGACAAACCGCAGCAACCCAAAGCCGGGCTTGCGATGGCGCTGGCCTGGGTCACGTTAGACGCGCTGAATCCAGCCGGTTTTAACCAGAAATATCCGGATTTGCGCGCAGATAAAGCCGCTCATCAGGATATCCGCGCCAGTTTCAGCGCGCTGGACCAGTTGCTCGCGGTCGCCACACAACGTGCGGCGCTGCAGGACGCTAATCATCTGCTGTATCTGGTGCGCGCCTCGCAATTATGGCGCGCCGGTATGGGCGATAACTGGCAGCAGGCCATCAAGAACATCAAAGCACCGGTGTTGTGGCTGCCCGCCGCCGGCGATTTATTGCTGACACCGCAGATGGCGCAGCAGAGCCAGCAAGCGCTTAGCGCGGATGGCTCCCGCAGCACAACGAACCAGCTATCGCTTATTCCCGGCCAGATGGGCCATTTAGACGGTTTATTCAATATTCAGGCAATCGCGCCTGAGCTGAAAGCATTTTTACAACAACCGCTGTGATAGACCCTGTTCTTCCTTGTCCTGCCTGCCCCGGCGTAACCTGTATCAGGTGCGCTGTTGGGGCCTACCGTGGCAAAGTGATGCCTCTTTGCCCGGTTTTTTCTTCTGCGTGAAAACTGTGCGATACTGCAATTCCGGTGGTCTTGGATGGCGTGCTGTGCTGCGAAACTCTTCTGTGCTGACCTTTGTGTTAACCATGCTGACTGCAGGCAACCTGCAGGCGGCTCAATCCGCAATTGCGCTGGATAAACCTGTCGCCCTGCGTTTTTGTTACGAGGACAAACCGCTGGAGCCGTATTATCGGGGGGCAGGCGAACAGGTCCCGAAAGACTTTCCGGGCGCCACCATCGAGCATTTACATCAGCTCACGGCTGCAATCCCCGGGGTGACCCTGCAACTGGAACGACGTCCTTGGAAACGCTGTCTGTCAAAACTGCAGACAGGGGAAACTGATGCCTTAGTGGCCAGCTACAGGCCGGAACGGGAACAAATTGGTAACTACCCGATGCTGGATGGCAAACCGGATCCTAGTCGCGCCTTTAGTGAGCACCACACTTGTCTGGTGAAAAAAGCAGACAGTACATGGACCTGGGATGGTGAGCGGGTGCGCGGTATTGATAGTTTGGTGGTCGCAAGACCGCTCGGCTATGCGCCGCTGATAGTGCCGGGCCCCCAACAAGTCAGCATGCATTACACTTTATCCGGCACCATGGATCTCGACTTACTGCAAGCGGGTCGGATCCATGCCGTCACAACACTGTGTAAAATTGCCGGCCAAGCTGTAGTTTCATCCGTCATTAGCGACCTTGGCTTACAAGTGTTACAGCCCCCGCTACACAGCAATACCGGCTATCTGGTTTTCAGTAAGCAATTTTCAGCGCGCCACCCACAGCTGACCGAGGCGCTCTGGCACCAGTTACAACTGAATAAAGCGATACCGGTGTACCACGCTTATCTGAAGCTTCATTTTCTGCAACCATCGGCGGAAAAAAACACCCAATGAGCCAGCTCAGCTCTGATCCCAATCCATTCACCAACCGCGTGACAATGGTGGCTTTGCAGCTGACAGCTCAATAGCTCACCATGCTCAAGCCTGAGTTCGTAGTGGTAGCAACTGCCGCGAAAGGCGGTATTGATCACCTGCGCCTTCAGCGGGCTGACATCATCATGTTCGATATCTTCCGGGCGAACCATGAGCCAGCGGGCATCGTCTGGGACTGTGACAGGTAAAGGGCCTAAAGCAGTGAAGTACTCACCGCTGTGGCTCCGCTGTACCGACAGCAGATGCCCTTCGCCGACAAAATCCGCGACAAAACGGTTTACCGGTTGATGATACAATTCATATGCACTACCCCACTGTTGCAATCGCCCTTGCTGGATCACGCCGAGCTGATCAGCCATCGCAAAAGCTTCATGCTGGTCATGGGTCACCAGCAAAGCAGTAATACCTTCATGCTGCAAAATCTGCCGGATATCTTTGGCCAACGCTTCCCTCAAATCGGCATCCAACCCTGAAAACGGCTCATCTAATAACAACAGTTCGGGTGCCGGCGCCAGCGCACGCGCCAGCGCCACCCGTTGTTGTTGTCCACCGGATAACTGATGGATCGACCGTTCAGACAAGTCGGCGAGACCGACTAATTCAAGCATCTGGGCGACCCGTTGCCGGCGCGTCGACGCATTACTGCGAAACAGGCCAAAACCGACATTGCCGGCCACGGTTAAATGCGGAAACAGCGCATAATCCTGAAACACCATGCCGACTTTGCGCGCTTCCGGACGCAATTGCACCGCTGCGGATCCGACACAGGTTGTTCCCAGAAATATTTCACCGGCACTTGGCAACTCAAAGCCGGCAATAGCACGCAGGATGGAACTTTTGCCAGAGCCGGACGGGCCCAGCAAACAACCAATCTGCCCTTTCGCCAGTTCCACACTGAAATTCTGCACGACCGGTGTGGAACCATAATGCAAATCCAGCTGTTTGATTTTTAACATCAGTCTGTTCTCCTGCCGGGGTTCGGTCAGCGTTTCAGCGCAGCTCTGTTGAGCAATATCACGGGTAGTAAGCCCGCCAGCACGATCGTCAGAGCCGGCACTGCAGCCGATGCCAGCTGCTCGTCCGAAGCCAGTTCAAAAGTCCGTACGGCGAGGGTATCGAAGTTAAAAGGACGCAACAGTAAAGTCGCCGGCAATTCTTTCAGCACATCGACAAAGACCAGCAATGCCGCGGTCCACAAAGACGTTTTCAGTACAGGCAAATGCAGACGGAACATCACTTGAGCACGTGAGCAGCCTAGGCTCGCCGCCGCCTGATCCATGCTGGGTTTGATTTGACTCAGCCCGGACTCCAGCGACTGCATCGCCACCGCCAGGAAACGGACCAGATAAGCCAGCAGCAAGGCGACAACGGTACCGGACAGCAACAGTCCGGTGCGGATGCCAAATTGCTGTTCCATCCACTGGTCGACCGCATTATCGATGGCGCTCAGGGGCCACATCACGCCAATCGCAATCACAGTCCCGGGTACCGCGTAGCCGAGACTACTGAGCCGGATCAGGAGTTGTTGCCAGACCGGCAAACGCTGTCGCAATCCATACACCAACACCATCGCGACAACCAGTAATAAAACGGTGCTGGCCGCAGCCAGACTGATGCTATTGCCGAGGAGCTGCAGATAGTCCAGCGACAGCCAGGTTTGCGGCGTTTCCAGACTCCAGACTAATAAGGCCAGGGCAGGCCAGAAAAACGCAAACCACAGCACAGTGACAACAGCACCGGTCGCCAAAGCTGCCCGCACACCGCGAAGACGTTTTGCGGCGACAGGCCGACCGGCCTGACCCGTATGGTAAAACCTGAGCTGACGCCGGCTGTATAACTCCAGCAACATCAGGCACAAGGCTAAAATACATAGTAACGACGCTAACTGCGCAGCGCCGGCACGGTCATTCATACCAAACCAGGTGCGGAAAATACCGGTCGTCAGGGTCGGGATACCAAAATACTGCACAGTGCCATAGTCAGCGAAGACTTCCATCATCACCAGCGCCATACCACCGAACAAAGCCGGTCGGGTTAATGGCAATAACACTGACCAGACATAACGCCGGCGGCTGACGCCAAGAGTTTGCGCAGCTTCCTGCCAGCGGGGGCTATGGCCGGCCAGAGACGCCCGGGTCAAAAGATAAACATAGGGATACAGCACCAGCGTGAACATACAGATCGCGCCGCCAACCGAGCGGACAGAGGGAAACCAATAATCGCCAAATTCCAATCCGGTCAGGTGCCGGATCCCGCTTTGCACGGGCCCGCTAAAATCCAGCAATGCGGTATAGCTGTAGGCGATGATGTAAGCAGGAAATGCCATTGGCAATATCAACAGCACATTAAACAGTGCGCGGCCGGGGAACTGATAAGCATGTAACAACCACGCCAGCCCTCCGCCCAGCAGTAATGCCAGCAAGCCCGAACCGCCAGCAAGCAACACCGAGTTCCACAGATAGTCGGGCAATACCGTGGCCGCCAGATGGGACCACAGCTGCGGCTCAAACTGTCCCCAACTGGCAAATACAACCAATAAGGGGACCAGTAAGATCCCCGGCAACAGCGATCCCCGCAGGTTTAACAGCGCAGCTTTCATCAGTCGCTCAGCAACAACGCCATGCTATTTCCAACCTGCTTTATCCATCACCTGGATCGCTTGTTGGTTCAGCTCACCTAATTTGACCAGCGGAACATTGTCGGCTTTGAACTCACCAAAACCCTGCAATACGCTGCTGCGGGCAACACCTGTCACCACCGGATATTCATGGTTCGTTTGGGCATACCAGGCTTGCGCCTCCGCTCCACTCATATATTCCAGTAACTGGGCAGCTTGCTTGGCATTGGGTGCATGTTTCGCAACAGCGGCACCTGAGATATTAATGTGCACGCCACGGTCAGCTTGATTTGGCCAGAACACCGTGACAGCTTTTGCTGCCGCAGCATCTTTTGGATCATCAAACATCGCCGCAAGGTAATAGGTGTTCGCGATAGCAATGTCGCAAACGCCGGCCGCCGCCGCTTTGATCTGGTCACGGTCGCCGCCTTTGGGTGGCTGGGCAAAATTCTTCACGAGGCCATTGGCCCAAGCCTGGGTTTTTTCTTCACCCAACACGGCAATCATGCCGGCCAGCATTGATTGGTTATAAATGTTGTCTGATGAGCGGATACAGATTTTTCCGCGCCATTTCGGTGCTGCTAAATCTTCATAGGTACTGAGATCTTTCGGGTCGACTTTCCCGGTGACATAAATAATAGGCCGCGCTCTGGTGGTTAAGCCGAACCAATGACCGGCCGGATCACGTAAACCAGCAGGAATGGCCTGCTCCAGCGTATTTGATTTCAACGGTTGCAGCAGCCCCAGCTGCTGCGCCCGATACAAACGGCCCACATCAGTACTGATTAACAGATCTGCCGGGCTATTGCGCCCTTCACTTTGCATCCGGCTTAACAACTCATCCGGTTTACCGGTGATCAGATTTACTTTAATACCACTTTGCTGGCTGAACTTATCGAGCAAAGGTTTAATCAGTTCTTGCTGACGCGCGGAATACACATTCACTTCGGCCGCCTGTACCGCGGTCAGGCCGGACATCACTAAAACAAGGCTTAATAATCTGAATTTCATAAAAATCCATCATCCTGTGTGTTGAAGACAACGCAGTATATCGGGAAAAATTGCGAAACTGAGCACATCTATCGGTTTTTCCTTGCAGTCAGCCTCAGCCGCACTCTCTACGGCAGTCATGCTGTTGCTAAGCCTGTGTAGCTTCACCTATGCTAGCGACTGTTCTTCAGTCCGGGTTCTATATCTATGTTCCGACATTCTCAGATCAGTTTATGCGCAGTTGTTTTTCTCGGGATGAGCAGTCAGGTGTATGCCAGTACGCCGGCACCGCTGACGGCCACCGATTTATATCAGGTACAAAAACCGGCGGGGATGCAGGTGTCACCTGATGGGCTGCGGGCCGTATTCAGCCTGAACCGCTATGATCTGGCGAAAAATAAAAGTAATACTGACCTGCATGTACTGGAGCTCGGTTCTGGCCGCCAGACCCAACTGACTTTTCATCCGGCAGCCGACAATCAGCCAACCTGGAGCCCGGACGGCCGCCAGCTGGTGTTTGTCTCCAAACGTGATGGTGAAAAAAACCAGCTGCAAATGCTGACTTTGGGCGGCGGCGAAGCACGCCAGCTGACCGATTTGCCGGTTGGTGTTAGTCATCCACGCTTTTTCCCGGACGGCAAAAAAATTCTGTTCAGCGCCGAAGTGCCGGCTGGTTTTGCCGGCGATTTTAAGTTGTTAAAGGACGAGAAAAAACCACTACATTCGGCCAAAGTCAGCGAGAACCGAATGTACCGCTACTGGGATCATTTCCTGACCGACGACAAAGTCACCCAGTTTTTCGCTTACGACATTCAAAGTGGTGATATTCAGGCACTGACGCCAGGCTGGACACAATGGACCAGTCTGGATGGCGGGCCGGAATTCGATTTGTCCCCAGACGGTAAGCAGCTGGCACTCAGTGCAGTCAGCAGCAAACCGCCGTATAACAGCCTGAATTTTGATGTGTATTTAGTGCCGACCGACGGCAGTGGCAAAGCGGTGAATCTGACCGAAGCCAACCCGGCGGACGACAGTAAACCAGTGTTCAGCCCGGATGGTCGCAGCTTGCTGTACGGCGCGCAGAAACGCACTGATTTTGGCAATGACAACGTCAAACTGACGCGGTTTGATCTCGCAAAAAAAACCGCCACAGTACTGGCCGGGAATATCGATTTATCACCACAGCAATGGTTCTTCAGTAAAGACAGCCAGATGCTGTATTTCCTCGCTGAAGACAAAGCCCGGGTGTCATTATTCTCAGTGCCGGCCGCCGGTGGCCCGGTAAAACAGGTGTTGCGTCAGGCCAGTAATGAACAGGTACAAATGGCTGGCCCGCAAAGATTTGCACTGGTGCAACACGGCATCAGCCAGTTGCCGGAGATCTTTTTACTCGATAACAAAAGCCGTACGTTAAAGCAAATCAGCCAAATCAACGCCGCACTGCAGCAGAACACCCAGTGGGGCAAAGTCGAAGAGATGAACTATCCGGGCTCGGATGGCAAACCTATCCAGATGTTTGTGATTTTTCCGCCGAATTTTGACACCAGCAAACGCTGGCCACTGCTGAGCCTGTTACACGGCGGCCCCCACAGCGCTTTTAATGACGCCTTTGGCACCCGCTGGCATCCACAGGTGTTTGCGGCGATGGGTTATGTGGTGATTATGCCAAATTTCCATGGTTCCACCGGTTTTGGTGAAGCTTTTACGGCTTCGATCCACGGCGATCATGCCACTAAACCGTTTTTTGACAGCGAAGCCGCCATCGATTACATGACCTCACGCGGTTATATCGACGAAAGCCGGGTTGCGGCGGCCGGTGGTAGTTATGGCGGCTATCTGGTCAGCTGGATCGCTGGTCACAGCACCAAGTACAAAGCGCTGGTTAATCACGCTGGTGTCTACGACCTGATGGCGCAGTTTGCCTCGGACAGCACGCTGTTGCGCACTCATGCCTATGCCGGCTCACCTTGGAAAGACAAAGAGAATGTACTCAAAGCCAGCCCGGCGATGTTCGCGGAAAACTTTAACACGCCAATGCTGATCACCCATGGCGAACAGGATTACCGCGTGCCGGTGACACAAGGTCTGGCGCTTTATGGCGTGCTGAAAGGCAAAGGCGTCGATGCACGGCTGGTGTATTTCCCGGACGAAAACCACTGGATCTTAAAACCGCAAAACTCGATTTACTGGTACCACGAATTTGGTCAGTGGTTGGAGCGTTATCTTGGTAAAGGGCCAACTGAATAAGTGACAGTGCGCACTGAAAGCAGTCGGCCAGACTCGGTAAAACGTCGTTACCAGTCCGCCGTTCAGACCGGCCAGTTGAGCGCGGATCCGGCGCAGCAACAGCTGGTCAGTCAGCTGGATCTCCTGCAACAGCAGGTAGCAAATGGCGAAGCGAGCACAGGGATTTATTTGTACGGCCCGGTTGGCCGTGGCAAAACTATGCTGATGGACTGGTTTTTCGATGGCATTGCAACACCGCGTAAATTACGGCTGCATTTTCATCATTTTATGGCGGCGGTGCATCAGGAATTACGCGAAAGGCAAGGTGAGGCCGATCCGCTGGTGCAGGTCGCGCGCAGCTGGGCCGGGCAATATCAGCTGTTATGTTGTGACGAGTTTTTTGTCAGCGACATTGGCGATGCGATGTTACTCGCCACGTTGTGGCGCCAGCTGTTTGCCGAAGGTGTGGTACTGGTTGCCACATCAAACTGCGCACCGGAAGATTTATACGCCAACGGCTTGCAGCGCGCCCGCTTCCTGCCCTTTATCGCCTTACTACAACAGCATTGCCACATCTGTAACCTTGATACCGGCATTGACTACCGCCGCCAGCAACCAACCGACTGGCGCTATCTCGGCATCAATAAATCAAGCGATTGGCTGCGACAACAAGCAGAACAGCTGTATGGCGCTGTCGAACCCTGCCCACAGATCCAGCTGCATGGGAGGCCGATCCCGGCGTTGTGGCGCAATGATCAGGTGATTGCCTTTGATTTTATGGCGCTTTGCAGCGGACCGCGCAGTCAACTCGACTACATGGCACTGTGTCAGCCCAATCAGAGCAGACAGGATCAGAGCAAACAGTATCGGGCCATCGCGCTTGTCGGTGTTCCGCAGTTTCTGCCCGAAAGCGACACCGCCATTTTACATGGTGTGGAAGAGAGCTATCAGCGCGAACACAGCAATGTGTTTGTCAGCAAACTCGATAATGAAGCCCGCCGGCTGATCGCGCTGGTCGACGAATGTTACGAGCGCGGGGTGTTGTTACTCTGCACGGCGACCAGGCCACCTGAGCACTGGTATCAGGCCAGTCAGCTCAGTTTTGCTTTTGAACGCACGGTGTCAAGGCTGCATGAAATGCAGCGCTGGCAGGTGGTGAATCCGGCTTTGCAGCCTTCACAATAGCGGCTGGTTTAGTGGGGCTTTGTGTCAGTTGCAGACTTTGGCGACACCAGTTGTGCGACAACCGTTGTGCGACACCCGGTGGGTTTCGCTTCGCTCTACCCACCCTACCAGCTAGCTGCCCGATCGTAGGGTGCAATGAGCAAAGCGAATTGCACCTTTGATACCCGCCGCAGCATCAGACAGCCTGAACCGAACATCTGCAATTCACTCATACCAGCTATTCACCGCATCATTTGAACTGAGATGCCGCTTTGGCAACCCGGCTCAAGACTCTCCCGAACACCATCATTTCGCCGGATCAAACCGACGCTGGTGGGCACTGAAATCCGGGACAGAACGCTGATAATCGGTCTGGAATAGACTGGAATGCACAATAAAATCCGCGGTGGCTTTGTTACAGGCCACCGGGATATTCCATACCACCGCCAGGCGGATCAGCGCTTTTACATCCGGATCATGCGGCTGTGAACTGAGTGGATCCCAGAAAAACACTAACCAGTCGATTTTTTGCTCGGCAATCAAAGCACCGATTTGCTGGTCACCACCCAAAGGCCCGCTGGCAAAACAATGCACTGGCAGCTGCAATTTGTCGCTGATCAGCCGTCCCGTTGTGCCGGTTGCGTACAAGGTTTTATGTTGGAAAAAAGCGGCATGAGTGGCGACCCAATCCAACAGTTCAGCTTTTTTACCGTCATGGGCGATGAGCGCGATCGATTTCATTGAGAACCTTCTGTTTTATCAGTTGGATGTGGACGTATAACAGTGCAATGTCTGGTGTGTTTCGCGTTGCTCGACACACCCTACCCGCTAAATGTCATGTAGCACCATAGATGGTGCACATAATAAATTGCCTGGAGCAATTTTTAATAACGCAAAGCGTTGGCCCGTAGGGTAAGCGCCATGGATGGTGCTCATCACCGAAAATTGCTCCTGCATTTTCGGTGTACCGTACTTCCTGTACATAAAAAAAGCCCGGCAAAGCCGGGCAAACAACCAAGGTCCACGTAAAAAACTCAGTGTGGGGTTGGTAGCGCTACTTAAGCGCTAACTACTATCCGCTTCATCGCGGTCATGTAACCCCGTAATGTCTTGCCAACGATTTCCACCGGGTGATTGCGGATGGCATCGTTTACTTCAATCAATCGCACGTTATCAACACCGTTGCTGCCTGCAGCTAAACCTTTGCCGAGCAGTTCAGGGCTGATGTTGTTCACCAGGTCGCGCAGCATCGGCACTGCAGCGTTGCTGAACAGGTAGTTGCCATATTCAGCGGTGTCGCTGATCACCACGTTCATCTCATACAGACGTTTCCGCGCAATGGTATTGGCAATCAGTGGCGTCTCGTGCAGAGACTCGTAATAAGCAGATTCTTCGACGATACCGGCTTCCACCATGGTATCAAACGCCAGCTCTACCCCTGCTTTGACCATGGCGACTAACAAAATCGCCCGGTCGAAATAATCCTGTTCTGCGATCTGTTCGCTGGACACCGGTGCATTTTCAAAACCGCTTTGGCGGGTTTCTTCGCGCCAGCCAAACAGTTGTTTGTCATCGTTCGCCCAGTCCGCCATCATGGTCTCGGAGAATTTACCGGAGATGATGTCGTCCATATGTTTGGCGAACAGCGGCTGCAGAATGCCTTTTAATTGCTCAGCTAAGTCGTACGCTTTGATTTTCGCCGGGTTCGACAGGCGGTCCATCATGTTGGTGATGCCACCATGTTTCAGTGCTTCGGTGATGGTTTCCCAGCCGAACTGGATTAACTTAGCAGCAAAACCGGCTTCGTAACCATCAGCAACCAGCTTGTCATAAGCCAGGATCGCACCGGTCTGCAACATGCCGCACAGGATGGTCTGTTCGCCCATCAAATCTGATTTCACTTCAGCGACGAAGCTGGATTCCAGCACGCCGGCACGGTCGCCGCCGGTAGCTGATGCGTAAGCTTTGGCGATGGCCAGGCCGTTACCATTCGGGTCGTTTTCCGGATGCACCGCAATCAGCGTCGGCACACCAAAACCACGTTTGTATTCTTCGCGCACTTCAGTACCCGGGCACTTCGGCGCCACCATGATGACGGTGATGTCTTTGCGGATCTGCGTGCCTTCTTCCACGATATTAAAACCATGTGAGTAAGCCAGCGTCGCGCCTTGTTTCATCAACGGCATTACCGCTTTAACCACTGAAGTATGCTGTTTGTCCGGCGTCAGGTTCAGTACCAGATCAGCCGTTGGGATTAATTCTTCGTAAGTGCCTACGGTGAAACCATTTTCACTGGCTTGCAGGAAAGATTTGCGTTTTTGCGCAATGGCGTCAGCCCGCAGTGCATAAGAAATATTCACACCAGAATCGCGCATGTTCAGGCCCTGGTTTAAGCCCTGAGCACCACAGCCAACGATGACCACTTTCCAACCTTTGATAAAGTTACAACCGTCAGCAAACTCTTCTTTTTGCATAAAACGGCATTTGCCCAGCTGCTTTAACTGCTGGCGTAAGTTCAGTGTGTTGAAATAATTAGCCATGTGTCGATCCTGAAAATTCTGATTTGCCGATCCGGTCATGCAACAAGCACTATGGGAACTTTGGCAGAACAACGCTCTGTGCGCTGTTTTGATAAAGCCAGCATAGGCCACTGGTTTCATTGCGTGAAGTGATATATTCTCAAAACAGTATTTCACTTTTTGCAA
>JACCDS010315182.1_pt1 | contig 15917 bp, 15 predicted proteins | sample 7446441 | NCBI WGS metagenome assembly JACCDS01 (sample SAMN15323445, study PRJNA562643) | freshwater metagenome | isolation source: river surface water | place: USA:Blue River Watershed | collected 2017-08-17
GTTGTTCAGCAAAAACCCGTTGACCATCTGGCGCGAGCCGAAAGCGTCTTCGATGGTGGTGGTCATGGCCACCGCCCTGCCCTGCGCATCGACCACACTGACATGGCTGGTGCCGTATTCAGGCTGCGGGGGCATGGGTGCGTGGCCGATGCGCACACCGGCGGGCTGGCCCGGTGAGGCCACGTTCATGCTGCGCGGCCCGATCAGGCTGGCGCGTTGTGCCAGGTAGTCAGGCGCCAGCAGGGTGTGCCAGCTGCCTCCGGGTGCGGGCACGAAGTCGGGGTCGGCCACGTACTGCGCGCGGTCGGCAAACGCCAGGCGGGCCGCTTCGGTGTACAGGTGCAGCCAGTCGGCACCAGGCAAGCCGTCGATCAGGGGCAGACGCCCCGCACCCGTGTGCGCCAGCATGCCCAGCACCTGCCCGATGGCCAACGCACCCGAACTGGGGGGTGGAAAACCGCACAGCGTGTAAACCCGCTGGTCGGCGGCCACCACGTCATGGCACAAGGCCTGCCGCTTGACCGGCTGGTAAGCCGCCAGATCGGCCAGGCTCAGCCTGCCCGGGTGGGTGGGGTGCTGACGCACCTTGTTGACCATGGCCTGCGCCACGGGGCCCTCCAGCAAGGCTTTGGAACCATCAGCAGCCAAACCGCGCAACACATGCGCCAGCGCGGGGTTGGTCAGCAGGTGGCCCACCGGCCAGGGTTTGCCATGGCCGTCGTAGAAATGGGCAGCGGCCACGGGGTCTTTGGCCAGATGCGGCTCGGCCGACAGCAGGGCGTGCAGCCGCTGGCTGACCGGGAAGCCCGCTTCCGCCAGCGCAATGGCGGGCTGGAACAACTGCGCCCACGGCAAGGTGCCGTGCTGGCGGTGGGCCATTTCCAGCATGCGCACAGCACCGGGCACCCCGACGGCCCGGCCACCCACCACCGCGTCGATGAAGGGCATGGGCTTGCCGTCGGGGCGCAAAAACAAAGCCTCATCAGCAGCTGCGGGGGCGGTTTCGCGGCCATCGAACGCCTCGACGGCCCGGCCATCGGCATGCAGCAAAAACGCACCGCCGCCAATGCCGCTGGATTGCGGCTCCACCAGCGCCAGCACCATTTGCACGGCCACCGCCGCATCCACCGCACTGCCACCGGCCTTCAGCATCTGGTAGCCGGCATCGGTGGCCAGCGGGTTGGCTGCCGCCACGGCAAACGACTGGGTGGCCCAACCCGGTTTGCTGCTTTGCCCAGACGCACGTTCAGGCTGGTGAGCCGGTGTGCGGTCAGTCAACACAGTGGTGGGCAGCGTGCATGCGGCCAGCGCTGCCGCTGTCAACGCGCCGAAGCAAAGGTTGGCCAGGTTCATGTGTGCCCTTTCAGGGTGTGAATTCACGCCACGCACTCACCAGCAAGGCCAGCGGCACCAGCGCAGCAAAGCCCAACATGATGCGGTGAAACACGGCCCCGGCACGGTGGGACTCCAAAAAGTGCCTGATCAGCAACTGCCCTTTGCACCAGGCGATGGCAGCGACGGCGGCGGCCATCCACCACCGGCTCACACCCGTGTGCGACTGGTGTGCGGCCAGCACACTCAGGCACGTCAGCACAGACATCAGCAACCAGGCCATGAAGGGAGGTTTCAGTTTCATCGTGTGGCCTCAGGCAAACGCGTAGAACAGCGCAAAAATCATCAGCCACACCAAGTCGGTGGCATGCCAGTACGTGGCCATGGATGCCAGGCCACGCAGGTCACCATCGGCATACGCACCAGACTTGGCACGCGCCAGGCACCAGGCCATGCCACCCAAGCCCCAGCAGGCGTGGACGAAATGATTGATGGTGAGGTAGTAGTACACGACCACGAAAATGCCCCCACCCACATCGACGCCATGCGCCTGGTTCCATTGCCACTCCAGCACTTTGATTGCTGGGTAGCACAACCCGGCAGCGAATGCACCCCACTGCCAACGCTGGGCACATGGCGCATCCTGGCGGCGGTATGCGTCGATGGCCTGGGTCAACGCGTACCCACTGGTCAACATGACCAAGGTGACGGCCACACCACCCAGGGTCCACAGGCGCGAAGCGCCTTCCTGGAAGGCCTGAGGGTTGAACCACCGTGAAACAAAGTACACGCAGAAGAACACCGCAAATTCGAAACACTCCAGACTGACCGCCACCCACATGCCCTTGAAACCGGGAAACGACGCTGGCTCGGCAGCGGCAGCGGCGGTGAGCTCGTCCTGTGTCGGCTCCAGCGTCTGTGGTGGCAAGGTCAAAGAGGGCATGGTCAACGGCTGCATGGGAAAACCCTTTGGTGGCACGGGTCAGGCGCTGCCGGTGGCACTGTGTGCCTTGGCCATCGTACCCAGCCACTTCAGCGCACTCTTGACCTGTGCATTGACAGGGTGCCCGACGTTGAGCCGAAGGTGGCGTGTGAACCGCCTGTCTGCCGAAAACAGCACCCCTGGCGCAGTGCTGATAGAACGGGCCATGGCTTGGTGGTGGATGTCCAGCGCGTCCACCCCTTTGGGCAGCTCCAGCCAGACGAAGTACCCCCCCTGGGGCTTGGTCATCCGGGTGCCTTTGGGAAAGTAACGCTCGATCAGCGCCCTGGCCGCCAGGTGCTGGCTCTCCAGCGCGCCGCGCAGGTTGCGCAAATGCCGGTCGAACCCACCCTGCACCAGGTACTCGGAGACAGCCAGTTGGGGCGGAATGGAAGACGCCAGCGACATCATCATCTTCAGCCGCTCCACATCCCTGGCAAACCGACCGGCAGCGGCCCACCCCACCCGGTACCCCGGCGCCAGCGACTTGGAAAACGACGAGCAATGCAGCACCAACCCGTCCTGATCGAATGCCTTGGCGGGCAAGGGCCTGCGGGCACCGAAGTGCAGCTCGGCGTACACATCGTCCTCAATGAGCGGCACGCCGTGGCGGGCCAGCAGTTGAACCAATTGCTGCTTGCTGGCGTTGGGCATCAAGGCACCCAGCGGGTTCTGGAAGGTGGGCATGAACCAGCAAGCCGCGACCTTCTGGCGTTTGAGCAGCGCTTCCAATGCGTCCAGCCGAACGCCCTCAATCGGGTCGGTTTCCACCTCGACGGCTTTCAGGTGCAGGCGCTCCAACGCCTGCAAAGCCGCATAAAAAGTGGGCGATTCGACCACCACCACGTCGCCTGGCCGCGTCACCGCCTGCAGGCAGAGGTTGAGCGCTTCCATGGCCCCGTTGGTCACGATGAGCTCGTCAGCGCGCAGCGACACGCCATTGAGTGCGTAGCGCCTGCGCACATGGGCACGCAGCGAGTCGTCCCCCGCGGTCAGTGCGCCCGAAATCTGTGCCGGCCCCAAGCGCCGCATCGCACGCGCGCCCGCCCTGGCCAAGGCATCGAACGGGAACAGCGCCGGTGCGGGAAACGCGGAACCAAGCGGCACCACATCTGCATCGCGAGTGGAGCCCAGCAACTCAAACACCAATTCGCTGATGGCAACCGGCGTGACCCGCCCACTGGGCTGCGCCGTCTCGGGTGCCAGCCGGGTCAGTGGGCTGCGCGCGCGCACGAAATATCCCGAGCGGGCCCTGGCCTCCACCAGCCCTTGTGACTCCAGTGCAGCGTAGGCGTGGAAGATGGTGGACGGGCTCACCCCGCGTTGCCGCCTCAGGTCGCGCACCGAAGGCAAGCGGTCACCGGGCCTGAGCACGCCTGAGTGGATGCTGCCAGCCAGCTCGTCGGCAAGTTGTTGATAACGCGTCAATCGGACAGAAGACATGTCTTCGAGGGCTTCGAGTGGAAGCCTGGATGGTATGCCTGTCGCTGCGCACACACGCATGGCTCAGCCCATCAGGCAAGTGGTGTTGACGTGTCCCATCTGCGGCAGTGTCCGCCTATTTCGCTGGTGCGTGGCGTATCAGAACCCCGTTTAAACCCAGGTATCAGCCCATCAGGCCCGAGATCATGTCGGTCCTCAACTCCACAGGTCCAGCGGGGGATCGTGCACCACGGCTTTGAGCACGTCATGGCGTGACACGAAGCCTTGCAAGCGCTCGTCGCTGTCGAGCACGGGCAAGCCTGGCAAATTTGCGTACAGCAGCACCTGGGCCAAGCGCCGCAAATCCGTCTCCGGGTACACGGCGGGCACCGGGCTGGTCATGATGCGCTGCAATGGCTGGCTCAGCCAAATGCGCCAGGCCAATGCCCCTTGATCGGGCGAGGGCAGTTGACCCTGCCTGAGCAGTTCGGCCCGGCTGAACAACCCCACCAGCTCGCCACCTGCACCCACCACGGGTGCCTGGCCCACACCGGCATCGGCCAGCACCTGCCAGCCTTGCTGGATGGTTTGGTCATCGCCTACGGAGATGATGCGGGTGCTCATCACGTCGCGCACCGTGCGCAGCACCCGGCGCTGCGGCGCTGCCGGACGCTGCATGCGCGCATATTCACCGGTGGCCTGCGCCCCTTGCCTGCCCGCCGGGGGTGGCAGGTCAGCCGTGTGCGTGGCGGGCTTCGGCCATTCGGTGTAGCGGCTGCGCCGCTCGACATCGTCCATGTGGGCCAGCAACGGGTCGATGTGGCGGGTACGCGCCGCAGGCAGCACGCTGGGCACTCGGATCAAATCTTCCAGGGGCCCTTTGAACAGCGCCCCACTGGTACCGAAAATTGAAAACATGGCAGGCCTTTTCGGTCCAGCACAGACCGATGCTCAGGCAATGGTGCGGTGTTCAGCCGCCACCGTCAAGGCAGGCATCAAGGCAGGAAGATGGCCTGCAAGTCGCTGAGGAAGTCGAAACCCCGCTCGGTGGGCCAAATGCGGTGCATGTCGCGCGCCAGCAAGCCTTTGCGCTCGGCCTCGGCCAACCCGGCCTGGAAGGCACTTTGGGGTAACCCGGTTCGCTCGGTCAGGTAGGCCAGCTCCACCCCCTGGCTCAGGCGCAGCGCGTTGAGCATGAACTCGAACGGCAGGTCGGCACGCGACACCTCGTGGTGCTGCACCACGGCGTTGCCCGCTTGGGCGCAGGCCATGTACAAGGCCGGGTCACGGGCACGCACCTGGCGCGCCACACGGTGAGCAAAACTGAGCTTGCTGTGCGCCCCGGCGCCCAGCCCCAGGTAGTCGCCAAACTGCCAGTAGTTGAGGTTGTGCCAGCACCGGTGCCCGTCTCGGGCATACGCCGAAATTTCGTACCGCTGCATGCCCGCTGCCTGCGTGGCCTGGGTGATGACGTCGAGCATGGCATAGGCATCGTCGTCAACCGGCACGGCTGGCGGGTGGCTGGCAAACAACGTGTTGGGCTCGATGGTCAGGTGGTAGACCGACAGGTGCGGCGGCGCAAACGACAGCGCCGTGGCCACGTCAGCCTCGCACTGTGCCAGCGTCTGGCCTGGCAAGGCGTACATCAGGTCGAGGTTGAAGGTGTCGAACGACGCAGCCGCCTCCTCCAATGCAGCCAGCGCCTGGGCGCGGTCATGCACACGCCCCAGCGCCTGCAGGTGCTCGTCTGAAAAACTCTGCACCCCCACCGACAAGCGCGTGACACCGGCCGAACGGAAAGCCTTGAAGCGGTTGCGCTCGAATGTACCGGGGTTGGCCTCGAGCGTGATTTCGGCATCGGCATCGAGCTTCACGCGCGCACGGATGCCGGACAGCAAATTGTCGATGCCCTGTGGCGAAAACAGGCTGGGCGTGCCCCCACCGATGAACACGCTGTGCACCGGGCGGCCCCAAATCAACGGGAGCGATGCCTCCAGATCAGCCAGCACCGCGTCCACATACGCCTGCTCGGGCAATGCACTGCCACCGGCACCGCGCCATTCATGCGAGTTGAAGTCGCAATACGGGCATTTTTTCAGGCACCACGGCAGGTGCACGTACAGCGCCAACGGCGGCAGCGCGGCCAGCCGCAAGGTGCCGGGGCGCATGAGGTGGACCACGTCGAACGCCCCATCGGCGCCGTGCGCCAGGTGAACTGACGGCTCTGGCACCAATGGGATCGTGGGGTGGGTGTTTGACGGCTCGGCGGGCATGTGTCGGGGTGCCGTCAGCTGGCGTCAGCAAACCAGTTGCTGCGCATCAGGTTGACCATCAGCGCACTGGCTTGGCCCCGGTGGCTGTGGGCGTTTTTCACTTCGGTGGGCAATTGGGCGAACGTCTGACCGAACTCGGGCAGGTACATGACCGGATCGAACCCGAACCCGTTCTGCCCCACAGGCTCGGCGGCAATCAGGCCTTGCACGCGCCCGACGGCCACCAGCGGTTCCGGGTCGTCCGGGTGACGCACGGCCACCAGCGTGCTCACCATGGCAGCCCGGCGGTCGGTGATGCCCTGCATTTGTTCCAGCAAGGCACGCACGTTGTTCGCATCGCCCTTCGGGTAGCCGAACTGGGTGGCGTAGTAAGCGGTTTGCACGCCAGGCTGACCGCCGAACGCATGCACGCACAGCCCGGCATCGTCAGCCAGCGCGGGCAACCCGGTTGCAGCTGACGCGTGGCGGGCCTTGGTCAGCGCATTTTCAATGAAGGTGTGAAACGGTTCGTCAGCCTCGCCCACACCCAAGTCGGCCTGCGCCATCAGCGCCACACCCAAGGGCGCAAACAGCACCTGAAGCTCCGCCAGCTTGCCACGGTTGTTGGAGGCCAATACCAATCTGAAATTCATGATAAAAAATGGCTTCTTCGCTTTATTGATATATGTTTTCAGCTACGTTTATTGACCTAAAGCCTGTGACTGCATGGACACCAGTTCACGGATGCCCTTTTCAGCCAGATCCAGCAATTGGTTCATTTCAGCCCGCGTGAACGCAGCACCTTCAGCCGTGCCCTGCACCTCGATGAAATGCCCCTCACCGGTCATGACGACGTTCATGTCGGTGTCACAAGCAGAGTCTTCGGCGTAAGCCAAGTCAAGCAACGGCACGCCCTCAACAATGCCCACCGACACCGCAGCCACCGCGCCTTTGATCGGGCTCTGTTGCAACTTGCCAGCAGCCAGCAAGGCAGACACGGCATCTTGCGCGGCCACGAAGGCACCGGTGATGGCCGCCGTGCGCGTGCCACCATCGGCTTGGATGACGTCGCAATCCAGCGCAATGGTGCGCTCACCCAAGGCTTTCAGGTCGAACACCGCCCGCAGCGAGCGGCCAATCAGCCGCTGAATTTCCTGCGTGCGCCCGCTTTGCTTGCCCTTGGCAGCCTCGCGGTCGTTGCGCGTGTGCGTGGCACGGGGCAGCATGCCGTACTCGGCAGTCACCCAGCCTTCACCCGATCCCCGCTTGTGAGGGGGTACTTTTTCTTCCACCGAAGCTGTGCACAGCACCTTGGTGTTGCCAAACTCGATCAGCACCGAACCCTCGGCATGCATGGTGTAGCGGCGGGTGATGCGCACCGGGCGCAATTGGTCAGCCGAACGGTCGGCAAAGCGTTTGAATTCAGACATGGGATTCCTCTGGGAAACAGCCCGCTGGTGGGGCTTGGGACGCGCGTCAGCCCTTGCGCGCAGCGGTGCGGCGAATGGCCTCGTTGATTTCAGCGATGTTGCGTTCGATGTCTTCATCGTCCAGGTCCACCGAACCTTGCTCCATTTCGGTGGCCTGAATGGTGGACTGGAACATGCCATCGCTGATGCTGTCGGTGGAAATACCCCCGGTGTCAGGGAAGGCATCGGGCGTTTCCCATTCAAGCGCCAGCACGGTCACGTTGTCGCTGCTGCTGCCTGCCTTGCGCAGGGCGCGTTCGGCCAAATCTGGCACCGCCTGCCCAACAGGGTTGGATGCCAGTATGTTGACGATTTCGTGGTCTGGCAACGCACTCCACAAACCATCTGAACACAGCATCAGCTTGTCTCCGTGCTGCAACGGTACAGAGGCCGACAAGTCGAATATGGGCCGCTGCGGCGAGCCCAGGCACGTGAACAACACGTTGCGGTTGATGGCTTCATCCACATGCCCCAGGTGGGCATGCTGCTCGCTGTAGGAATGATCGCGGGTACGGGTGAGCAACTGGCCATCTCGCACCAGGTACAGGCGCGAGTCGCCACAATGCACCCAATGCACGCAGCCTCGCTCCAGCACAGCGGCCACCATGGTGGTTCGGGGCGAGTCCAGCATGCCCTTTTCGGACGCATACCGAATGATCTGGTGGTGTGCCGACAGCAGTGCATTGGACAGAAAGTCGGGCACCGATCCGACCGACGGCCGGGCAGACTTCTGAAAATAAGCAGACACCGTTTGCAGCGCCAGTTGCGCAGCGACTTCACCGTCAGGATGCCCACCCATGCCGTCAGCCAACAGAAACAGGCCTGACTCACGTGTGTAGCAATAACCCATCCGGTCTTCGTTTTTTTTCCGGCCACCACGGCGGCTGACCTGAAAGACCGAAAATTTCATTTAGAGGGTGCTTTCCTTGCGTCAGCGTTCGTTTTACTGCCCCGACCTTCTGCGCCCAACAAGTTATCGAACTGCAACCGCATGCGCTCGGCCATGGAAAGCTTGGTGTAACTGCGCTCTGTTTCCCGGCTCAATTCTTTTTGAAGCGAAAACACAGACTGCGGGCGAGACAAGGGGTCCAGTGCCATGCACCACTCCACCACCTCGATCATGTTGTCAGAGTAGACCCCGCGCAGACGTGAGAGCGCGAGGGACAACCTGTCTTTCTCCTGCCGCTGCGGGGCGTCGTTGGGTGGATAGCCCTGCATGCATGCGTAAATGCAGGCGCCAATCGCGTAAATATCGGTCCAAGGCCCCATGGCACCATCGCGGCGATACATTTCCGGCGCCGCAAAACCAGGCGTATACATGGGGCGAATGAAACTGCCTTCCTTGCTCAGCACTTCACGCGCGGCACCGAAATCGATCAGGACCGATTTGTTGTCGTCGGTCACGAAAATATTGGCTGGCTTGATGTCCAAGTGCAGCATCTTGTGCTGATGCACGATACGCAAACCACGCAGCACCTCGTCAAACAACGAGCGGATGGTGGATTCACGAAACACTTTCTGCTTCTTCAGATCGCGCGCCGTGATGATGAAATCCTGAAGGGAAGCACCCTCCAGATAGTTCATCACCATGTAAACGGTGTCGTTTTCTCTGAAGAAATTGAGCACGCTCACCACTGACGCGTGTGAAATCTGGGCAAGTGCCCGCCCTTCTTCAAAAAAACTTTTCAGGCCCAACCGGTAGAGCGACAGCTTGTCAGGCTGCACTTGCGGCAGCAGCTCGCCCACACCACGGCTGGCCAGCGACGCTGGCAAGTACTCCTTGACCGCCACCTGTTGGCCCTGCGGGTCCAATGCGAGATACACCACACCGAAACCGCCTGCCGCCAACTTTCGAACGATCCGGTACCCACCCACGAGTGTGTCGGGAGGAAGCGGTGCGGGTTTGACCTTTGACATAATCCTGTGTTGAGCCCGTGCGATGAGTATTTGGGCCGTTAGACACCCTGAGGGACAGAGCCAATGTCAGTTTACAGCATGACCGGATACGCTACTGAGCAGAGCGAACCGGTGTCGGCAGAGGCCCCGCAAGCACCGATGTTGGGCATCGAAATCCGCTCGGTCAACAGTCGGTTTCTCGATCTCACATTCAAATTGGCTGACGACTTGCGTGGCACTGAACCTGCCTTGCGGGAACAGCTCACACGGGAGCTGCGCCGCGGCAAAGTAGAAGTACGCGGCTGGATTGAAGGCCGCCACGACGGCAGCCCGCGCACACCCACCAGTGCCGAGTTGCAAAAACTCAACGCCATCCAGGACAGCGTCAAAGCCTGGCTGCCTCAGGCTGGCGCACTGTCTGTTGCCGACGTGCTTGCACTGACCAGCCGTCAGCAGCACACCCCACCCGGCCTGCAAGACACGTTTCAGTCATTGGCCACCCAAGCCATCGTTGCACTCAAAGCCGCACGAGCGCGTGAAGGCCAGCGCCTGACTCACATGCTCCTTGGCCACGCCGACCAGTTGCTTGAACTGGCGCAACGTGCTCAACCCTTGGTGCCATTGCTGGTCGAGCAACAGCGCAACCGGTTTTTGGAACGCTGGCAAGATGCATTGGGTGCCGTGCAATCGGCCCATGACAGTGACATGGCCCGCGACCGTGCGCTGACAGAAGCCACAGCCTACGCAATCCGCATCGATGTGGCAGAAGAACTGACACGGCTGGGCTCGCATTTGCAGGAAATCAAGCAGCTGCTGACCAAAGGGGGCGAGCTGGGCAAACGCCTTGACTTCCTCATCCAGGAGTTGCACCGCGAGGCCAACACCTTGGGCTCCAAATCTTCCAGCCTTGAACTCACACGCATTTCGGTTGACATGAAAGTGCTGATCGAACAAATGCGCGAGCAAGTGCAAAACATCGAATAACCAGCCCCAGCGCAAAGTCAAATATGAACGGGACACAAACGTACCCAGGCAACCTTTTTGTGGTCGCCGCACCCAGTGGCGCTGGTAAATCCAGTTTGGTCAATGCCTTGATGGAGGTGGACTCCAGGCTCGCACATTCGGTGTCGCACACCACACGTGCCCCCAGAGGACAGGAAGTCCACGGCCGTGAGTACTATTTCGTATCAAACGATCAGTTTGATCAGATGGTGCAGCAAAGTGCGTTTCTGGAGTGGGCGCAAGTGCATGGAAACCGGTACGGCACGTCTAAGCACGCGATCGAGGAGCGCATTGCACAGGGTGGCGACATCATTCTTGAAATTGACTACCAGGGCGCCATTCAAGTCAAGAAAATCTTTGCCAATGCCATTTTGATTTTCATTCTCCCGCCCAGCTGGGAAGAGTTGAAATCACGCTTGCAGCGCAGGGGCGAGGACACGCCGGAAGTCATTGAAAAGCGCCTCATCAATGCAGAAGAAGAAGTCGCCCAGGTGCGCGAATTCGACTTCGTTATAATCAACGAGCGCTTTGAGCTGGCCTTGTTCGACCTGAAATCGATTGTTCATGCCCAGCGGCTGAAGTACTCAGCCCAGCGACGCACCAAGGCGGATACCTTCCGTAACTTGCACATCCCCTGACTTTCTACCGGACAACACATGGCCCGTATCACCGTCGAAGATTGCCTGGAAAAAATTCCGAATCGATTCCAACTCGTTCTGGCTGCAACCTACCGCGCCCGCATGCTGAGCCAAGGCCACACGGCCAAAATCGAAAGCAAGAACAAACCCGGCGTCACAGCGTTGCGCGAGATTGCGGCTGGCAAAGTCGGGATCGAAATGCTGAAAAAAGTCCCGACCTGAACACCCCAGTTTCTGGCAGCACAAAGCACCGCTCTGCGGTGCTTTTTCTTTTGGTGCCGAGCTCAGGCTCTCGTGCATTCGCCTACCAATATCAGTAAAGTAGCGATCATGAAACCGACCGTTACTACAGCAGCGCCCCCCCCCACAGCGGCTGCGGCCAACGCAGCGGCTGCCAGCTTTGCGACACTCGTGTCAGCTATCGATTACCTTTCTGACGCTGATATCGACAGCATCCGAAAAGCTTATCGATTTGCGGACCAAGCTCACTTGGGTCAACTGAGGAAAAACGGCGACCCCTACATCACCCACCCAATCGCAGTCGCCATCCAATGCGCAGAATGGAAACTGGATGCACAGGCGCTGATGGCAGCGCTGATGCACGATGCAATTGAAGACTGTGGCATCACCAAAGCCGAACTGGTGGAACAGTTTGGCTCCCCCGTCGCAGAACTGGTAGATGGTCTGACCAAGCTTGAAAAGCTTGAATTTGACACACGCGAGCAAAATCAGGCCGAATCATTTCGAAAAATGTTGCTGGCCATGGCCAGGGACGTGCGGGTCATTCTGATCAAACTCGCTGACCGCACACACAACATGCGCACCATGGGTGACATGCCGCGCAACAAATGGGAACGCATTTCACGCGAAACTCTCGACATTTACGCGCCCATTGCCCATCGCCTCGGGCTGAATATCACGTTCAGAGAACTCCAGGACTTGGCGTTCAAGCACCTTTACCCGTGGCGCTCGATCATTTTGGACAAGGCAGTCCAACGCTCACGCTCTCGACGCAAGGATCTGCTCTCCAAAGTCAAGAATGAAGTCAAGAGCGCACTTGCTGAGCATGGCCTGTCACCGCGCATTCACGGTCGGGAGAAAACGCTGTATTCCATCTACAAAAAGATGGACGACAAGCACCTCACGTTCGCTCAAGTCACTGATATGTATGGGTTTCGCATCATTTTTGAAACCCTGCTGGAGTGCTACACCGCAATGGGCGTTCTCCATCAGTTGTATAAGCCATTGCCAGGCAAGTTCAAGGATTACATTGCACTGCCAAAGGTCAACGGTTATCAATCCATCCACACCACATTGATTGGACCATTCGGCACCAACGTTGAATTTCAGCTGCGAACCCATTCAATGGATGTCGTCGCCGAATCCGGTGTGGCTGCACACTGGCTTTACAAGGCAGCTGAGCCGGGTAGCGATGCAGCACAGCGCCTGGGAAGCCAGTGGCTGCAATCGCTTCTGGACATTCAGCATGAAACAAAAGATGCAGCGGAATTCTGGGATCACGTCAAGATTGATCTGTTTCCCGACGCCATTTATGTGTTCACGCCGAAAAGCAAGATTTTGTCCATGCCAAAAGGCGCAACGGTGGTGGATTTTGCCTACGCCATACACAGCAACATTGGCAATCGCGCCATGTCAGCCAACATCAATGGCGAACAGGTTCCGTTGAGTACCGAAATCAAAAACGGGGATGTGATTGAAGTCCTCACCGGCGACAAGCCGAACCCCAACCCCGCTTGGCTGAGTTTTGTGCGCACAGGACGTGCACGCTCCAAAATCAGGCATTTCCTCAAATCCATGGCCCACGACGAGTCCCTGGCTTTGGGAGAAAAGATGCTGATCCAAGCCCTGCGACTTGAAGGCATTGCCGATATGCCATCAGGCGATGCCGCTGCACATGGCTTGTGGGAAAAATTGTTGAGATTCACGGGCAACCGCAACGTGGACGAACTGCTGGCAGACATTGGCATGGGCAAACGTATCGCCAGCATGGTTGCGAAAAAGCTTGCCGTGCTGCTGTCTGAACAAGGCGTCAAGGCAGATGTGGTGCTGATCAGCCAGGCTCGCTACTCCCCTCAAAAGGGGGCCATCAGCCAAGGCGTGGTGACGCTTGACGGCGGTGAAGGTGGCTCCGTTCAGTTTTCTCGCTGCTGCCACCCCATTCCTGGGGACAAAATCGTCGGTTACCTGGGCCGAGGCGAAGGCTTGGTTGTGCACACAGACGATTGCCAAATCGGTAAAAAACTGCTCTACAAGGACAGGGAACGCTTCCTGGAGGTGGAATGGTCCGAGGAACCGGTTCGCTCATTTGAAGTGGCGTTGCAAGTCACTGTCACTGATGGCAAAGGTGTGCTGGCACGTGTGGCATCCACTCTCGCATCTGCCGGAGCAGACATCACTCACGTGAACATGAGCGATGAACGCGCTGGGCATGCGACAGATTTGCGTTTTGCCATCTCGGTGCAAGACCGTGGCCATTTGTCAGATGTGCTCCGTGCATTGGAACGCACCCCATCTGTTTTGCGGGCACAGCGTTCACGCCAGAGCAAAGAACAGCGAACTCACCCGTAAACAACGGCAATCACTTCAAGCAGCTCATTGCCAGCTGGCGTGATCAGTTGCACCTCGTCACCCACGCGGGACTTCAACAGCGCCCTGGCAACAGGCGAAATCCATGTAACCTCAGATTGGGCGCTTTCGGCCTCGTCCACGCCCAATATCGTCACAGTGAACAGATCGCCCGATACTTTGGCGCAGGTAACTGTCGCTCCGAAAAATACCTGATCAGAGCCTTTGTGAACAGATGGATCGACAATTTCAGCCAGCTCGAGGCGCTTGGTCAGGAAACGGATTCGCCGATCGATTTCTCTCAACCTTTTTTTGCCGTAAATGTAGTCGCCGTTTTCAGAACGATCCCCGTTGCTGGCCGCCCAGTGAACAATTTCGACCATTTTTGGACGCTCGACATCAATGAGTGCAAACAACTCATTGCGCAGCCGGTCATATCCAGGGCGCGTGATGTAGTTCTTCACAGATGCAACGGTCGCAGGGGCGACCGCTGGTTCGTCAGCATCGTCTGATTCGCGGGTAAATGCCTTGCTCATGGCTTGCTTTCAGAGAACGGCGCAAAAAAAAACCTGCAAGACATCTTGCAGGTTTTTTTGTTTGGTGCGGCTGGCAGGATTCGAACCCACGACCCCTTGGTTCGTAGCCAAGTACTCTATCCAACTGAGCTACAGCCGCTGAAGCACTTATTGTAGCACGATATTTTGGTCTACCTGCTCAAAGCTTGAATCTGAGCTGCCAACCGAACATCGTTGCGCTCGCTGAAAGCAAGTGCTGATGGCGTAGTGTACAAAAAACAATCGTGCCTCGAAAAAGACGCGCCGCATCGGGTCACAACTGAACACACCAACCGCACCAGTGGCCTCCACGCCAAAGATGCCGTCAGACAATCACCAAGCAACTTGAACGTGCCCAGTTTCAGCATGACACACCTTGCTGACGCGGCAAGGCTGTCGGCATCAGACCCCCGCGTGCCGCAGGGTCTGCACCAGCATGTGATGCAAACTGTCGACCGCCTTCGAACCCTGCGACGCACGGCTTCTGTAAACAGAAACCTGCATGGGCTCCAGCGGCCCCAATCCGTTCGCGAGGCCCAGGACTTGAAGGTGCGCTGGTGCACTGCATTGTGTCAGCGCGGCCACGGCCAGTCCGCTTTCAACGGCGGCAATCTGCCCTGCCAGACTTGAGCTGTTGTAAACGACCTTGTACGGGCGGCCTTGCAACGCCAATGCATTGATGGCACTGCGACGACCCAGGCTGGCCGCTTCGTACACAGCAATGGGCAATGGGTTGCGTGCCCAGGTGTCGAACTGCGCAGACCCCACCCACACCATCGGCTCATGAAAAAGCAACGTGCCACGCCGTGCATGGTCACGCGAGACCAACGCCAAATCCAAGTCACCCCGGGCCACACGCGGGATGAGTGATGTCGACTGCTCGCAATCCAACTGAATTTCAACGCCGCCGTGGCGTGGTGCAAAGCGCTTGAGCACGGGTGTCAGGTATTTGCTCGCATAGTCGTCTGGTACACCGAGGCGCACCAGGCCATTGACCTCTTCAGCCTGAAGCGCTGCTTGGGCCTCTGCATGCAGATCGAGCATGCGCCGGGCATAGCCCAGCAACACTTGGCCTTCGTGCGTGAGGTGAAGCTGCCGCGGGCCTCGCACCAGCAAAGGGTGGCCCACGGCGGCTTCGAGTTTCTTGATCTGCATGCTCACCGCTGACTGCGAACGGTGGACCTGCGGTGCAGCGCCTGACAGCGAGCCCGCATCGACAGCGGCAACGAAACACTTCAGCCAGTCAGTTTGCAGGTCGCGCATGCTTTCGATTTTCGAATGACAGATGGCTAAATTATCCGCTTTTCGACAATAACAAGATGGGACACAGTGCGGCAGCATGACCTCACACACATCTTCAGCCGCCACGGCAATCCCCACCCACCATGGCGGGGCCTGCCACGTGTCACCCGGCCCTTGTGCGTCACTTGGCTCACTTGACGCACGTGCGGCTGGCACCATGACGCTGCTGTGCCTCATCTGGGCACTGCAACAGATTTCATTGAAGGCCGTGGCCGACCAAGCCAGCCCCATGCTGATGGTCGCCACACGCTCACTGGTCGCCCTGCTGCTGCTGGCTGCCTTGATGCGCCACCGCGGCGAGGTGCTCAGCCCCCCACATGTCAAACCCGGTTTGGCTGTTGGCAGCTTGTTCGCGCTGGAATACCTGCTGGTGTCGGAAGCCCTGACGCTGACGCACGCTTCACACGTCGTGGTCTTTTTGTACACAGCGCCCATCTTTGCAGCACTGGGGTTGCACTGGCGGTTGACAGCCGAACGGCTCA
>JACCDS010454176.1_pt1 | contig 15916 bp, 6 predicted proteins | sample 7446441 | NCBI WGS metagenome assembly JACCDS01 (sample SAMN15323445, study PRJNA562643) | freshwater metagenome | isolation source: river surface water | place: USA:Blue River Watershed | collected 2017-08-17
ATCATCCATTCTAGCAAAAGAATCTGATACTTGGGTCGTGTAATCTTTTATCACTTTGTCTTGACTCATTCTGAAAATCGTTGTTCAAAATGTGACAAGTTTTTTTAGGAGATGACACAGCTCGTTTGCCGGGCAGAAAGTGCCAAACTGTTCGTCGGAAGCCCGTTTGCAAAAAAACTAGCGAATGGTATCCGTACAAATGAATTGTAGGATGCTAGCATACATAGCGTAAGGGATTGACGCGGTTACCCCACAGCCGGCATCCTGAAAGGTGACGGCGAGGAGTAAAAGCAAAAAGCCCGACCCCGCAGGGGATACGCCCCAATCATCACAAATATTTGTGTGTACGGAATAAGGTTGGTAGGTTTAAAATTTTACCGAAGGGCACTTGATGTTTTTTTCGGCACCAAATACACCACTTTTAACGATGCTTAATTCGTAAGCGCCCCATCTGTTTTTGGCAGCTCCGCCAAGGGCAGAAGTGGTAACATCGTAGTTGATGGTACATTTATAATTGTGTAATTGGTATCCAAGCATGGGAATGAGTGCGTCTTTTGCGCGCAAATAAAGACCCAAAATAAGTTGGTGATATCCATACCCGTCGATGTTTCGGTTGGCATTCATACCTATGACCATTTCGCCACTGCCGGCGCTGCGGCTATAATATAGATTGGGATTGATGATCCATAAATCGTTCAGTTTAATTTGGCTATTGGCAAAAAAGGTGATGCGCCCCGGTACTTGTTGGTTGATGGTGGGGTTGGGCGCATAAAAACTTTCGTTGGGCTTATTGATGTGCAAATAACTGAGTCCGGTATTGAAATAAACATCATCGTCGAACCAAGCATAGTTAACACCCAAGCCAATATCGGCATAGTTAACACGTGTTGTTGCAAACGGCTCATTTGGATTTTGAGCAATGTCGAAAAATTTGCCATTCCACTGATTATCGAAAATGAGTTTGGTAGCATCTACCGATTTGGTAACATAACCGCCCGAAAACCCTACACTCACCAAACTGTGAATGCCCACCATTTGGTGATAAGCTAACGACAAGTAAGCCTTGTTGCTTTGCAGGCCTGCACTGCCGGCAGCATCGTTAAATAAAGTAGCGCCAATACCAATCCAGCCGTTTTCGAGTCGGTTGGTGAGCAACTGCGCATCGGCCCAAATGCTGCTTGTTTTGTATGGATTGCTAATAACGTTTGCCCATTGTTTGCGCTGACTTCCACCCACTCTGAAATCGAAATCGGGGTTAAAGCCAGTATTGGCCGGATTCACCAACAAAGGGGCATTGAAATATTGCGAAAAATGTAAATTTTGTGCCAGCGTGGTTTGGCTTGCGATACAAAAGCAAGCAAGCAAGTATAGGTGATATAGCCGTTGTTGGAACATATAGTGTGGCATAAAAAAGGTGAATGAACTTGTTTAATTAGCGCAATAAGGTAATGTCGCCGGTTTGCTGCGATTTTGTACCATCGCCATATTCTATATCAAGGGTGTAGGTATATACATCTTGTGGTTGCAGTTCCCCTTTGTATCTACCATTCCAGCCCTCATTTTTATTGGTTCCATGGTATACCAAAACGCCCCAACGGTTATAAATGCGCCAGTTAATTCCGGCAATGCCATGACCTTGTATTTTGATGATTTGATTGGTGCCTGTGGGTGAGAATGCATTGGCAACAGCTACTTGTTTGTTAATAACCGATTGGATACGTTGGCATTGAGTAGAGTCGCAATTGGTAGCGTTGTAGGCAGTTAGGCAAACTTCAAAAATGCCGGAGTAGGTATAAGCATGTTGTACAAGTGTATCGGCTCGTGTAGTAATCAGTGAGTCGCCATCGCCAAAAGTCCATTTAAATAAAATGGCATCGGGTGTGGTATTGGTAAAAGTAAATGGAGTGTTCACTTGAGGAATAGTAGGTGTATACAGAAAATTGGTATTGGGCTTGCCGGTAATTTGAATGGTATTGCTTGCTATATCGGTTTTGTTGCAGGTGGTTGTATCCGTTGCCGCAAGTGTTATGGTATAGGTACCCGGTTGTGTGTACAAATGTACGGCGGGTTCGGCACCGGTAAACGAAGTGCCATCGCCAAAATTCCATACAAAATCGGTACCGCCTAACGAGGTGTTTTGTATTTCAGCCAAATAAGGGGCACATCCTTTGGCAGGAGTACTCATTTGTGCTTTCACTGTAGGCGATATACGCAATTGTTTGTAAATAGAATCGGGATAATTACAATAGTTGGTGTCGTTCAGGGTTAGTTTAACACCATAAGTTCCTTGCGCTGCATACGTGTGCTGTATACTTGCACCGCTGCCCAATTGGGTAACAGCACCGTCTCCAAAACTAAGCGTTAAGCTATTGTTGCTAAAGGGTTTGCCGGGAGGTGCTATTGAGGCATTGGTAAACGAGTAAGTTTGCGATTGGCAGCCACCAATTTTAGCAAGTTGCAAGGCTAGTTTGGCTTCATCGTTACGAACACGTATTTGTGTGTAAGAGGTATCGGCAATATTGCACGCTGATGAATCGATAGAAACCAGCATTACTTTGAAAGTACCTATTTGGGTAAATTCATGTTTGGCTGTAGGTAAGGTGGTGGTATCATTTTTGGTGCCATCGCCAAAGTTCCAAATGTATTTTTTTCCGGCTCCGATAATGTCCGTAAATGCAACGGTTAGCGGCACGCATCCGGAGGTGTCGCGCACTTGCCCATTGATACTAGATTGGATATATGCACCAATACCGGCTAGGTTAAAGGCAATTTTAATAGCGGCCAAATTACAGCCACCTCTACCACGGATTAGTGCGCCGTTTTGTGGTGCTACCGCACCTAATGTGGTTTGGAAAATACCAGCCGGACCATCGCAGTTGGCGCATACTGATTGGTAAATAATGCCATTTTTGTCGAATCGGCTAGTGCCACCGTCAACATGGTCGGGGGTGCTGCCTACATTGTCGTCTTGTCCAAAAAAACTGCCATATAGCTGCGATTTGGCATTGCGTTCAAGGACAATGAAGTAAAAATCGCTGCCATCAGTATTTTTTTGATAGGCATTGTTGGTTACGAATAAACCGTTCGTGCCACTGTTGTCATAGCCTAAGATGGTATTTAATCTACCCCCCCATCCGGATACATATACATTTTCGCAGCGGTCTACTAAAAACGCCGTAGGCGAAAGATTGGGGAATGGTACGTTATTGCCAAAAACGGTGGAGTATTCCCATTTGCTTAAATCGGGTGCTAATTTGGAAATGAATTGTTTGCCGCCGGGTTGTTTAAAAGCCACATTGTTGGTAACCGTCCAACTGCCGGTGGTAGTGCCCATGATGTACGGATACCCAAATCGGTCTGTTTGAATGCCATAAATGACATCTGCTCCAGAAGTGCCAAAATAACTACTATAGAGAATCTTATCGCCATTGTTGGTAAATACCGTAACAAATCCATCGCAAATGCCACCTTCGTACGTAGGAAAGAGGGTATTGGTTTTATTTGTGGGAAAATTGTTACTTGCTGTAGTGCCAGCCACATAAATATTTTGATTGACAGGACTGATGGCAAGTACAAATGCGGCATCATCGTCGCTACCACCTAGATAGGTACTAAAAAGTAGTTGATTGAAATCAGGTGATAATTTTAGTACTACTGCATCTTGCGTTCTGCCTACTGAGTTTGCCCCACCATTTTGTTTTTGCGGTGCATTATTACTTTTAGGGAAATCGGTTGATTGCGTACATGAAGAGAGGTAAACATTGTTGTTGTTGTCTACTATCACCTCACTGCGGCTATCATCGCCATAGTTTCTTCTAATGGATATGGCGCCCTTATTAGACCCACCCAAAGGATATTTGTTGGCAATATTTACACCATCGCTACCAGATCCACCAATTTTTACAGAGGCCGTGAGTACGCTGCCACTTGCATTGAATTTAGAAACGATGATATCAAAATCACCACCGCAAGGGCCAAAATCTGTAGAACGTGTAGGGTAATCCTTAGACGTAGTTCGACCAGCAAAAATTAACTGGTCATTACCATCCACCACCATACTGTGTGGATATTCGTTGCCGCTGCCGCCAATATAAGTGGAGTACAAACGAGCCGAACCACCAGCGTTGAATTTGGTAATGCCGATATCAAAGCCACTACTAACGCCTTCGTTGGTATTGTCATTTCCACCTTTGAAGCTAGTTTGGAAAGCCCCATTTGTTACCGGAAATCCTGTGCCAAATACAATACCACCGGCATAAAAATTGCCATATATATCGTAAGTAGCTGTGAAGCCCCAATTGCTTGATCGGCTTCCGGTAAAGGTTGAAAAAATGAGTTGCGGATCAATCACTAAGGTATTGGTTCGGCGATGATAGGCTTCCGAAGCAGCTACTTTGAAGTATACAATATTGCCTTTGTTTACAAACTGTGTTACAATAGGTTGTCGTCCTTTACCGGTTACTTCGTAGCTGTATGGTTCTGCTTCTTGTACCGTACCAACAGAGGTATGGATAAACAAAGATTTGTTTTTGACATTAACGCTATTAGCCCCCGCCACATAGAGCGCTATTTGCTCCTCGTTGCCACCCGGATGCACAATGAAATCGTATTTAAGCGAACCATTATCCGTGTAGTATCGAATATCAATGTTGGGATAAATGTTTTTAAAGGTTACAGCCGTAAACACTTGGCAGTTGCTTGCCCATTTGCTGCTATCGTTCCCAATAAAATAATTGTTGAAGGTATTAACGGGTTTTTCGGCTATACACTCCGGATGCGGATTGGCATTGAGGAAGCTTATTTCGTAACAGTGCGAGCGTAGTACACCATCGCTTGGTAAGCTAGCGGCTGCCGCTGTGGTTTTGCTTTTAGACGCTGCGGCGCTGCTAGTGTGTTTGTGCCCGTGTAGGTATTCGCTTATCGATTGCAAATCGTCGGTATTGTGTAGCAACACTCTAAAGCCACCATCTTTTTTCAAAGCAAAAGTACCGGTAGGCATATCTGCCTGATAAGCAATGCTTGACAGCCATTGGCCTTTGTTTTCAGTAAATTCTAAGTATTGCTGTGCACGAACATTGCCAACAAACAATAACAACACCAAAAGTAAAAAAGTGCTGAACTGTAACAATCTATTTTTTTGAGGTAGTAACATGATCAGGAGGTTTGAACAGACTAATGGATTTTTGGATAACCTAGCTGTAAGCATAGCCAACCAAAAGAGCCCGTGTATAAATAGTATTAAAAGTATTATTTTATTGGTTACGAAATTTTACTCCAACCGGTTTTGCCTTTTTGCGATTGTAAAAATAGTTTCAGGGGTAAATTTTGGGGCAAATCGAGCGCCAAATCTGCTTCTAACAAGGCTTCGGCTTCGGCTTTTGCCAACTCTAAAATGGATTTATCATCAACAATCGAAGCTATTTTAAAGTTCAAAGCACCACTTTGTCTTGTACCTTCAATATCGCCCGGCCCCCTGAGTTCCAAGTCTTTTTCAGCAATTAAAAAACCATTATTGGTAGCACACATTGTATGGATACGTTCTTGCCCTTCTTTGCTGATTTTGCTCCCTGTTAATAATATGCAAAAACTTTGTTCATTGCCTCTGCCCACCCTGCCTCGCAGTTGGTGCAGCTGCGATAAACCAAATTTTTCGGAGCTTTCAATCACCATCACACTTGCATTAGGCACATTTACGCCTACTTCAATTACCGTAGTGCTTACCATAATTTGGGTTTCGCCTTTTACAAAACGTTGCATATTGGTTTCTTTTACATCGGCTGGCTGTTTGCCGTGTACCATGCTAATGAGGTATTTCGGTTCCGGAAAATAGCTTTTTACTTGTTCGTAACCTTGCATTAGGTCTTCGTAACTTAGTTTTTCACTTTCTTCAATCAGGGGATAAATAATGTAGGCTTGTCTGCCTTTCTCAATTTCTGCTCTAATAAAAGTCATTACACTTGCCCTAGCCATTTCGTTGCGGTGTACGGTAAGCACCGGTTGTCGGCCCGGAGGCAATTCATCCATTACGCTGTAATCTAAATCGCCATAAGCAGTCATTGCCAAAGTACGCGGTATAGGTGTAGCGGTCATTACCAAAATGTGTGGCGGAATAACTGCTTTTTTCCACAGTTTGGCTCGTTGCGCCACTCCAAATCGGTGCTGTTCGTCTACCACCACCAATCCCAATTGGTGAAACTGAACCACATCTTCTATCAATGCATGAGTACCAATAATCATGTGCGTGTTGCCATTTTGCAAATCCTCCAAAATGCGTTTGCGCTCTTTGGTTTTGGTGCTACCCGTCAGCAATTGTATGTTAATGGGCATCTCCTTCAGTAGTGCTGATAGGCCGGCAAAGTGTTGCTGCGCCAAAATTTCGGTAGGTGCCATGATGCAACTTTGGTAGCCGTTATCCACCGCCAATAACATACTTAGCAAGGCCACAATGGTTTTGCCGCTGCCCACATCGCCCTGCAGCAATCGGTTCATTTGGTGCCCTCTTCCCGTATCGGTGCGTATTTCTTTCAGCACCCTTTTTTGCGCATTGGTTAGTGCAAAAGGCAAGTGATGGTTGTAAAAGTCGGTAAACAAAGGGCCTACTTTTTCAAACACTACACCACGACTGTGTTTTTGTCGTTGCAAACGAATTAAGTTAAGCCGAATTTGTGCAATAAACAGTTCTTCAAATTTCAATCGGTGTACTGCGGCTTGGTATGCTGCAATAGACGGTGGAAAATGTATGTGCACAAGGGCTTCGTAGCGGCTTACCAAGCCAAGACGGCTCACAAGTTGAGCGGGCAAATTTTCCGGAATTTCTGTTTTGGGTAGCAATTGCAGCAATGCTTCCGTTAGTTTGCCAATTTGTCGGCCATTCAGTCCACGCGCTTTTAGCTTTTCAGTAGCAGGATACACCGGCTCCAAAAAGGCTTTCCCTTCTGCTTTAAATGGGGCAAAAACTTCAATCTCCGGATGCACCATTTGTGGACGACCATTAAAAAAACCTGTTTTGCCAAATACCAAATATTCGGTACCAATCAGCAAGTTTTTTTGTGCCCAACCAATGCCCTGAAACCAAGCAAGTTCCAAACTGCCTGTGGCATCTTTGAGTATAGCCACCATGCGTTTGCCCCGGCCATCGCCAATAATTTGGTAGTCAATCAGCCGTCCGGCAACTTGTATATAATCGGTGGTGGGTGTAATGCTGCCAATGGCACTTACCCTTGTTTTATCAATGTGTCGGTTAGGATACAGTTGCAATAAGTCGGCAAAAGTAAAAATCTGCAATTCTTTTTTCAGCAAATCGGCGCGCAAAGGCCCTACCCCTTTCAGGTATTCAATCGGATTGTGCAATATAGGGGCGGTATTGGCTGCCATGTGCAAGCAAATATCTGTGAAATACAAATAACCAAATGCACCAAGGCATTTTTTCGTCAATATCTGTTTTGGGCGTTCCCCTTCGGGGCGGGCTTTTCGCTTTTACTCCTCGCTGCGCTGCGGGGTAATCCCTGCAATCCCTAACGAACGTACTGCGCCCGACAGGTTATTCAAAAAAATAATTCATTTTACATTATCAAAAATTAGTGCACAACCTTTCCCCACTACCAATAATTCCCCTTTTACATACACTTGTACGGCTTAATTTTGCGCCACAAATCAAATAAGCGAACCATACGCTGCACTATAATATGAACCTTTTCCATCTGCAAAACACCGAGTTTCAACGTAGACACAACGGCTCCAACAATACCGAAATCCAAAGTATGCTCCAAACAATTGGGGTAAGTAGTATTGAAGAACTCGTTGATAAAACCATACCCCAAAACATTCGCCTTACACAACCACTTGCATTACCTGAATCCATTGGTGAATATGCCTATTTAACCGATTTACAAACCATAGCCCAAAAAAACAAACTATACAAAACTTATATTGGTCAGGGCTATTATGGCACTATTACGCCCACTGTTATATTGCGCAATATTTTCGAAAACCCGGGATGGTATACCCAATACACCCCCTATCAGGCCGAAATTTCGCAGGGCCGTTTAGAAAGTTTGCTCAACTTTCAAACCATGATTACCGATTTAACCGGTTTGGACATTGCCAATGCATCACTCCTTGACGAGGCTACTGCAGCAGCCGAAGCAATGACTATGCTGTTTCAGCAAAGCAACAAAGCGGGCAAAAACAAATTTTTTGTAGACGAATCCATTTTTCCACAAACCAAAGATTTGCTCATTACTAGGGCTACTCCATTGGATATAGAATTGGTATTTGGCCATTACCAAACAGTGTTGTTAACCGATAATTTTTTTGGTGCCTTATTACAATACCCCAACAATTTGGGTAGTATTGAAGATTATAGAGGGTTTATTGCTAACGTTCACAATGTAGGTGCCTATGTAGTTATGGCTACTGACTTACTAGCGCTTACATTACTCACAAGCCCCGGCGAATTGGGTGCCGATGTTGCCGTAGGTAGTGCACAACGTTTTGGCGTACCGCTAGGTTATGGCGGTCCACATGCTGCTTTTTTTGCTACTAAAGACCAATTTAAACGTGCTATGCCGGGACGATTAATTGGTGTAAGCATCGATGCGCAAGGCAACAGAGCATTGCGTATGGCATTGCAAACTAGAGAACAACACATTAAACGCGAAAAAGCCACAAGTAATATTTGTACCGCCCAAGCTTTATTGGCCAATATGGCCGTTATGTACGCCGTATACCACGGACCTACCGGGCTGAAAAACATTGCCCACCGCATTAACACACTAGCGCAGGTACTAACCGATGCATTGGCTACACTAGGCTTTGAAAATGCAAACAAACACTACTTTGATACCATTGTTATCAAAGCCGATGCAGCAACCATACAGCCTATTGCGGAAGCATTCCAAACCAATTTTCGATACATCAATAGCAATACCATCAGTATTTCGCTAGACGAAACTACCTCCCAAACAGACATTTTAGATATTGCTTATGTTTTTGCGCAGGCCAAAGGACTTGATGAAGCCGAGATTGATTTTGACAGCCAAAAAGCGTTGCACACCATTCCTGCATTTGCACAACGTTCCTCTGCATATTTAACCCACGAAGTGTTCAATACGCACCATACCGAAAGCAAAATGATGCGTTACATTAAGCAACTAGAAAACAAAGATTTATCGCTCAATACCAGTATGATTAGTTTGGGTAGTTGCACCATGAAGTTAAATGCAGCTACCGAAATGATACCGCTCAGCTGGCCGGAATTTAGTTCGTTGCATCCATTTGTACCTCAAAATCAAGCCGAAGGATATGCTCAAATCATTCAAGAATTAGCCCATTTTTTAAATATCATTACGGGCTTTGATGCATGTAGTTTGCAGCCCAACAGCGGCGCACAAGGCGAATATGCCGGCTTACTTACCATTATGGCATATCATAAGGCACAAGGCAATGGACACAGAAATGTGGTGTTAATTCCTATTTCGGCACATGGCACCAATCCGGCAAGTGCGGTTATGGCAGGCATGAAAGTGGTAGTGGTAAAAGGAACACCCGAAGGCTATATAGATGTTGCCGACTTAGCCGCTAAGGCTGAACAATACCAAGCTACGCTTGCTGCACTGATGGTAACTTATCCTAGTACGCATGGCGTTTTTGAAGAAAGCATTAAAGACATTTGCGATATAGTACATCGTTTTGGCGGGCAAGTATATATGGACGGAGCCAATATGAATGCACAAGTTGGGCTTACCTCTCCTGCTAATATTGGTGCCGATGTGTGCCACCTTAACTTACACAAAACCTTTGCTATTCCGCATGGCGGTGGTGGACCAGGCATGGGCCCTATATGTGTAAAAGCCCATTTGGCACCGCATTTGCCTGGGCATATTTCATTATCACAAAACGAAGGCGTTGCACAGCATGCAGTTTCGGCTGCCCCTTATGGCTCAGCTTCCATTTTGCTCATCAGCTATGCCTACATTAAATTACTTGGTGCTAATGGCGTAAAAATGGCTACTGAATATGCCATTGTAAATGCCAATTATATGAAAGCTCGATTAGAGAAATACTATTCCATTTTATATACCGGTCAAAATGGCTCTGCAGCGCACGAGTTTATTGTAGATTTAAGACCCTTCAAACAATCTGCCGGCATAGAGGCCGAAGATGTAGCCAAACGACTGATTGACTATGGTTTTCATGCTCCAACTATGAGTTTTCCGGTACCGGGCACTATTATGATAGAACCAACCGAAAGCGAAGACAAAGCCGAATTGGACCGTTTTTGCGATGCTTTAATTCATATTTATTACGAAATCAAAGCCGTTGAAAGCGGCGCTGCCGACAAACTTCATAACGTATTGAAAAATGCGCCTCACACGCAAGCGGTGGTTTGTGGAAATGAATGGCCTCACCCCTATTCAAGAACAGAAGCGGCTTTTCCACTGCCATTTGTAGCAAATAATAAATTTTGGCCTTCGGTAGCAAGAGTCAATAATACGCATGGCGATAGAAATTTAATTTGTACTTGCGAACCTCTTGACAGGTACTTACAAGAACAATAAAATCACCAAAGTGCGTATGCTACCGAAAACAAGAATGGAATACACGTATACCGTTTTTGTTTTTGCGCAACCGTATTCAAACAGCAAACACAATTTTAGTAGTTGATTCAATATGTTTTTATTTCTTTAGTACGGCGTTGACATGGTGCAACGCCTTTTTTTTGGGGTAATGATAGCAACAAATGGACATTAAAATATAGATTCCCTTTCTAAAAGCTTCACTATATTTACACCTAGTTTTCAAAAGCATACCCCTAATGGCTAAGAAAAAGAAAAATCAATTATCCAAAGAAGACCACGATAAAATACTTCGGTTATTTACCGATAAGTTGGTATCAATCAACGAATTGGCCAAACAGTACCAAGTATCACAATCGGGGATTCGAAATATTATCAACAACAAGCGTTCCGTAGTTATTAACCATCGGCAATTGTATGGCCGTAATGAAGCCCGTACAGAAGATGTAAAAGATGAAGTATGGGTACCCTTGCAGCTCAAAACCAAAACGCACTACATGGTGTCCAATTATGGGCGCATTAAATCGTTTTATGGCAGTGAAAATGGCACTATCATTAAAGGTAAAATGAATGCCGGTTATTTGCAGTTCGATTACGTTTGTCAGGAGGAAAAAAAGAAAAAAAGTACCCTTGTACATCGAATTGTAGCCACCCATTTTTTGCCACAACCTGCGGAGAATGAACTGTCTATTATCCATTTAGACGGAAATAAGGCCAATAATGCTGTTACTAACTTAAAGTGGGTAACACGGTCCGATGCTAGTGCCTTTGGTATTGCTGCTAATCCCGATGCTATTAAACAAAGAGCACTGCAAAGAACCCAAGGCGCTAAATTAACTTTGGGCAAAGTAGAAATGATAAGAAAATTGCTTGCCGACCCCAATAGGAAGACACGCAAAAAAATGATTGCCAAGCAGTTTGGCATCAGTGAAATGTCGTTGTACCGTATTCAAAACGGGGTAATGTGGGGACAAAAAGGCACACAATTGGAGTACAACAAAAAAGAAGTGCCCGATTTGCTTTCGGAAGAAAAAGTAAAAGCCATAAAAGAAATGCTCCGCGATAAGCAAATGACCCAAAAACAAATTGCCGCACATTTTCAATTAAGTGAAAGCGTAATTAGCAGAATTAAAAGCGGAAAAACCTACAGAAATATAGACTGATTGTACTTGACTGACTGAATGCCTTGCTAGTACGCTATTTGTGGGCTGTATTAGCAAGGCGTTTATTGTAATCCTTCATAAAAAACTCATTTACATATTTTCAAAGTTAATAAATTATTGATTATTAAGGCTTTGCTCAATTTGCGTTAGGGATTGAAGCGATTACCCCGCAGCGCAGCGAGGAGTAAAAGCGAAAAGCCCGCCCCGAAGGGGAACGCCCAAACCAAATAGCTAATACTTACCCAAAAAGGCCATTCCGAGAACGGAACAGCCTTCTTTTACTCAACCAAAACAAACAAACTATTTGTGCAATTCGATACGGTTTAGATTTACATTGCCGGCATTGCTGATCACTACATTGTTGATAGTGGTATCTTTAAATCCGTTGGTAGCAAATACATGCACTTGATAAGTACCATCTTTCAAGCCCCTGATTTTAAACATGCCCCCTTGTTGCGGAATAGCGTAAGCGGAATCGGAGCTATTGAATACGGAAATAACGGGTCGCGCTTCTCTTGGAGCTACACTGCCGCTAATGCTGCCTGTAGCCGAAGCCACAAAAGTTTTTAAGAACGGACGCAACACAAATACCTGATTGGGCAACTCAATTATGGAGCGTTGTACATCAAAATCTAACCACAACCTGTGGCGTTTTTGGGCATATTGCTCAAACTCATTACCCTTCAGTTTTAGTACAATTGCGGCATCGGCATTAGTAGGTAGGGTAATTGGGTAGGTAACACTGTCCTTAGTAACAGAAGAATTGTTTCCTAAGTTAATACGAATCAATCGCACATTACCTGCTACGATAGACGAAGAAGCGAGTAAGGTATCGATACCATTGCGCAATTGCAATACATCGTACAATCCGGCTTGCACCTGCAGGCTTTGCCATACGAGCGCGGAATCGGGTTTAGGACCGTGTTTGCCAATAGTATCCCAATTGGAATGATCGTGTTTGCGTGTATCTTTCGACGTATCTACCACAACTTCTACACTTTTGATATCCAAAACCACTTTATCGTACCTTCCAGGGCCATCCGTTAAATACAACGAAACATTTTGTGTACCCGAAGCGGCAAGTTCATCGGTATTGTTGTTTTTTGAGCAGGCAACCAACAACATAGAGGTGGTTAATGTGGTAGCAGCAATAACTACCCCCATTAAAAGGTGTTTACTTTTCATAATGGTTTATTATTAGTTAAAAAAGGAAAAAGGGTTTAAATGAATTAGGGTTAAATTTTTTAGAAAGCAGCCTTCATAAAAGGAGATACCACTTGGGTAAAAAACGCTTGCCGGCAGTTGCAAAATAAATGTTAATGCCTAAAAAAAAGAGCGTATACCTACCCGAAAAAATTATTTATTCTCTAGATAAAAAATTGAAAATAAACTCATAAATACTTTTAATATAACATAATGTAGAAACATAAATATAATGGCATTTTTCGTTAACTGCTTCGATTTACAAATCTTTATTAAGCCAATTTTATTCTTGCACTAACAATAAAATGTATTGGCAATTCAAGACTTGATGATTATCAGGATACTACCCTTGGTTTTGGGTGATGCTACCGAAAAAAGAATCGGTGCAAAAACTGCTAACGGCGTGTAAAAACGGAGCAACGAAATTTGAACATAGTAAAAAATAATTAAACACTAATTTACTTGATCAACAGCACAATAAATCTGCTAATTCTGCGTTTAGCGCTTGAAAAAGTATTTCACATAAATGCACTCAAGGGCATAAATGTGCCGTTAACCGACATAAAGGCATTGTTTGCAGAAAGCAAATCGCTTTTTTGTTGCAACACCGTTATTTTTGAATGTGGATATTTTTATGAAACTTAGAAAAGTTTTCAACCTATCAGCAAAAAAATCTCTTGACATGAGTAACATATATCTCTTTTTGCAAAAACAAGCACAACCATTATTGACAAGGTTGGTAGCATTTGTAAGTGTTGGGCTACTGGCATTTGGCAGTTTGCAACAAGCTAAAGCACAATACACCACTACACATTACGTTGCACCATCGCCTTGGAGCTATTTTACCAATGCCAACGAATTGGTTGTAACCACATTAAGTACTTCACCTGTGGTAGTTACCATCAAAAAAAGTGATGGCACCCTTGTTTCCAACTCACTTACTACCGTTGCAGGTTCGCCACTTCGGTATCGTTTTTCACAAGCCGGCTTAGCTGCCAATCCTACCAACACAATCCTAAATAGTGCTGGATTGATTGTATCGGCCTTAACACCAATTGGTTTACAAATTAGAAATATTGCGTCGGACTATGTGGGTATCAACGCCTCTGAAGATTGTAAGCAAAAGGGGAATTCAGCATTTACTTCCATGGGCGACCAAGGACTAGGAACAAGTTTTCGAATAGGGTATTATGCGCAAGTAACCGGCAATAGTTGTTTTGCAGGCGAAACAGGGGCTCCTATTTACAGTATACTAGCCAAATATAATAGTACTACTGTAACACTTAACGGCAATTTAGTTACAACACTTAATGCGGGGCAGTCCTATTTGTTACAAGCCCCAATGGGCAGCTTGATTACGACAAACAAAAATGTGGTTGTCAATTCCGGAATGCGCGTAGATAATTCGGCTGGCTGCGGAGACGGTGTAGCAAGTCAAGTTTTACCTGTCAATCTACTTGGCACTTCGTACATCGTTGTTCGCTCGGGCGGTAACAATGGTTATGAAAAATCGACGATCATCGCTTCGGAGGCCAACACTACCGTACAAGTAACGATTACAGGAGGAGCTACCACCAACTACACGCTAGCCAATGCAGGCGATTTTGTAACCATTAATAATGGAGATGGCAGTACACAATATTCCTCTTGTGCCATTACTGCCTCTAAACCTGTAGAGGTATTTACCGGTTCGGCATCGGGCTGCGAAATTGATATGATTGTGCAACCACCATTGAGTGTTTGTTCCGGCTCTTTTGACGTTCAAACGTATAAATTTTTATCTTTCAACAATACACAGCTCCCCTACTTTGGCTATATCTTAGTGCAAAGTCCTACCGAAAAAGTGTATTTTAACGAAGTGGATTTAGAAACCATTGTTGGCAACCGTCAAGCCGTGGGCAACACCGGCTTTTTCATTATTCGGTACACCAATTCACAATTAGGCAATCCGTCTACACTTCGCTTTAATGTAAATGCACGTATTAATGTGGCTTTGGTAGAAAGCGGCGGCGGTTTTTCTATGTCGTCTTTCATTTCTTCTTTCGCTAGCAATACAATGCCTCCACCATCTATTTCGGCTAGTTGTCTGCCTGCTACCTTTACCGCCCAAAGTGGATTTTCTACCTATTATTGGTACAAGAACGGTGAATTATTAGACAATGTTAGTACGCGAAACTTCACCCCTACCGAATATGGTTCGTATAGTGTTTCGGGCGTTAGTGCTACTTGCGGAATAACACAAGCATCATCTGCAGTAACCGTTAATCCGCGTCCTAGCGCAGGGGCAGATCAAACAATTTGCGCAGGTAATGATTTGTCAATAACAGGAAGCATGCCTGCTGGGTTTACAAATAATGGCACTTGGGTAGCAATGGGAAGCAATCCTACTGGCAGTACTTTGGGAAATACGGTGAATGGAACTGCCACAATCAATTTTGATCAAAACTATAGTGGCCTTTATCAATATATTTATAATGCAGGTTGTACCGACACCGTGAATATTACAGTAAAAGCTGTAGCCAAATCAATTACCAATGCCTCCATTTGTCCTGGTGGTTTTTATTTATTCAATGGTATAAAATATACTGAAGCAGGGTACTATGGGGATGCTATTTTCACTGCCGCAAACGGATGTGATAGTATTGCCTATTTAGATTTAACGGTTAAAAAAGCCTCTACTTCTAACACTAAGGCAAGTATTTGCCCGGGCGGTTCTTATACATTTAATGGTACTACCTATACTTCCGCAGGTACGTACACAGCCAAACTAACCAATGCAGTTGGATGTGATAGCATTGCTACTTTGATTCTTACAATAAAAGCTACATCAGCCTCTACTACAAATGCAAGTATCTGTGCAGGTGGTTCTTATACATTCAATGGTACTACCTATACTTCTGCAGGCACTTACACAGCTAAGCTCACTAATGCAGTTGGATGTGATAGTATTGCTACTTTGACTCTGACTGTAAA
>JACCDS011995423.1_pt1 | contig 15913 bp, 11 predicted proteins | sample 7446441 | NCBI WGS metagenome assembly JACCDS01 (sample SAMN15323445, study PRJNA562643) | freshwater metagenome | isolation source: river surface water | place: USA:Blue River Watershed | collected 2017-08-17
CCGTCGGGGGCATCGCCGTTGTTTTGTGGTGGACGCCCGCCGAAGTGCCTGGCCCACCCGAAACGGCGCACAGCATCAGCGCCTCGGTCTGGACGGTCTTGCGGATGCCCGATTTGGCGCGCCTCAACTTAGGGGTGTTCATTCTTTACACCGTTCAGCTGGCCACCTGGGTGGCCGTGCCGGCCCTGTTGATTCAAGCCGGCGTGGAGAAGTCGCTGCACGGCTGGGTCTATCTGCCCGCCGTGTTGTTGTCCTTTGTGGTCATGGGTGCCACCTTGTTCCCGATGGAGCGCAGAGGCCGCTTGCGACCCCTGTTTTTGGTGTCCATCGCTTCGGTCATGCTGGTCCACGTCGGCCTGATTTGGCAGTCCATGGGCTCGCCCTCCCTGGCGGTCATTGGCTTGTTGCTGTTTGTCTTTTTCTGTGGCTTCAATGTGCTGGAAGCCAGCCAACCCAGCCTGGCCTCGCGCTTGGCGCCCGCCGCCACCCGCGGCACCGTGCTGGGCATCTACAACACGCTTCAGTCGCTCGGGATTTTTGCCGGCGGCGCTTTGGGCGGCTGGCTGGCCAAGTCGCAAGGGGCACAAGGCCTGTTCATGGCGTGTGCCCTTTTGATGGCCTTGTGGCTGGTGGTGGCCTGGGGCATGGCGCCCCCGCGGCCCACCGCCCCGCATTTGGCAACGGATCACACAAACCCCTGAACTTTTGCGCCGCCGAGGCCGCATAATTCAGTCTTCTTCACGAGGCACATCATGGCATCCGTCAACAAAGTCATCCTGGTCGGCAACTGCGGCCGCGACCCCGAAATTCGTTACCTGCCCTCCGGTCAGGCTGTGGCCAATGTCAGCATTGCCACCTCCAGCCGCCGCAAGGACAAAAACTCCGGCGAAATGATCGAGGACACCCAGTGGCACCGCGTCACTTTTTACGACCGCTTGGCCGAGATTGCCGGCGAGTACGTCAAAAAAGGCCGTCCTATCTATGTGGAAGGTCGCCTGAAGTACGGCAAATACACCGACCAATCCGGTGTCGAGAAAAACACCGTGGACATCATTGCCACCGAACTGCAGTTGCTCGGTGGCCGTGAAGGCATGGGCCAGCCCTCGGGCGGCGATGAAGGCGGCAGCCCGGCACGTGCGCCGGCACCACGCGCTGCGGCACCGGCCCAGAACCGCGCACCGGCCAAGTCAGGGTTTGACGACCTCGACGACGATATTCCGTTCTGAGGAAACTGAGGCCTTGCCGTTGATCGCGAGGCCTGCTCCAATCCCGAACTAAGCGACGTGAACTGGCATGACCTGAATGCTCATGTCGATGGTCATGGACTCACCTGGCTGTAACACCCTCAAGCCGAGGTCTTGCGCTTGGTAGCCCTTGCCTGCGTTCAACAAATTCATGGCATTGTTCACGTGGCTCACGGGCTCGATCGCTACAAAATCGCGGGTGTCGTTGGTGAAGACCACCAGGTGCTTCACGCTGGCGCGAAGCTCGGTGTGCAACAGCTCATCGCGCAAATGGACCACACCGCTCCAGCCGTCAAAGCAATGGTCTACATCCAGAAAGTTGCAGTCGGCGTCCAGGCCTGACACCGGCTGTCTGTGCGTGGGCAATTTGTCCGCACCCATTTCCCAACGGCCCGTGGCGGCCATGGCAATGCGACTGCGCGCGCGTTTCACAAAATAAGGATGCCAGCCCAAGCCCACCGGCGCCGGCTTGCTGTCTTGGTTGGTGATCGACAAGGTCTGGCTTAGGCGTGCGTCATCCAGCGAAAAAGTCTGCGAAGCATCGAACGCAAAAGGCCAGCTGCTGTCTGGCCGATGCTCATACGACAGCAAGGCAAAGTGAGCCGACTGCTCCAGCACCGCCCAAGGCCTTTGCCAACCGACACCATGGATGGCGTGCGGCTCGCTGCCATTGTTGCGCACCAAGGGATGGCTGGTGCCATGCCACTGCAGTGTGGCTTGGCCAATCCGGTTGGAAAAAGGCACCAAGGGATAACTGCCCGACTGGCGAGCCTGTGTCAGCGCTTGGCCTGCAGTAGAGCGCAGCACCGGCAACTCGCCACACCATAAACCCGCGATGCAGCCTCCCAGGTCTGGGCGAATGTCACATCGCAGATGGGTGCTTTCAAGCGTCAAGGTCGTCATGGTTTTTCCCTTTGCATGCGCCACCATTGTGCGCCTAAAAAAACAGCCCACAGAGCCGTGGCTCGGTGGGCTGAAGTCCAAGGGAGAACTTGATCTGTCAATCAGCGGTTGTAAGCGCTTTCACCGTGCGAGCTGATATCCAGCCCTTCGCGCTCTTCCTCTTCGCTGACACGCAAGCCCAGGAGCAGGTCCACCACTTTGTAGGCGATGAAGGAAACCACACCCGACCACACCACAGTGGTGAGCACAGCCTGCAACTGAATCCAGACCTGGCCCGCAATGGAGTACTCAGGGTTGGCAGCGTTGGCCACATAGTCGTAGACACCGGTGCCACCCAGCGACGGGGCAGCAAACACACCCGTCAGCAAGGCGCCCAAAATGCCGCCCACGCCGTGCACGCCGAACACGTCCAGGGAGTCATCGGCACCCAGCAGGCGTTTCAGACCACTCACACCCCACAAGCAGAGGAAGCCGGCCAGCAAACCGATCACGATGGCACCCATGGGGCCCACAAAACCGCAAGCAGGCGTGATCGCGACCAAACCGGCCACAGCACCCGAAGCAGCACCCAGCATGGAGGCTTTGCCTTTGCTCAGGGCTTCACCAGCGATCCAGCTCAGCGTGGCAGCGGCGGTCGCTACCAAGGTGTTCACGAAGGCCAGGGCGGTCACGCCATTGGCTTCCAGGTTGGAGCCGGCATTGAAGCCGAACCAGCCCACCCACAGCAGGGCCGCGCCCACCATGGTCAGCGTCAGGCTGTGAGGCGCCATGGACTCACGGCCATAACCTGTGCGCTTGCCGATCACATAAGCACCCACCAAGCCAGCCACCGCTGCGTTGATGTGCACCACGGTTCCACCCGCGAAGTCCAGTGCGCCTTTGGCCCACAACCAACCTGCCGCTTCCGTCACTTTTTCCAACGAGGCGGCATCGGTGATGGCGTCCGGGCCGTCCCAGTACCACACCATGTGGGCGATCGGCAGGTAGCTGAACGTGAACCACAGGGTACAGAACAACAGCACCGCAGAGAAGCGCGCGCGCTCTGCAAACGCACCCACGATCAGCGTGCAAGTGATGGCCGCAAATGTGGCTTGGAAGGCTGCAAAGGTGTACTCCGGAATCACCACGCCTTTGCTGAAGGTTGCAGCAATCGAGTCAGGGGTGATGCCTTTGAAGAACAACTTGTCGAGCGAACCAATGAACGGGTTGCCAGCGGTGAAGGCCGCGGTGTACCCATACAACACCCACAAGACGTAAATCAGCGAGGTCACCACGAAGACCTGCATCAAAATCGACAGCATGTTCTTGCTGCGGACCAAACCGCCATAGAACAATGCAAGACCAGGGATGGTCATCAGAATCACCAGCACGGTGGCGATCGTCATCCAGGCGGTGTCGCCTTTGTTGGGCACAGGTGCCGGCGCAGCTTCAGCCGCTGCAGCCGCTGCAGGCGCGGCAGCCGCGGGTGCGGCGGCAGGTGCTGCTGCTTTGGACTCTGCTGCTGCAGGCGCAGCGGCAGCGGCGGGCGCAGGGGTAGCCTGCGCCATGGCAGCACTGGTCCCCAAGAGCAAACTGAATCCCAATACGAGGGAGGCTAGTAACTTTTTCATGATGTGTGTCTTTCTCTTGGCGGTTCAGAGGGCTTCCTGACCGGTCTCACCGGTGCGGATGCGAACCACTTGTTGCAGGTCGTACACAAAAATCTTGCCGTCACCGATCTTGCCGGTGCGTGCAGCGCCCTCGATCGCTTCAATGCAGCGATCCACGAGCTCTTCCGCGACGGCGGCTTCGATCTTCACTTTGGGCAGAAAGTCGACAACGTATTCGGCACCGCGGTACAGCTCGGTATGGCCTTTTTGGCGGCCAAACCCCTTGACTTCAGTGACAGTGATGCCCTGCACACCGATGGCTGACAGGGCTTCACGCACTTCGTCCAGCTTGAACGGTTTGATGATGGCCGTGATGAGTTTCATGGAATCTCCTTGTGAATGACACGCTTGTCAGAAGGTGTACTTCAAGCCGACAACGACGGATGATTTACCCGTGTTTTTTGTTGGCTCCAAGGGAATGTAATAACCTTCAACTTTGGCATCTGTATTGATGGCTGCCAGAGATGCAGACAAACCTTTGCCAAGGTCTTTTGTCAAAGTCAACGAGTAATCTGCATAAGACATTTGCGGCAGGTTTTTCATGTATTGGTAACCTGCATGCGGCGTCAAAGTCAATCCATTGCCAAGGTCAAAGGTCGCACTCAGGTCCGTGTAGTGGCTTCCTTTGGTGTTCAAATTTCCAAAAAGATTGCTCAGGGCGTAGGAATATTTCAAAGTAAAAGGGCCGTAGGTCACTGCGCCATAGACCTCATCGGTGTTGGCATTGCCGTAGTTGGGAACACTGGACAATTTGTTGCGAACGTATTCGTAACGCAAGTAACCGGCGTCAAATGCTACGTCACCCATCGACCACTTGTAGCCGCCATAAAGATCCACTTCCAACGGGCCGTCTGCCCCTTGGCCATCAGCCGTCTGGTTGTCCGAGATCCATCGAATCGTTGAGGCCCAAGCACCAGCATAAAACCCACTTTTGTCTGAGTAATCCACGCCACCCTGCAAAGCGGGCTTGAAATGCGATTGGGTGATTCCACGGTAACGATATTCGCTGACCACGCCAACGTTGTAAGCCAGGGTAGAAGCCGGTTCCGGCGTTGCAGGCGCAGCCGTTTGAGCAAGTGCGGATCCGGACACCAGCGCCAGGGCGATCAGGGTAGACAATTTTTGTTTCATGCGATTCTCCAAGGAAAGTAAATCAATAGGTTCTAGAACGTGTTAGCAGGGTTCGTGCCAATCGGTTTAGGTGCTTTTGCTAGGGGCCGGAGCGGCCGCTTGGCGCGTTAGTGCTGAAAATGGGGCATCTTTGGCGCACCAACATGGTGCATTTGTACATCATTTGCATGTGGCCGCCCTGGAACGCACCAAAAAGGGGTCCTCATGAGCTTTGCATCCCTCCAGAGTCGAGCCTTGGTTGGCTTTCAAGCTTTGCGCGTGCGTGTGGAGGTGCATTTGGCCAACGGCTTGCCCAGCTTCACCCTGGTTGGCCTGGTAGACACCGAAGTCCGCGAGGCCAAAGAGCGGGTGCGCTGTGCGATTCAAAACTCGGGGCTGAACTTTCCGGTCAACAAGCGCATCACGGTCAACCTCGCACCGGCTGACCTGCCGAAAGACTCGGGCCGCTTTGATTTGCCGATGGCCTTGGGCATCCTGGTGGCCAGCGGCCAATTGCCTGGCGACCCCTTGGCGGCTTATGAATTTGCGGGGGAGTTGTCACTGGCGGGGGACTTGCGCCCCATCCGCGGCGGGCTGGCCATGAGCTTGGCAAGGCATGCCGAAGTGCCTCAACTGCATTGGGTGCTCCCTCCAGAAAGCGCTGAAGAGGCCGCCTTGGTACCGAGCGCCAAAGTCTACAAAGCCTTGCATCTAAGAGATGTGGTCAATCACTTTACAAGTCATGCGCAGGCCAGCGAATCAGCCCCTGGCTGGTGCCGAATGGCCTCGCCCGAAGCGCAAGCAGTCGCGCCCGACCCACTGGATTTGTCAGACGTGAAAGGCCAAAGCCTGCCCAAGCGCGCCCTGGAAATCGCCGCCGCCGGTGGCCACAGCGTACTGCTGATGGGCTCACCCGGAACGGGCAAATCCATGCTGGCGCAGCGCTTCGCAGGTCTGTTGCCTCCCATGACTTTGGAGGAGGGCTTGGCCTCGGCTGCCGTATCCAGCCTGGCGGGTCGCGAAATCCTGTCGCAATGGCTGCGACGCCCTACCCGCAGCCCGCACCACTCGGCCACCGCTGCGGCCTTGATCGGCGGCGGCTCGCCGCCGCGCCCTGGCGAAATTTCTTTGGCTCACCACGGCGTGCTGTTTCTGGATGAGTTGCCCGAGTTTCCCCGCGCTGCGCTGGAGGCTTTGCGCGAGCCCCTGGAAACAGGTCACATCACGATTTCGCGCGCGGCGCGCCAAGCGGAGTTTCCCGCCCAATTTCAGTTGATTGCGGCCATGAACCCCTGCCCGTGCGGCTACCTTGGCGCAACACGGCCCGCTTGTCGCTGCACGCCCGATCAGGTGGCACGCTACCAAGGCCGCTTGAGCGGCCCCTTGCTGGACCGCATCGACTTGCATGTCACGGTGCCCTTGCTGCCTTCGGAGGTGTTGATGAAAAGCCCGGCGGGTGACAGCACGGCCACGGTGCAGCGCCGTTGCACGCTGGCGCGCGATCGCGCCCTGCAGCGCCAAGGCAAGCCCAACCGAGGCCTGGTGGGGCGTGAGCTGGATGACCTGCAACTCAGCCCTGAAGCCAGCCAGGGCTTGCACCAGGCCGCCACCCGATGGGCCTGGTCCAGCCGCAGCACCCACCGCACGCTCAAAGTGGCACGCACCATCGCCGACTTGGCCCACAGCGATGTGATCACCTGGACGCATCTGGCCGAGGCGCTGCAATACCGGCCCACGCCCACGCACGCAGCTTGAGGGCATGCTCCGAGATAATGGGCGCATGGTCCGGTCCAACGCGTCTCACGACTCTTCCCACAATGCTTCTTTGGTGTTCTGGCTCTCCGTTGGCCAATTGATCAGCTGGGGCAGCGTTTTTTATGGGTTTGCGGTGTTCCTCGGGCCGGTGGAGCAAGCGCTGGACATGGGTCGCGCCGAGTCTTCTGTGGCCTTCAGCCTGGCGCTGTTGGCCGAGGGGCTGATGGCGTTTGCGATCGGCCGCTGGATCGACCAGGGCCATGAGCGCGCCGTCATGACCCTGGGCTCCTTGTGTATGGGCCTGGGGTTGTGGCTGCACAGCCTGGTTCAACACACGCTGGCTTTCTATGGCGTTTGGTTGCTGCTGGGGGTGGGCATGGCCGCCACGCTCTACACCCCTGTGTTTGCGGTGGTCACACGACGCTTTCCCACGGATTTTCGGCGGGCCATCATCACCATGACATTTTTGGGTGGCTTGGCCAGCACCGTCTTCATTCCCTTGATGGCGTGGCTGATCGATGCGCTGGGGTGGCGGCATGCGCTGTGGGTGTTGGCCGCCCTTCATCTGTTGGTCTGTGCCCCGCTGCACGCCTACTTGCTCAAGCACGCCCCCAAGACCAGTCTGCGTGTGCAAGGCGAGGCCGAGGCCGAGCCCCTGGGGCGGTATTTGCGCGAGCCCACCTTCTGGATGCTGGGCGTGTTTGTGGTCATGCTGCTGGGCGTCACTTCGGCCTTGCCACCGCACATGGTGAGCCTGTTGCGCGAATCCGGCCTGAGTGAAACCTGGGCCATCGCCATTCCCGCCAGCATCGGCATCTTGCAAGTGCTCGGGCGCTTGTGGCTCTATGTCTATGAGCGCCGCCTCGATGTGCACCAAGCGAATCGCTGGATTCCCTGCCTGATTCCTTTGGGGCTGCTGATCTTGCTGGTCAGCAACGGCCACCTCGCGGGAGCTTTGCTGTTTGTGGTGTTGTACGGCGTAGGCAATGGCTTGCTGACCATCGTGAAGGGCACCGCCATGGCGGAATACGTGAGCCGCGCCCACATGGGCAGCCTCAATGGTGCGCTGGGCCTGCCGCTCGCCCTGTCGCGCGCCAGCGCACCCCTCATCATGGGGCTGCTGTGGTCCGCCGACACCGGCTATTCGCTGGGCTTGGCCGTGCTGCTACTGGCTTGCCTGATCGGTGTTGCGGCGCTGTGGTGGGCGCAAGCCCGTGCCTTGCGCCAGCGCAGGACCTGAAGCTCAGAGGTTGGGGGCCAGCATGCGCTGCAAGTCGGCCACCGCCACCCCTTGGCGTTGGGCCAGATCTTTGACCTGGTCCGCCCCCACGCGCCCCACATTGAAATAAGTGCTCTGTGGGTGGCTCAGATAAAAGCCGCAGACACTGGCCGCCGGCGACATGGCCAGGCTTTCGGTGAGCGACATGCCGATTTCGTCGCAGCGCAACAAACTGAACATGTCACGCTTGACGCTGTGGTCTGGGCAAGCCGGATAACCCGGCGCAGGACGGATGCCTTGGTAGGCCTCCTTGATCAAGGCTTCGTTGCTCAAGTTTTCTTCTGCGGCATAGCCCCAGAGGTCTTTGCGCACGCGCTCGTGCATGCATTCGGCCAAGGCCTCTGCCAGACGATCGGCCAAGGCCTTGAGCATGATGGCGCTGTAGTCATCATGGTCGTCGTTGAAGTATTTTTCCTTGGCCTCGACGCCAAGGCCCGCGGTGACCGCAAACACGCCCACGTGGTCGGCCACGCCCATGGGCGCGACAAAATCGGACAAGCAGCGGTTGGGGCGCCCGGCAGGCTTCTCGGTTTGCTGGCGCAGGCCATGCCAGGTCAAGGCTGGCGTAGTGCGCTGCGCGTCCTGCCACAAGACGATGTCATCGCCCTGGCTGTTGGCGGGGTACAAACCAATGACCGCTTGGGCCGTCAGCCAGCGGCCTTCGATCAGTCGCTTCAACATGCGGCGCCCATCGCTGAGCACGCGCACGGCCTCGGCGCCCACCACCTCGTCTTTCAAAATGGCGGGGTAAGGCCCGGCCAGGTCCCAGGTTTGGAAGAAGGGCCCCCAGTCAATGTACTTTTCGAGTTCGGCCAGATCAAAATTCTTGAACACGCGGCGGCCGATGAACTTCGGTGCGGGCGGTGCGTAGCCTGACCATTCCATGGGCGTGGCATTGGCACGCGCCTGCGCCAGGTTGAGCATGGGTGTTTGCTTCTTGTTGGCGTGGAGTTGCCGCACCTGCTCATAATCGGCCTTGATGTCGGCGATGTACTGGCTGGCTTGCTCGGACAGCAGGCTTTGCGCCACGCTGACGCTGCGGGAGGCATCCGGGACATAGACCACCGGGCCTTCGTAATGCGGCGAAATTTTCACCGCCGTGTGCACGCGACTGGTGGTGGCGCCGCCAATCAGCAAAGGAATTTTGCGCAGTCGGAAGTGGTCGTCCTTTTGCATCTCGGAGGCCACCACCTGCATTTCTTCCAGGCTGGGCGTGATCAGCCCTGACAGGCCGACGATGTCGGCACCCTCCACTTTGGCGCGTGCCAGAATTTCATGGCAAGGCACCATCACGCCCATGTTGACCACTTCAAAGTTGTTGCACTGCAAAACCACGGTGACAATGTTTTTGCCAATGTCATGGACATCGCCCTTGACGGTGGCAATCACAATCTTGCCCTTGGTGCGCACCTCTTGACCGGCTGCTTCCTGCTGGCGCTTCTCTTCTTCGATGTAGGGGATCAGGTGGGCCACGGCCTGCTTCATCACCCGCGCACTCTTGACCACTTGCGGCAGGAACATCTTGCCCTGGCCAAAGAGGTCGCCCACGATGTTCATGCCGTCCATCAAGGGGCCTTCAATCACATGCAAGGGGCGGCCCCCTTTGGCCAGCACTTCGCGGTAGGCCTCTTCCGTGTCTTCCACGATGAATTCGGTGATGCCTTGCACCAGGGCATGGGCCAGACGCTGCGACACCGACACCGGTGCCTCGGGCGTGCCGCGCCAAGCATATTTTTGGCTCTCGTCTTTGGCCGCGCCTTTGGCCGATTCGGCAATTTCCACCAAGCGCTCGCCGGCGTCGGGGCGGCGGTTCAGCACCACATCTTCGACGCGCTCACGCAAGCCGGGTTCGAGGTCGTCATAGACGCCGACCATGCCGGCGTTGACAATGCCCATGTCCATGCCGGCCTGAATCGCATGGTAGAGAAAAACCGTGTGAATGGCCTCGCGCACCGGGTCGTTGCCTCGGAAGCTGAAGGACACATTGGACACGCCGCCAGAGACCTTGGCGCCCGGCAGGTTCTGCTTGATCCAGCGGGTGGCTTCAATGAAGTCCACCGCATAGTTGTTGTGCTCTTCAATGCCGGTGGCAATGGCAAAAATATTGGGGTCAAAAATGATGTCTTCCGCAGGGAAGCCCACTTCATCCACCAGGATGCGGTAAGCGCGCTCACAGATTTCAATTTTGCGCTGAAAGGTGTCGGCCTGGCCTTGCTCGTCAAAGGCCATGACCACGGTGGCGGCGCCATAGCGGCGAAGCAAGCGCGCTTGGCGCTTGAACTCGGCCACGCCTTCCTTCATTGAAATCGAGTTGACGATGCCTTTGCCTTGCACACAACGCAGTCCGGCCTCAATCACGCTCCACTTGGAGCTGTCGATCATGATGGGCACTCGCGCAATGTCGGGCTCGGAGGCGATCAGGTTGAGGAAGCGCACCATGGCGGCCTGGCTGTCGAGCATGGCCTCGTCCATGTTGATGTCGATCACCTGCGCACCGTTTTCCACTTGCTGGCGGGCCACGGCCAAAGCTTCTTCGAACTGGCCGTTCAAAATCATGCGGGCAAAGGCTTTGGAGCCCGTCACATTGGTGCGCTCGCCAATGTTGACAAACAAGCTGTCGGCGCCAAGCGTCACCGGCTCGAGGCCAGAGAGTTTCATCGGGGGCGGGGCAGAGGGGGTCATGGGCTCACCTGGAAAAGTCACGTCAGGCGAGCGTCGTTGCGAAACAAGCCCCAAGCCTGACCCGTGTCGAACACCGGGCTGCAACGCTCCTTGGGAGAACTTATTTTAACAGGGGCTCAGGCCGCTTCGCGGTAGAACGGGCCCGCCGACAAGGCCCGAATCGGCAAGCCATGCACGGCCCGGCCAATGGCCGCAATGTGCTCGGGCGTCGTGCCGCAACACCCGCCCACGATGTTCACCAAGCCCTCGGCCGCAAACTCATGGAGCAAGCGGCTGGTGACCTCTGGTGTTTCATCAAAGCCGGTGTCGCTCATGGGGTTGGGCAAATCGGCGTTGGGGTAGCAGCTGATGTAGGTGTCGCCCGCCACCTTGGCCAGCTCTTGCAAATAGGGGCGCATCAGCGCGGCCCCCAAGGCGCAATTCAGGCCCACCGCCAAGGGCTGTGCGTGGCGCACCGAGTGCCAGAACGCCGTGACGGTCTGGCCCGACAAAATGCGCCCCGAGGCATCGGTGACCGTGCCGCTGATGATGAGGGGAAGGCGCTCGCCGCTGGCCTCGAAGTATTCGTCAATCGCAAACAAAGCGGCTTTGGCATTCAGGGTGTCGAAAATCGTTTCCACCAGCAAGGCATCGACGCCGCCTTCCACCAAAGCTTGCACCTGGTCGTAGTAAGACTGGCGCAGTTGCTCGAAATCCACATTGCGTGCACCGGGATCGTTCACATCCGGGCTGATGCTGGCGGTCTTGGGGGTCGGGCCCAAGGCGCCGACCGCAAAACGCGGTTTGTCGGGCGTCGAGAATTTGTCGCAAGCGGCCCTGGCCAGCCGCGCAGAGGCCAGGTTCATGTCGCGCACCCACTCGGCCATGTCGTAATCATCCTGGGCAATGGTGGTAGCGCCAAAAGTGTTGGTTTCAATCAGGTCGGCGCCAGCCGCCAGGTAGCCCTCGTGGATGTCGCGAATGATGTCCGGGCGGGTCAGGCTCAACAACTCGTTGTTGCCCTTGACGTCTTTGTGAAAAGCCTGGAACTGCTCGCCCCGGTATTGGGCCTCGGTCAGTTTGAAGCGCTGAATCATGGTGCCCATGGCTCCGTCGAGCACCAGGATGCGGTGCGCAAGCAATTGGGGCAGTTCTTTGGCGCGGGTATAGGAGGCAGTCATAGGGGTGATTGTAAGAAGATGGACAATAGCACCCCATGCAACACATGCTTCCCCGCGAATCCTGGGCTTTGATGCAAGCCGACCCCGAGGTCTTGATGATCGACATCCGCATGGAAATTGAATCCATGTATGTCGGCCGCCCGCCCGGTGCGCACAACATTCCCTGGTACGAATACCCAGACTTCACGCCTGACCCCAGTGGCTTTTGTGCCAGCGTGGAAGCCGAGGCTGGGGGCAAAACGCGCCCCATCCTGCTGTTGTGCCGCAGTGGCCAGCGCTCCGTCGATGCCGGACACGCGCTCGAAGCCGCCGGTTTCAATCGGGTGATCAACGTCCTTCACGGATTTGAAGGCGACTTGAACGCCGAGTTTCACCGCTCGAGCGTGAACGGTTGGCGCTTTGACCAACTCCCCTGGGAGCAGATGTAATTTTTGCGCCGGCCGCTGTGGCACTGGCGCACATTTGGAAACCCAGGATGACCGTGACAATCGGCGCATGACTTTGTCTGACGCCCTCTCCCCCGCATTGCGCACGCTGAACCAGGTGTTCGGCTACCCCGCGTTTCGCGGTCCGCAACAGGCCATCATTGAACATGTCTGTGCGGGTGGCGATGCCTTGGTGCTGATGCCCACGGGCGGGGGCAAATCGCTTTGCTACCAAATTCCGGCCCTGGTTCGCCAACAGGCTGGTCAGGGCGTGACCGTGGTCATCTCCCCGCTGATCGCCCTGATGCACGACCAGGTCGGCGCGCTGCACGAGCTCGGGGTCGAAGCGGCCTTCCTCAACTCCAGCCTGAGCGGCGAGGAAGCCTATGCGGTCGAGCAGCAACTGCGCCAGGGCAACATCAGTTTGTTGTATGCCGCGCCCGAGCGCGTCACAACCCCGCGCTTTCAGGCCATTCTGGACAGCTTGTTGGCACGCGGACAGTTGAGTTTGTTTGCCATTGACGAGGCCCACTGTGTCAGCCAATGGGGTCATGATTTCCGACCGGAATACCGTGTGTTGACGCTGCTGCACGAGCGCTATCCCAGCGTGCCGCGCATGGCGCTGACGGCCACGGCCGACGCGGTGACGCGCGCCGACATCATCGAGCGCCTGGAGTTGCAATCGGCCGCACAATTTGTCAGCAGCTTTGACCGGCCCAACATTCGTTACACCATAGTTGAAAAGCGCGAGCCATTTCAGCAGCTCTTGCGCTTCATTGCGTCGGAGCACCAGGACCCTTCAGGCCACGACAGCGGCATCGTGTACTGCCAGTCCCGCAAGCGTGTCGAAGAGGTTGCGGCGCAGCTGCGCGAAGAGGGCTTGCGTGCCTTGCCTTACCACGCCGGCCTTGACGGCAAGCTTCGCCAACAAAACCAGGACTGCTTTTTGCGCGAAGAGGGCTGGATCATGGTGGCCACCATTGCCTTTGGCATGGGCATCGACAAACCCGATGTGCGCTTTGTCGCGCATCTGGACATGCCCAAAAACATGGAAGGCTATTACCAAGAAACGGGTCGTGCGGGGCGCGATGGCCAGAGCGCCAACGCCTGGATGTGTTACGGCCTGCAAGACGTGGTTCAGCAACGGCGCATGATCGACGAGAGCCCGGCCGATGAGGTTTTCAAACAGGGCCTGCGCGAAAAGCTCGACGCCTTGTTGGCCTTGGCCGAAGCCACCGACTGTCGGCGAGTGCGCATGCTGCAGTATTTTGGCGAGACCTACCGACCCAGCGCAACTCAACCAGCGCAAGGCATGCAAGCCCTGCGTTGCATGAACTGCGACAACTGCTTGCAACCGCCAGCGGTTTGGGACGGCACCGACGCTGCGCTCAAGCTCTTGTCCACCATCTACCGCATCCATCGCATGCACGGCATGCAGTTTGGGGCGGGTCACCTGATGGACATCGTGCGCGGAAAGCGCTCCGACAAAGTCATGCAACATGGCCATGATGCGCTCAGCACCTTTGGGCTGGGAGCAGAGTACAGCGAAGCACAGCTTCGTGGCGTGTTGCGACAGCTGTTGGCGATTGGCGCATTGGGGCTGGACGCGCAAGCCTTCAACACCCTGTACCTCACAGAAAAGTCCAAAGCGGTGCTCAAGGGCGAGTTGAAAGTGTCTTTGCGCTAAGCCCTGCGCACGCCCCGCACCGGCAAGTCACGTTACGCCAGCGCCACTCGGCAGACGCTCCCGCTGGACCCGGGGGGGCAGCAACGCATGTTGGCCTTGAAGGCCTGGCGCAACGAGGTTGCCCGAGCGCACAACTTGCCCGCCTATGTCATCTTTCACGATGCCACCCTGGAAGCCATCGCGCAACGCGCCCCTCAGAGCTTGAATGATTTGCAAGACATCAGCGGCATTGGCGCCAAAAAACTGGCAGCCTATGGCGAAGAGGTCTTGCGGGTTGTTGCTTCTGGCGCGTGATGACATCGGTTTGAAAGTCGCCAAGGTGCCAAAATGGGCTGTCTTGGCCGTGTTTTTGGCACTCAAAACTTGATACCGTATAGAACTATGCAAGTTTTGCATGGAATCGTCAGGCAACTTTGTGGGGCGATTCATAAAATTGTCACCCTGCCCCAGCTTTCATCCCCCAAAGGCTGCGGTTGGACGCTGCAAAAGTGAGTTGAGGTCAGGCGCCTGCCATGGTGCTTGCGGGGCCTGACCTCAACCAATTTTTGACTTAGGAGATCCCGATGAACGCACCCGCCATGCAAGGCCTTGCCTTGAACACGCCGGCTTATGTGAAGAATGCCAAGCTGATCGCCTGGGTTGCCGACATGGTGGCCTTGTGCAAGCCAGAGGCCGTCTATTGGTGTGACGGCAGCGAGGAAGAGTATGCCCGCCTGTGCCAGCAATTGGTCGACGCCGGCACCTTCAAAAAGCTGAACCCCGCCAAGCGCCCGAACTCCTTTTTGGCCTGCTCCGACCCCAGCGATGTGGCGCGTGTGGAAGACCGCACCTACATCTGCTCTGCCAACAAAGAAGACGCCGGCCCGACCAACAACTGGATGGCCCCCGCCGAAATGCGCGCCACGCTGCACCCCCTGTTCGATGGCTGCATGAAGGGCCGCACCCTGTATGTGGTGCCCTTCTCGATGGGCCCGCTGGGCAGCCCGATTGCCCACATCGGCATCGAGTTGTCGGACAGCCCCTACGTGGCCGTCAACATGAAAATCATGACCCGCATGGGCAAAGCCGTGTTCGACGTGATCGGCACAGACGGCGAATTCGTGCCCTGTGTTCACACCGTCGGCGCACCTTTGCAGGCTGGTCAAAAAGACAGCGCCTGGCCTTGCAACAAGACCAAATACATCGTCCACTACCCGGAAACCCGTGAAATTTGGTCCTATGGTTCAGGTTACGGCGGCAATGCCTTGTTGGGCAAGAAATGCTTTGCCCTGCGCATCGCCTCCAACATGGGTCGCGACCAAGGCTGGCTGGCCGAGCACATGCTGATCCTTGGTGTGACCAACCCCCAGGGCAAGAAATACCATGTGGCCGCGGCTTTCCCCAGCGCCTGTGGCAAAACCAACTTCGCGATGCTGATTCCGCCCGCAGGCTTTGAGGGCTGGAAAGTCACCACCATTGGTGACGACATCGCCTGGATCAAACCTGCCGCAGATGGTCGCCTATATGCCATCAACCCTGAAGCCGGCTACTTCGGCGTGGCCCCTGGCACCAACACGCTGACCAACCCGAATTGCATGGCGAGCCTGAACGAGAACGTGATCTTCACCAACGTCGCCCTGACCGACGATGGCGATGTGTGGTGGGAAGGCATGGGCGACGCCCCCGCCCACTGCATCGACTGGCAAGGCAAAGACTGGACCCCCGCCATTGCCAAGGAAACGGGCGCCAAGGCGGCCCATCCGAACGCCCGCTTCACCGTCGCCGCCGTGAACAACCCGGCCCTGGACAGCGCCTGGGACGACCCCAAAGGCGTGGCCATCGATGCTTTCATTTTCGGCGGCCGCCGCTCCACCACCGTGCCCCTGGTCACCGAAGCCCGCAACTGGGTGGAAGGCGTCTACATGGCGGCCACCATGGGCTCGGAAACCACCGCCGCCGCCACTGGCGCCCAAGGCGTGGTGCGGCGTGACCCGTTTGCCATGCTGCCCTTCGCGGGCTACAACATGAGCGACTACTTCC
>JACCDS010605996.1_pt1 | contig 15908 bp, 11 predicted proteins | sample 7446441 | NCBI WGS metagenome assembly JACCDS01 (sample SAMN15323445, study PRJNA562643) | freshwater metagenome | isolation source: river surface water | place: USA:Blue River Watershed | collected 2017-08-17
AGCCCGTTTTCGGTCGGAACCTTGGTTTCGATGCGGCGAATGCGGACTCCGCTCGGGTCGTACACGTCGACGCGCAGCCACGTGACTTTTTTGAGTTCCTTGTCGGCCGTGTCGCGCTGCAGGTAGTAGCTCAGGCGCGCTCCGCCCGAGCGGTTTTCGCCCTGAAACATCGCGTGGCCTTGAAAGCGAATGCCGTCAGACTCCGCATAAATCCAGTGGTAGGCGTCGGGCGCGTCGTAGGCGGTGAGCACGCGTCCCTTGGCCGAAGCAGCTTCGCGCAGGGGGCGCAGGTCGTCCAGAATCCACGCGGCGCGGCCGAAGGTTCCGAGCACAAGGTCGCCCTCGCGCTCTTGAATCGCGAGGTCTTGAACCGGCATTACCGGAAGGCCGGTCCAGCGCTGCCAGGCCTTGCCGCCGTTGGCGCTCACGAAGAGCCCCGTTTCGGTTCCGAGGTAGACCAGCGAGGGCTGAACGGGGTCCTGAAGCACGCTGAGGCAGTGGCCCATCCCCTTGGGCGGAATCGCCGGAATAAGGTTGGTCCAGGTTTTTCCAAAGTCCTTGGTATGAAACAGGTAGGGATTAAAGTCTCCTTGACGGTAGTTGTTGGCGACCACCCAAGCCTCGCCCGCATTCACGCTGCTGGCGCGCACCTGCGGCACCCAGGCACCCTCGGGCAGGCCCTTGATCGTGCAGCGGGTCCAGGTGCTGCCGCCGTCGCGGGTCACCGACACCGTTCCGTCGTCGCTGCCCGTCCAAATCAGGCCTTTTTGCAGGGCCGACGGAGCGATGGCCAGCAAGCACGTGTGCATTTCGGCGCCGGTCACGTCAAAGGTGAGTCCGCCCGACTCGAGGTACTTCTGCTTCTCCGGGTTGTTGGTCGTGAGGTCGGGAGAAATGACGGCCCACGAGGCGCCGCGGTCCGTGGAGTAGTGCACGTGCTGCGAACCGTAGTACAGCGCGTCGGGATTAAAGGGGTCGGCCGCAATCGGACTGTTCCAGTGCCAGCGCAGGGATTTTCCGTCGGGGTGCACCGGCTTGATAAACGTCTTTAAACCGTTTGAAACGTTTACCCGAGCCAAGTAGCCCTCCTGGGCCATGGCATACACGGTCGACGGGTCGGTGGCGTGCGGGAGCACGTCAAAACCGTCGCCGAAGTAGAGCTCGGTCCAGTCGCTGTTGCCGATTCCGCCCTTGAGGTGGTAGGCCGGACCCTTCCAGGACCCGTTGTCCTGCATTCCGCCGTACACGTTGTAGGGGAGCTGGTTGTCGACGCTAATGTGGTAAAACTGCGCCAACGGCAAGTTTTCAACAAAACGCCAGGTTTCGCCGCCGTCGCGGCTGATGTTGAGTCCGCCGTCGTTGCCCTCGATCAGGTAGCCGGGCGTTTTGGGCGAAAGCCAAAAGGCGTGGTGGTCGGGGTGAATGTCGCTGTAGCGGGCGATCGTCTTCCAGCTGCGGCCGCCGTCTTCGGACTTGGTCACCAGCGTCCAAAGCGAATAAATCGTGTTTTCGCGGAACGGGTCCACATAAAGTTCGCTGTAGTAGAACGGACGGTTGCCGATGTCTTCGGCGTCGCTGATGCGGGTCCAATTCACGCCGCCGTCGGCGCTGCGGTAGAGGGCGTTTTTGTCTTTGTTTTCCACCAGGGCATACACCACGTTGGGGTGGCTGGGGGCCACCGCCAGCCCCATGCGTCCGAGGTCGCCTTCGGGCAGTCCATCTTTTGACGTGCGCTGGGTCCAGGTTTCGCCGCCGTCGTGGCTGACAAACAGGCCCGATCCGGGGCCGCCGCTCTTGAAGAACCAGGGCCAGCGGCGGTATTCCCACATGGCGGCAAAGAGCTTGTTGGGGTTGACCGGGTCGATCACGAGGTCGGCTGCGCCCGTGCGGTTGTTGCGGTACAGCACCTTGCGCCAGGTTTTGCCTCCGTCGCTCGTCTTGTAGACGCCGCGGTCTTCGGTGTCGCCGTAGGCCAGGCCGATGGCGGCCACCCACACCGTGTTGGGGTCGCGCGGATGCACCACGATGCGGTGAATTCCCTTGGTGGCGGTGAGTCCCATGGCTTGCCAGGTCTTTCCGCCGTCAAGGCTGCGAAACAGCCCGCCGCCGATGGTTTGGGAGTTGCGCGGATTTCCTTCGCCCGTGCCCACCCAAATCACGTCGGGGTTGCTGGGGTCGACGCGCACGGCGCCGATCGAGGGGTTGGGCTGCTCGTCCCAGATCGGAGCCCAAGATTGCCCGGCGTTTTGGCTTTTCCAGAGTCCGCCCGAGGCTGAGCCCGCATAAATCACGCGTTCGTCGCGCGGATCCACGTCGATCGCGGTCACCCGTCCGCTCATGCCGGCAGGGCCAATGCTGCGAAACTTGAGGTTTTTGAGAAGGTCTTCAGGCAGGGTCTGGGCCGCGAGCTGCACGGCCGCGAGGAGTCCGAGGGCAAAAAGGCGAATGTTCATTGAAGCAAGGTACGCAGTACACTCATTTTAAGTGGTTAACTTGGGGGCATGAATCGGCAGTTTCCCCTCGGAAAATTTCAGTACCTCGCGCAGGACCTCGACCTAGCGCCCTATGTGGCCCGCATAGCCTCGCTGCCGAAGCGGCTTGCCGACGCGTGGTCCGCGTGCCCGCCTGAGCTTCGCGACGCCCCCTACCGCGACGGAGGATGGACGCGCCGCACCGTTGTGCACCACGTGGCCGACAGCCACCTGAACATGTACGTGCGCATTAAGCTGGCCTTAACCGAAGACGAGCCGACGGTAAAACCCTACGACGAAAACGCCTGGGCCACCTTGCCCGACGGACCGGTGGAGCTCTCGCTTCAGCTCCTCGAGGGGGTGCACGGCCGCCTGATTCCGCTCCTTCACCACCTGAATGCGGCAGATTTCGACCGCCGCTACGACCACCCTGAGTTGCTCCGCACGGTTCCGATTCGCGAAGTACTGCAGATGTATGCCTGGCACGGCGACCACCATTTAGCGCACATTCAACTCCCTGCATTATGAAAAACACCCTGATTTTTGCCTTTGTGGCCGGAACGGTCCTCTTTATGTGGCAGTTCCTTTCGTTTGCCGCCGTCAACCTTCACGAGGCGGACCAGCGCTACCATCCGATGCAAGACAGCATCCTCGCCGACTTGGCCGCCTACGGCCTGGACGACGCCGGCTACATGCTCGGCCAGCCCGGCCCCGACGCCACGCCCGAGCAGCGCGAGGCCTACATGGGCACCCGTGAGGGCAAGCCCTGGGCCCACGTGGTGTGGCATCCCGCTCAAGACACCGACATGCTCAAGCCGCTCCTGCGCGGATTCAGCAGCAACGTCGCCATCGCCGGCCTCCTCTTTTGGCTGCTGGGCCAGCTGCGCAGCGTGAACGCGGGGCGCGGAGCCCTGGTCACCCTGGTGCTCGCCTACATCGGCTACACCTACTTTATCTACAGCGACCACGTTTGGTACGACATTCCCGACCACGTCGTGCACTTGATTGATACCGTCGTTCCCTGGTCCCTCATCGGGGCGTTGGGCGGATGGATGCACGCCCGCAAGCGTGCGTAGCGTCGCCTTTTTTGGTTTCTGGTTTCTGGTTTCTGGCTTAGCGGCGCAGGACTGGAACGCCAAGCCCGTCGCCGCAGACCCCCGGGGCCAGCTGTATCCCTTGCCTTCGCGGCCGGACTACGCTCGGATCGACGCGTGGGCGGCCCATCCTGAGGTGGTCGACGGGAGCGATCGGCGCATCGCCGCCGCCGACCGGGTGGCGGGAACCTACGCGGGCGCCGGAATTCCCACCTTTTTTGTCTACCCCACCCACTACGAGGTGGGCCCGAAGTGGAACGCTGACATCTACGACGCCACCTACCGCCAGCAGGTTGATGAGGGTACGCTGGCCAACCAGGCCGCGGTCTTCAACGGAATCGGCCACGTTTGGGCTCCGCACTACCGCCAAATGAAGCTCGACGGCTACTACACCCACGATTCGGCGCAGCTCGCCTTGGCTTATGTGGCTTTTGACTCAGCCTACCACGACGTGCGCCGCGCGTTTTTGCGCTTCATCGAGCTGCAGCCCGCCAGCCAAACATTTGTACTCGCTTCGCACAGCCAGGGCACGGACCACGCCAAGCGCCTGCTCCAAGAAGTGATTTTGCCCAACCCCGAGCTGCGCGAGCGCCTGAAGCTCGCCTACCTCGTGGGCAACGTGGTCGAACTCAAGGAGCTCGACGGACTGCCGCTCTGCTCGCAGCCCGACCAGATCCATTGCTACCTCAACTGGCGCACCTACGGCCAAGATTTTTATCCCGAAAAATTTGGCGACCGCTACGCGGTGCTCAACCCCATCACCTGGCGTACCGACGGCGTAGCCTCGCGCCGCCGCGACCACCTGGGGGCCCTGCTGCCCAGCGGACGCCGGGGTTTTGCCGGCTCGTTCGTCGTGCGGACCGACCAAGGAACCCTGCGCGTGGAGCGCCTCCGTCCGCTCCTCAAGGTGTTTTACAACTGGAAGAACTACCACATCGCCGACTACAACCTCGTGTGGTTCAACGTGCGCCAAAACCTGCACGAACGGCTGAGCACGGGCAAGCCCGCGGCCGCGCCGAGTCCCAGCGCCAAGGGCTTCGTGCCCACGGCGACGGAGTAGGCGTTAGTTGGAGAGGAACTTGAGGTTTTCGCGGTAGGCCCGCTCGACGTCGACGCGCTTGGCCTCGACGATCTCAAAAAACGTGAACGCAAAAAGCCACGAGGTCCACATGTCGGGGTTCTCGTCAAAGGCTCCGTCGGCCGCGTTGCGCTCCCAAAAAAGGTGAAGGGTCTTCACGGCACGGAACCCGCGTTCCCACTGCGGCATCGACCAGCCCGGAAGGGCCCGAAGGTCGCCCAGCGTGCGAAGGCTGCGCAAGATTGGGGTGCTCGGCGTGAGCGTGCGTGCGGCCCACAAGTCGTTGACCAGCAAATCCAAGTAGGGAAGGGCTAGCTGCAAAAGCGCCTCCTCGCTGAAGAACGAGGGGTCCTTCCACGAAATGGATTCGGTATCGAGCAGGCGTTCGAGCATACGGAAAGTTAACACCCGTCCCCCGATTTTGGTTCACAGCGTGTATTTTTGCAGTCCGCAAGGGCAATTAGCTCAGTTGGTTTAGAGCATCGCCTTGACAGGGCGGGGGTCACAGGTTCGAATCCTGTATTGCCCACCGAGAAACCCGGCGCCGATTGGTGCCGGGTTTTTTTTAGGGGCTGAATGCAAAGCGTGCTTGGGCATACCCTCTCGGATTTTACCTCCAAGGTTCTTTTAAGCCTCAGGGGCCGCCACCCGTTGGACGGGTATACTCAGCTCAAACGCCTCGTCTCCCCCTAATTCCAAACAAACCCAAACTCCGTTAAGCTCCACACGCTCTTCGGACCAGGTCAATCCCCAATGTTCCCAATGAGGTCTGCCGATGGGCCTACGTCCGGCAACCCTCACGGTAGTTTCGTCAAAAATTCGGTTCGTGCCGTCGCTGTAATGCAGTACGCAACGGGTTGAATCCAATAACTCAACGGAAGTCAATAGGGGATAGGCCTCAACGCGTTCCATACAGGCTACTAAAGGTATTGAATTTTTCAATCCACGTTTTTTGGTGCGCACGGGCACATTGCAGAATAACCCTGCGGACTTTGGGTGGAGGCTCATTAAATAAAAATTTGACGTGGTTTAGCTCAAGTACGTACTCATTCCCTGCACAAAAGACGTGAATATGGGGCGGAGGGTGGTCCCGCGTGTACATCACGAAGTCAATTCCAGAAATGCGGAGTAATTGAGGCATTCCTCAAAACTCCGCTAAGGAAATGCAGTTAATCGTCCCCTAAGCGTTTGAATGCGAATGCCTTGGAGCCACTACAGCCGTCCGCAAACGCATGCGTACCTTTAACCCGCTACCGCGCCATGAGAATCCTTTACCGCCTCCCGCTGCTTCTGCTGATCATGTTCAGCATCGTGTTCGGACTCGTGCTGCTCAAGGCCCTCGGCGCGTCCATCGCGCTGCGGCACGGCTACCTGGCGGTGGGTAAAAAACTGTGGCTGACCATGATGGGCATTCAGATACGGGTCCGCGAAGGGGTTCCGCCGCGCGAAGCCGGAATCCTCATGGCCAACCACCGCAGCTACGTCGACGTGATGTTTTTTCGGTCCGCCACGCCCCAGATTTACCTGAGCAAATCCGAGGTAAAGAGTTGGCCCCTAATCGGTTGGGGAGCTAAAGCTCTCGACGTGGTGTTCGTTGACCGAAGCAGCAAAGAATCGCGCAGTGCGTCACGGGCGGAACTCGCCGAGCGCGTGCGAAACGGCCTGAGCCCCGTGGTTTTTCCGGAGGGCACTACCGTCGACCGCGGCCTCCTCGAGTTCAACCCCGGAATGTTCTACACCGCCGCTGAACTCGGCGTGCCGGTGATTCCGTTTGTCATGGAGTATTCCGATCCCAAAATGGCCTGGGTCGACGACGACACGTTTGTGACGCACCTGCTTAAAATGCTTACCCGTCCGCCCTGGCACGTCGACCTCTACATTGGTGAACCGGTGCGGAACCCCGACGGCGCTCAGCTAGCCGAGCAAATCCGCGCCTGGATGCTTGAACGGGTCAAAAAATAGCGCGACCTTTGCCCCGCACCCACCGTTCGGATTTTTTCGGATTTACTTTTTTCGACCCATCATGCACAAGGGAATAGCCCTACTCGCCGCCGCCCTGCTCGCCGCCTGCTCGCGCGACCTCCTCACGACCGACGACCTCGACGTGACCCTGCGCCCCGGAATCACCGTGCCCATCGGCCAGATCGACCTCACCCTGAGCGACGTTTTTAACCCCGACTCGGGCTTGGTCACCGTCGACCCCGACCAAACCTACCGACTGGTGTACCGCCAAACCAACCTTCTGCAGGTCGGCGTCGCGGAATTCCTCGACCTCCCCGCGCAGCCCACCGTAACCGAAACCTTTAAGGCCGGCTACATCGAACTCCCCGACGTCAACGCCGCCGCCGCCGTTCGCTTTGGCAAACTCGCCCGCAGCATCACCAACCCAGCCAACTTCGGCACTACCATGGCCGCCGCCCAGGGCGGAACCGCGCCCATCCCCGCGCTGCCCACCCAAAACCCGGGAAATTTGGCTAATACTTCACTCAATACCTTGAGCTTAGCCAGCTTCCACAGCGGAACCATGACCCTCAAAGCCGTCAACCACTACCCCGTGGCCGTCAGCGCTACGGTCGTGCTCGCCAACCAGGCCGGACAACCGCTGCTCACCTACAACCTCGGCAGCATCCCCGCCGGAGACTCCGTGAGCGTTCCGGCCTCGCTCGCCGGCAAGACCATTCCGAGCCAGCTCAAAGTCAACCTGACCAACGTCAGCCGCCCGGGCAACGGAACCCCCGGTGTCCCCAGCACCTACGCGGCCATAGACACCAACGCCAACCTTAACCTCAGCCTTAAAGGCGACAACCTCTTTATCTACAGCGCCACGGCCCAAACCGCAACCCAGACCTTGGTCGACGACACCCTCGACCTCGCGTTTAGCGCTCCGGCCGGCGTGCGCCTGACCGAACTCGGTCTGAACCAAGGCCAACTCAACTACAGCATCACCTCGGCGGTTCCTGAGCCCCTGAGCATCCTCCTGCAGTTCCCCAGCGGAACCGTCAACGGCCAGCTCATCCAGCAAACCATCAACCTGACCCCGGCCACCCCGGCCACGGGCAGCATCTCGTTCCAGGGCGCCCAGCTCTTCTTGGGCTCCAACCCGGCGCACCCCTACAACGAGCTGCCGATTCGCTACGCAGCCACCCTCAACTCGACCGGCCAGCAGGTCACGCTTGACTCGGCCAGCGGCGTCAGCATGAACTTCAGCTTTGCCAACGTCGAATTTGGCCACGCCCTCGGATTCTTTGGCCAGCAAAACGTGGCCATCCCCGCCGACACCCTGTCGCTGGACCTCGACTTTGTCAACCGCTTGGGCGGAAGCGTCGTCTTCGCCGACCCCAAAGTGCAGCTGGCCGTCACCAACAGCTTGGGCCTGCCCATCACCCTGAACCTCAACGTGGCCAGCCACGACGCGCAGGGCGGAGTGCATCCGCTGGGAATTCCGCCCACCCTGCTGCCGTACCCCCAGACCGCCACCCAGTTTGGCCAGACCGTGCAAGACACCCTGACCTTCGACAAAAACAACACCGGCATCGTCGACTTCTTGACCCTGCCCAAGCAGCAGTTCACCTACGGCGGCCAGGTGCAAATCAACGCCGACACGGTCGCAACGGGCGTCGAGAACTTCGTCACGGGCACCAGCGCCATCGCGGCCGACGTGCTCATGGAACTTCCGTTCTACTTCAGCGCCCAGGGCCTCGGACTCACCGACAGCATCGACCTCGGAACCTCCCTAAGCGCCCTCGACACCGTGGTGCAGGAGCTCGCCCTGCGCGTCGAAACCACCACCACCTTGCCGCTCGACGCCACCCTAGTCCTCACGCTCTTTGACGACGCCGGCCAGGTTGTGTACACGGGCCAGCTCGACCTGCTTTCTTCGGGCGTGCTCGACGCCGCCACGGGCTTGGTCACCGCGCCCACCACCCGCACCTCGGTGCTGGGCGTTACGGCCGCCGACGTGCCCGCCTTCGCGCGCGGACGCTGGATGCAGCTCACCGCTGAGCTGGGCACCGGCACTGCCCCCGGGTCATCGACCCACCCCGTCAAGCTCTTGAGCGACGCCCAGCTTCAGGTGCGCCTCGCCGTTTCGTTGGACGTAAACCTTGAACTGTAATGCGCTCCTTGCTTCTCGCTGCTGGTTTCGTGTGCGCACTGGGTGTGCAGGCCCAAGACCTTTTGTATGCCCAACGCGGCAACCCTACGGCGCTGCTCGTGAACCCCGCCGCCGACGTCGACGCTCGGGTATGGCTGTCGTTCCCCACCCTCAACGCCACCGTCCAGACCAGCTTTGCGGCCGGTGATGTGCTCGGGGGCGACTTGGGCACCTTGTGGCGCCAGTTTCCGAGCGAAGCCGCGGGGGTGCTGACCTACCAAGACCTCGGGCTCTTCAGCGCGGGATTCAAAACCAAAAAGTCAACCTACTGGCTCGGCAGCAGCCTCAACCTCGACGGCGCGACCCTGATCGACCGCGACCTCGTGGGCTTCGTGCTTTGGGGCATGAAGGACGCCAACGGCAACGTCGACCTCAACTACCACGGCAACTTTAACCAAACCTCAGCGGTCGTCAGCGCCCGCAGCAACCTGCACTTCGGATGGCAGCGTGAGTTTGGAAAAAAACTGCGCTTGGGCGCCACCCTTAACGCCACCCAGCTTTTGGGCCACATCGAGCTGAAGTTCGACTCCTTGGGCTTGCGCAGCACCGACCTTGGCAACGGATTCAACGAGCTCCTGCTCTACAGCCAGGGCGCCGCCGCGGCCTACACCAGCGGCGGTTTTGAAATCGACCTGTTCAACGGAACCTTGGCCTTCGACTCCAAAGAGTTCTTCGCCAACAGCATTTGGACCCTTGACCTGGGCGCCAGCTACGACGCGAGCCCCCGTTGGCGCTTCGCCGGCAGCGTTCAGGGCCTCGGACTCGGAACCACCCTCTTTGCCGACACCGCCGCCCAATTCAACGGACGCATTCCGTTCGCCGGCTTTTCGTTCAACTCCGCCACCGACACGGCGCTCGACCCTACGTCATACTTTGACACGCTACGTGTTCAAATACAGCAACTTGGTCAAACCTCATCGGGTGGTTCGCAAAGCTTTGCGCCTCTGCAGCGCGCCGACCTTGCGGCCTACTGGCGCAGCCCCAAAAAGCACCACCAGCTCGGCCTGCACTACCTGGTCCGCAGCCGGCCCGCCCTGAGCTACCACGCCCTCGCGGCCGAGTACCACGGGTTTTATGGCCGCCGCTGGCAGCTCAGCACCAGCTACACCCAGCCCCTGGGCGGAACCGTCGCCATGCGCCCCAGCCTGAGCGTGCAAACCACCGTGCGCCTCGCCGCCGGCCTGGCCTTGAACCTCGGAACGAGCTCGGCCAACATGCTTCCGCAGCCTGTCACGACCGCCAACGGCGACCTCAGCGTCGGACTCCCCGCCAACTTGGACCGCCTCAACCTCAACGTGGGCCTGCACTGGATGCTTTACGAGAAGTCGTACCGCGACCAGGCCAAAGCGCGACGGGCGGCGAAGAAGGCGAAGAGGGCGGCCAGCAAATCCGCTGGCGACGCGACCGCGCCGGCCCCCGAGGCTTCTGAAAAGCCGGCTAAAACGCGCCGCAAAAAATCCGTTGAACTCAAGTAAGATTGGGCAGGTATCGCACGTTTTTGGTCAATGAATAATTGCCGCGAAATGGCCTTTAAATCTGCTCCCTCCATCGCGTACATTTGCGACTTCGCATGAATGCCTATCCGAATAGTGCGCCAAAGCGCCTTCTAGATATTGTTATTAGCCTCATCGCGCTGCCCTTTGCAGTGGTTGCGATCGTTTTGGGCGCTTTGGCCATCTTCGTTACGACGGGCTCGAGCATCTTCTACACCCAAAAGCGGGTGGGCAAGAACGGCAAAGAATTTACCCTCTACAAACTGCGCACCCTGCGTTCTTCGGCCAACGACGACTTGAGCGGAATGCGCCCCAACGACCCCGACATCTTGTGGGTGGGTTCCTTTTTGCGCATTTGGCGCGTCGACGAACTTCCCCAGATTTGGAACATCCTCAAGGGCGAAATGAGTTGGGTGGGTCCGCGCCCCGAGCGCCCGCACATCGTGGAGCGCTGCATGGCTGAAATCCCCAACTACGCGCGCCGCCACGACGTGATGCCGGGCATCACGGGCTGGGCACAAATTCACCACCCCGATGCTACGCCCAACGACAACGCCAAGAAGTTGGACTACGATCTTGAGTACATCCAGATGGCTGGATTGAAAAAAGACGTGCTCATCCTATGGAAAACCCTCGTCGCGATCGGCTAACGCGGCGCTACGTCGGGCTGTTTTCGGTGTATGCGGGCGACTCAGCCCCCGCGCTCTACCAAAGTTTATGGACCATGCTGCGCCACCAGTCGCGGCCGCTCGACGCGGCTTATGGCGTCATTGAGGGCGAACTCAGCGCAGACTTAGAATCGGTCGTTGCGGCCTTTGGCGAGGTCGCGTGGATGCGCATTCCGCGGGTCCACAACAAACTGAACTTTGGCCTTCCGACGGCCCTTAACCACGGACTCGGCATGGCCCAGCCGGGCGATGTGGTGCTGAAAATCGACACCGACGACCTGTACCCGCCGTGCCGCGTCGCATTGACCGTTGACGCCTTTGCGTCCGACCCTGAACTGCGGCTCTTTGGCGGACAAATTGACGAGTGGAACGCCGACTTCAGCGCCTTTGTGGGGGCGCGGACCGTTCCGCTCGAGCACGACGAAATTTGGAACTACGGCAAGCGCCGCAACCCCTTCAACGGGCCCACGGTGGCTTTTTGCGCTGAAGCGGCCCAGTCCCTCGGCGGCTTTGCCCACGTGGGGGCCAACGAAGACTACGTGCTGTGGGCCCAACTTCTGCAGTCCGGGGTCAAGGCCCAAAACAGCCCCGAAGTGCTCACCTACATGCGCGGAGGCGACGAGCTCGTGCACCGACGCAGCACTGCCCGCACCCGCAAGGGCGAACTCGAGGCGCTGAGGGCCATTCGCGCCTCGGGCTACTTCTCGCGGCCCACCTACCTGGCGCACCTGCTGGGCAAGCAGCTGGTCCGCCGGCTGCCCCTCAAATTAAATCTTTACCTTTACCGTCGCCTTCGGCAAGGCGGCCAGCGCCCTGTTCCTCGGGTGGTGGCCCACGCAGCCCAGGCCTTATCAGAATGGCACCCATGAAGATCCTTCGCATCGCACTAGCCGCAGCCCTGCTCGCGGCGTCGGCCACCGCCGGCTACGCCCAAAACGTCTTTGCCCGCAAGAGCCTGACCTCGGTCAGCGTGGACCAGCTCGGCGAAGACGAAATCCTGCTGTTCAAGCAGAGCTTCGAGAACAAAAGCATGAGCCCTTCAGAGGCCCTCAACCAGCTGAAGGCCAAGGGCATGAAAGAAGAAGAGCTCCGCAAGCTCAAAAACCGGCTCAACGCCTCTGAGGTTGAAGACCCCAAAGACAAGCTTCAGATGCTGAGCCTCAAGCTCTTGCAAATGCAGGACTCGCTCTCGCGGGCCAAGCGCAGCAGCGCAGAACTGAGCGCCCTGGAGCGCCTTTACTACTTGGACTCCAACGTCTTTGGCGCGGAACTCTTTCGCAACGAGCGCATGGACTTTGCGCCCAACGTCAGCATCGCGACCCCCCCGAGCTACCGCATCGGTCCGGGCGACTACCTCGACGTCACCGTTTATGGCTACCAGGAATTCAACCGCACCCTGCTGGTCGAGCCTTCGGGCTCCATCAACGTGCCCTACGTTGGCGTCATCAACCTCAGCGGCTTGACCATGAAGGAGGCCCGCGCGAAACTCTACCAGGTTTTTAGCAACAACGGCTACCACACCCTAAAAAACAACACCTCAGAGCTCGCGGTCAACCTCAAAGAGGTGCGCGGCATCGACGTGACGGTGGTCGGCGCCAAGGTTCCGGGCCGCTACACCGTGCCGGGGGTGGCCTCGCCCTACCACGTGCTGCACCTCGCTGGGGGTCCCGCCGCCAAGGGCAGCTACCGCAGCATCCAGCTCTTGCGCAACGGCAAGGTCGTTTCGACCATCGACCTTTATGAGCTGCTCGTTTCGGGCCAAAAGCACGACGACATACGCCTTGAAGACGGCGACGTAATCTTTATTCCCACCTATGCAGCGCGGGTCAACCTCGGCGGCGAGTTCAAGCGGGTCTACGCTTATGAAGTGCTGCCGGGCGAGTCGCTCGACAAGGTGCTTGAGTGGTCGGGCGGCTTTACCGAGCAGGCCTTTCGCGAGAAGGTTTATGTCGAGCGCGTGGGCGCCCACGGGTTTTATGCCGAGGTCGTTACGGCCAAGCAATTCGGCACGTTTGCCCTTCAGGGCGGAGACTTTATCGTCGCCGACACCCTGCGCGACCTGGTGCGCAACCGCGTGGCAGTGGCGGGCGGGGTGCAGTTCCCGGGCTACTACGCAACGGCTAACGGACTCAGCGCCCAGGCCCTGGTTGACTTGGCGGGCGGACTCCGCGAGGGCGGACGCCTTGACTACGTCGTGCTCAGCCAGCGCAGCATTGACGGCAAGCGGGCCTACCGCAGCGTGCAGCGCGGCGACCTGGCCAGCGTGACCCTGGTTGAGGGCGACTCGCTTTTGGTCCCGATGGACCAAATGTTCCGAACCGAGTTTGAGGTTTCGGTGCGCGGCGAGGTGCAGCAGCCCGGCGCCATTCCGTATGGCCCCGGAATTACCCTCTACGACGCGTTGATTATGGCGGGCGGATTCTCCGACGACGCCGACACCGCCCGATTTGAGGTGGCCCGGCTGCGCGCGGGCGACGCCTCGTTTCGCCGCGCCGAAGTACTACAGGTCGCCATGGCCGACGCCAAGCGCTTCGCCCTGCAGCCCGGTGACGCCGTGAGCGTGCGCTACAGCCGACTGCGCAGCAAGGCGCCGAGTGTGGTGCTCCACGGCGAATTTGAATCGCCGGGCGCCTACGGCCTCAAGGCCCCCTACGAGCAGCTTCGCGGCGTGCTTGAGCGCTCGGGCGGACTCACGCCCTACGCCGACCTCTACGGCGCCTACCTCATTCGCCAAACCCTGCTGGCCCCCGGCGACACCGCCCGTGAGGGAGTCAACTTCGAGGTCATCAAGGGCAGCGCCTACCTGCTCGACACCATCGCCCTAAGCCGCGCTGCGCTCGCGGGCCGACGCAGCTTTACCCTTCAAGACGGCGACGAGCTCTTTGTCATGAGCCGCCAGACCACCGTGCGCCTCGAGGGTGCGGTCTTTCAGCCCTCTACCGTGGCCCACAACGGCGCTTGGAGCTTCGGTCGCTACCTCAGCTTGGCCGGGGGTTCCTCTGAAATGGGCAACGCCCGCAAGGCCTACGTGATCTACCCCAACGGGGCCGCCGAGCGCAGCCGCAACTACGTGTTCTGGGTCAAGCGTCCCAAAGTTGTACCGGGCAGTACCCTGGTTGTGCCTGAAAAGCCCCTCAAGACTGGCAAAACGAGCCCCGCCGAGCTCGCCGCCATCGGCGGAGTTTTGGCCTCGATGACCACCTTGATCGTTACCCTAACCACCTTACTTCAGTAGCATGGCCAACTTAACCGACGTTGTGGCCGGTCGGGCCACCTTGGGCGACTGGATGCTCAACCTGCTTCAGCTGGGCGGAATCCTTCGCCGCCGCTGGAAGGGAATGCTCCTCCTGGGCCTGCTGGGTGCCGCGCTGGGCCTGCTTTATGGCCTGGCCAACCCGCGCAAGTTCCAGGCCGAAATGATCATTGCCGTCGAAGACGACGACAGCAACGGATGGCAAAACCTCCTGCAGCAGTTTGGCATCGACGTGGGCGGCAACAACCCCGGCGGAATCTTTAAGGGCGACGCCCTCATTCGCCTGTTCACCACCCGCAACATGGTCGAGCGCACCCTGCTCCAAGAGGTGGAATTTGGCGACGGAACCAAAAGCCTGCTCGCCAACCGACTTTGGCCCCAAACCAAGATGGCCAAGGCCGAGGTGTTCAAAGACCTGAGCTTTCCGGCCGACCGCGAGGCCTTCACGCCCCTGCACGACTCGGCCATGATGCTGCTCTACCGCCACACGGCCGAAGAAGTCATCAACGCCGACAAGCCCGAGCGCAAGCTCAGCCTGATCATGCTGCGAGCGACCCACACCGACAAGTACTTTGCCCACGCCTACGTGACCACGGCCATCGACCAGACGGCCAACTACTACGTTGAGCTGCTCACCAGCAAGGCCAAGTCCAACCTGCGGGTGCTTCGCCGCGAGGCCGACAGCGTGCAGATGCTCATGCAAAAAAACCTGATCAGCAGCGCCAACAGCAGCGACCTCAACATCAACCCCAACCGCGCCGCCCTGCGGGTCGACCAAAACCGCGCTTTGGTTGAGCTTCAGGTCAGCGTGACGCTCTACGGCGAGATTATCAAAAACCTCAAACTGGCCGAGATCGGCATGCGCAAGCAAACGCCCATCATTCAAATTGTTGACTACCCGCAGTTCCCGCTCAACCGGGTCGGAATGCCCGCTTGGCAGTGGGCCGCCGTCGGCGGGTTCATCGCTGCTGGCGTCTTTTTGGTGATCGCTTCGCTGATACCCGAGTCGAAGGCCTCCTAAGCCATGGCCAGCCTGCTGCTCGCCTACGGCCACAGCGCCGACCAAGACGGCCGCTGGATGCGCTTCACCCAGCAGCTCGGCCGGTGGGGGCAGCCCAAGCTCACGGTCGACAACCGGCCCCACACGGTCTTTGCCGACGTTCAAGGCAGCAACGCCCAGTTTGAGTTCAGCGGCTACCTTGAGGGCCTCGATGCCTTGGTGGCCAAGCACGGCCCGCAGTCCCGCATCCTGGTCTTCAACGACAGCCTCTTTAGCCACCACAGCGCGCGCCGCTGGGCTGAATTCCTTAAAAACTATGAACCTCGGCGCGGCCCCGGTGTCTACGGCGACTCCCGCCTCGAACCCGTGCAGGTTGACGGGCGCCCCCTGCGCCACCTAGCCTCGTGGATGTTTTTGCTCGAGGGCAGCGCGGGCCAAGACGCCTTTCGGGCGGCCCTGCAGCACGCCCTCACGCACTTTAACGAAGCGCCAGCGTGGCCTGGGTACGACCAGTTTCTGGCCCACTACTACGCGCCTTCGCGCCGCTGGGGCGGCTACACCCAGGCCCTGCGCCCCGAAGACCTCGAGCGCAAAATGCGCTGCTCGTGGGCGGAACACCGGCTCTCCCTGCACCTGCAGCAGCAGCAGCTGATGTTTCCCTTTGAGGGCTGGGCCTACCGCAGCCTCCACACCGTAGA
>JACCDS010632779.1_pt1 | contig 15908 bp, 14 predicted proteins | sample 7446441 | NCBI WGS metagenome assembly JACCDS01 (sample SAMN15323445, study PRJNA562643) | freshwater metagenome | isolation source: river surface water | place: USA:Blue River Watershed | collected 2017-08-17
ATACTGGCTTGGTATTGTTAGAGGCCTTGGCTTGTGGTTTACCCGCCTTAGTAACGGAAACATGCGGATATGCGCATCACATTAGAGATGCAAATGCTGGACTAATCGTAACCTCACCATATCAGCAAGAAAATTTAAATCAGCTTTTAGAGTGTATGTTACTAAGTCAGGATTTAGAGAAGTTTAGTAAAAATGGAATTCGTTATGTGCAGCAAATCATGGCCGATAATGATGGAAGTGCTGAAGCTAATGTATTGATTGATCTCGCACGGAAGAAAAACACGCATCATGCCTAAAGCACTTTTATATCTCAGCGACCTTGGCCAAAAGTATTTCTCACGATTCAATTTTGAGCAATTGATGTTACTTCAAGGAAAGCCATTTCGTGATGTCAAAGGTCGTAAAACCATTCAATTTAAAACTGCTGGAGAGAGTTTCTTTATCAAACAACATTTTGGTGTTGGCTGGGCAGAGATTTTAAAAAATCTAATCGTATTTAGAAAACCAATCATTGGTGCCAAGACTGAAAAAGACGCGATACAGGCATTAGATCGAATTGGTATCCCTACAACACCACTGGTTGCATTTGGCGAGCAAGGCTTTAATCCCGCAAATAAGCAGTCTTTTTTAATAACACGTGATTTAGGTAATATTGTCTCGCTTGAAGACTTTTGTCGTGATTGGAAAGAGCATCCTCCAAACAATAAGTTGAGGCAGCAGATTGTTATTGCTGTTGCGACACTTGCTAAGAAACTCCATCAAGCAGGTTTAATTCATCGAGACTTTTATCTATGCCATTTGTGTTTGGATGCAGATTTATTACAAAAAGGTGAGATTAAGCTTTACCTGATTGATTTGCATCGCATGCTGATGAATCAATCTATTGGTGGAAAAGGTACCATGAAAGATATCGCTGCTTTGTATTTTTCAGCGATGGATGTTGGTTTGAGCCCTAAAGATATTGAGTTATTTCAACAAAATTATTGTCAGGACTTGCCAGCTAAGTTTTGGCGCGATGTTTGTGGAAGAGCGAATAAACTTTATGCAAAATTTCATAGCGCTAAATTTCAACAACGACTGCAAGTTGAGAAGTCAGCGCTCGAACCTTAAGTCTTCTTTAGGGATCGTTTTTTCAGTAAGCGACCTCTAATTTTATAGCGAGGATAGCTCCATAAGTATTGCGTTGGTTTCTGAGCAATTTGAGTCTCAATGGCTTTGTTTAAAAGTGCTGGTGTCGCAACGGCGCCATCTTCAAGTGCTGTTAAATGGATATTGAATCCTTCACCGTTTGGTAAACGCTCGCCAAAAGCCATAATCACTGAAGCACCTGTCTTTTCTGCTAATTTGCTAGCCAGTGACATGGTATAGGCTGGCTTCCCAAAAAAAGGCACCCATTCGCCTTCACCCTTGCCTGGTATTTGATCAGGTAAAATTCCTATTGCTTCACCACGTTTTAGTGCCTGCATAAGTAAACGCACACCCTGCATATTGGCTGGCGCCAGATTGATGTTTTGATTGGTTCTGCCAGATTCCGTCAGCGCATGAAGCCAACGCATTTTCGGTCTGCGAAAAAGAACGGTGATAGGATGTTTGGCACCATAAAATTTAGATGTAATTTCAAAGCAGCCCATATGAGGGGTTAAGAAGATAATTCCTTTTTTCTTGCTAAGTGCATCTTCAACAAGATGCCAGTTTTGACAGTGTTTTACCCATTTTAATGTTGCGCTATCCTCTTTTTGCCAGATTGCAAGACTCTCTATGTAGGACTTGCCACTTTCTAATAAGTTGGATTTTGTAAACGATTTGATATTTTGGTTTCTTGGTAACAAGCCACTTTGGCTAATGTTTTCTTTGATATTTTTTTTGGATTCTGGCATAAGCACATACATAATGAAGCCAAGCCATTGGCCAATTCTATGAATTGCTGGTAGTGACAGTGCCGCTAACGGTTTTAGTAGAAATTTAAACATGGTGTAAATCATAACATAGCGCTCACTCTAGCCTAAGTCAGCACAATAGATTAGCTGATATAATTCGAAAGGGCGGCGGTGGCTGCTAACTTGTAAACTTCAATGAAAACAATGACAACCCTATTTCTTTCAGCGCAATATCAATCTGCATTATCAAGACATCAGTTTGATGATTTTGAATCGATATGGGCTTCTGAGATTAAATGGTTTGAAGAGCCTAATCAACGCCGAGGCGGCTGGAGCGGTGTTGGGCGTATTGAGCTAAGCCACGACCACGTGAATTTTTTAAATATATTTGTTAAAAAACAGCAGAATCATGGCCGATTAACTTGGAGGCATCCTATAAAAGGTGAGCCTACTTTTAGGCGTGAATTTCAGCGTTTAAAATTTTTGGAGTTAAACCGCTTTGCCGCACCAAAAGTCGTTTTTTATGGTGAATCCGCTGTGAATGGAAAGCAGAGAGCGATTTTAGTTACTGTCGCGCTTGATGATTTTCAGTCATTTGAGGAAGTCTTGAATGATTGGTGGCTGAGGGCAAGTAGGCAGCAACAAAATCTCTTGATTGAAAAAATTGCGCTTGAGTTGAGGCGTTTTCATGATTTGGGTTTGGTTCATCGAGCGCTTTATCCTAAGCATATTTTCATTAAGAATGTTGATCAGCATCCAGAAATTGCTTTGATTGATCTTGAAAAGGCCCGCTTTAGCTTTTTTGGTGTTTATCGTACATTTTTTGATTTGGCGGCGCTTAATCGCCATTCCGAGAAGTTGCGAGTAAGTCAAAGATTGGCATTTTTTATGCGGTACTTGGGCACCGAAAAGCTCGGTTGGTTTAATAAGGTTTTATGCCGCTTAATTGTAAAGCGTTCTGCAAGATAATCGATATATAGAAGATATCACTCATGACTAGTATTGTTTCTAAACCTAAATTTAGTATTGCAATGGTGAATTACAAAACTTTGGAACTCACTAAAATTGCACTTGAGTTATTAAAAAAACATTTTGATAGTGGTGAGTTGGATAGCAGTCGTGTTGACGTTTGGGTGGTTGATAATCACTCTCAAGATGTAAGTACAGAATATTTGCGAAGTCTGAATTGGATTCATTTGATCGAGCGTGTTCCAGAGGGCGAAGAAGAAGGGTTTGCTGCGCATGGCAAGGGCTTGGACTTAATTTTTAATGCAATCAATACTGATTATTTGTTTTTAATTCATACGGATACTTTTATTTACGACCCTAGCGTTTTTGATTGGATGTTGGATTTTTGTAAGACAGATTCCAAGGTTGCAGCTGTAGGTTGTTTGGAACAATTAAATCGTGGCTATTTCAGAACAGTTTGGCGGATTACTTCTCGATTCTTTAAACATTACTCAAGAAGAGCTAGGTTGTATTTAGGATTGAAGGCTAGAGAGCCAAAGCCTTATATGGAGCAATATATTAAGAGCTTTTGTGCTTTGTGGGATGTCAAGTTGATGAGGGAAAAGGGCTATTCATTTTTAATGGCTAATCGTATTCCTGGTTATGAATTGCAGGATCAGCTAAAGCAGACCGGCTATAAAATAAAAACAGTTTCTCCAATGCGTTTGTTTAAATTTTTAGACCATGTGGAGGCCGGTACAGTTGGGTTGCGTGCTGGCTATACTGACTTGAATCGTCGTATGAAAAGAAAAAAATCTATTCTTAAGAAGTTTGAGGGTTAACATGGGAATCAATCAATCAGTTTTGCCGATAAAGACTTCTGACGGTTTCGTTTTGGATGATAAAACAGCTTTCGATATTGGTCAGGAGCTAATGGGTGACTATGCTTTCGCTGAGCCATATCCACATATTGCATTAGATAATTTTTTACCGGCGGAGATGGCCGAGAATTTATTAGCCCATTTCCCCAAAGAGGCTAAGTCTCATGACAAGATTTATCAAAAAGGATACGGTGGATTGCATAAGCGCCAGATCTTGCCTTATGACGGGGATGCTTATATTCGAAGCGCTTTTAGTTTTTTTAATTCGGCGCCTATGCTTAAATTTTTAGAAGGTATTACTAACATTCAAGGATTATTGCCAGACCCTTATTTTGCGGGGGGTGGATTGCATGAAACGAGTACTGGCGGACTTCTGGGCATTCATGCTGATTTTCGTGTTAATGAAAGTTTGCAGCTCATTCGACGTGTCAATCTTTTGATTTATCTTAATAAAGATTGGAAAGATGAATACGCAGGTAAGCTCGAGCTATGGGATAGAAAGATGACGGAGAAGGTGAAAGATGTCGCGCCTCTATTTAATAGATGTGTCATCTTTAATACTGACGAAGATAGCTTTCACGGTCACCCTGATCCCCTTTCTACACCTGAAGGAATTACTAGAAAATCGATAGCGCTTTATTACTATACCGCTACGCCAATTAAAAATGACTCAGGAGAGTCTCGTCATACGCTTTATGTTGCTAGACCAGAGGATAGCGATCAGGTTAAGGCGGATGTGAGGAAGCTTGCGAAAAAACGTGAGAAACGTGCGAAGAAACTATTTGCTTCTTCTCGAAGGAAAACGTTAAAAGACATCTTGAGTAATATTAAACAGAAATTTTTTAATTAAAGCGCTGATGGTGTCCAAACGTAATCATGGCGATTCAATTGACAATCAACCTTTTCAGGCTGCTAGCTTAAACACGCATTTAAATTCTTTTGGTTTTTCTGGGCCTCAAATCTCATTGGCTGATGGTAGCTGTTTGAAAGTTTTGGAGGTTGTGCGAATTATTCCTAATAAGCGGTTGGTTTGTCGCTGTTTGTGGAATGGAGCAAAGGTTTATGCCAAAATTTTTGTTGGGGGTCATGCAAAGCGTTACGCCGAAAGAGATGCGTTAGGCGTTCAATTTTTGAGTCAGGCTCGCATTAAAACGCCTGCACTTTTATTGAATGTTGAATTGCTTGATTTTTCAGGTCAAGCGCTTATTTTTGCTGAAGTGAGTAGTGGAATTAATGCTGAACAGGCTTATCAAAATAGTTCAGATTTTTATCCTGCGGCTCAGCAATTGATCGCTGAATTAGCTTTACATCATCAATTCAATCTTATTCAAACAGACCTTTACCTTAAGAATTTCCTTGTCGATGGTAATGATATTTATACCTTAGACGGTGATGGGATTCGTCATTATCCAAAGCTCAAAAAAAGCAAAGCCTTAGCTAACCTTGCGGTTCTTTTATCTAAGTTCGATGTGTTGGAAATTGAAGCGTGGTTGCCCGGCCTGCTTAAGGTTTATGCGGATGCTCGGAGATGGAGAGCGCTTCCTGATATAGATGATGTCAAAAAAATGATTAATCGGCACCGTATTAGCGTTGCCAGCCACTACGCAGATAAAAAAGTGTTCAGGCAGTGTACAGACGTTGCCGTGTACAACAACCCTCGTTATTTTGAAGCGATTGCTAGAAATCTAGGTCTTAAGCAGTTGCCTATTAATATCGAAGCCTGTGATGCATTCATTGCGTCTGGGGTTCGATTGAAAAGCGGCAACACATGTACCGTGAGTCTTGCAACTGTTGAAGGCGTTTCAGTAGTAGCTAAGCGTTACAACATTAAGAGCTTCTGGCATGGCGTCAGTCGCGCTTTTCGCCAAACACGTGCAGCAAAGTCTTGGGCCAATGCTTATCGGCTTAATATCCTCGGAATCTCGACGCCTAAACCGATTGCCTTAATTGAAAAGCGATGGTGGGGCTTGCGTGGCAAGGCTTATTTTTTAAGTGAATATCTCGATGCACCAGATGCACACGATTATTTTGAGAAAATAAAAAATAAAAAATTACAGACTGTTGCAATCAAGAACATTGTTGATTTGTTCTACCGAATGCATTTGTTAAAGCTGTCTCATGGGGACATGAAATCTAGTAATATCAAGCTCTTAGATGGGAATCCATCCCTCATTGATCTGGATAGTATGCGGCAGCATCGCTGTGATTATTTCGCTTTAAAAGCCCATGCTCAAGACTTGCGTCGCTTCATGCAAAATTGGCAAGCGCAGTCGTCGTTGTATAATATGTTTATCGAGGAATTTACTGCGGTTTATCCAGATCATAAAGCCCTACGTTTGGCTGGTCTTATTCATTAATTTTAGTTTTTGAGATGCTTACATGATTGTTTTAGGTCTATCAGGTGCTTTGGGGCACGATGCTTCAGCAGCTATATTGGTCGATGGGAAGATTATTGCTGCAGCTGAGGAAGAGCGGTTTATTCGTGATAAGCATGCTAAAAATCGTTTCCCATACGAAGCCGCTAAATTTTGTATGGCGCAAGCAGGTGTTAAACCTGAGCAAGTCGATATTGTTGCTTTCCCTTATGCAGAAATCCCATTAAGTACGAATGCGCGTTGGCATTATGCTAAGCGTCATTGGTATGCCCCTGATCGTGCCTTGGATGCTATTTTCAACGGCAATCGTCGTTTCCGTCGTAATCGTGATAAGTCATTGCAGTTGATGAAAGACTTGGGTTTAGTGAATGCTAAGTTTGTTCCAGTTGAGCATCACTTAGCTCATGCTTCAAGTGCTTATCATTTAAGTGGGTTTAAAGAAAAAACAGCAATTGTCGGGATTGATGGAAAAGGTGAGTATGCGACCACCTTTTTTGGGTATGGCGAAAATGGCAAGATTCATAAAATCAAAGAGTTCTATGATCCAGACTCATTAGGCGGGATGTACGGCGCGATTACCGAGTATCTTGGGTTTGAGATGCTAGATGGTGAATTTAAAGTGATGGGTATGGCGCCATATGGGGATGCCAGTAAATATGATTTATCTAAATTGGTCACGTTTGAAAATGGCGAGCTGACCGTTGATACGAAATTAGTGAACGTTGTTGGTTTGCGTCGATATAAAGAAAACGGTAAAGGTTATTATTTCACCCCAGAGTTAATCGAATGGTTAGGACCTAAACGTCACGGCGATGAGATTGATGATCCTTATATTCATTACGCTGCATCTGTTCAGGCTTTGCTTGAAGATGTTGCCTTGAAGATGATTGATTATTATTTGGGTGACATTATTCGCGAAACTGGTCGTATAGCGATGGCTGGTGGTGTAGCGCTAAATGTGAAGTTGAATCAACGCATTATTGCAATGCCTCACGTGAAAGAGCTGTTTGTACAACCAGCTTCTGGTGATAACGGAACATCGTTAGGTGCTGCTTCTTATGCCGCACATTTGGCGGGTGAGAAAGTGCAAGCCATGGATCATGCCTATTTAGGGCCAGCTTATACAACTGAAGAGTGTATTGCAGCTTGTGAGGCGCACCCTTCAAAACCAAAATTTACACGTCTTGAGAATGCTGCTCAGAAAGGCGCTGAGTTGCTTGCGCAAGGTAATCCATTGGCTTGGCTTCAAGGGCGTATGGAGTTTGGTCCTCGTTCATTAGGCTGCCGAAGTATTTTGGGAGACCCGAGCCATCCTGGCGTTGCAGATCGCATTAATGCACAAATTAAATATAGAGAGCGTTGGCGTCCTTTCTGTCCAAGTATGTTGGACACAGTGGCGGAAGACATTTTGCAGACTAGCCATCCAGCGCCTTATATGACTTTTACTTTTGATGTTGCAGAGCATTGGAAATCACGTATTCCTGAAGTGGTGCATGAAGATGGTACTGCACGTGCACAAGTGGTGACTCAGTCAACGAATCCAAGATATTATGAATTAATTCAAAATCTTGAGAAGTTACGTGGTGTGCCTGTAGTGTTAAATACATCTCTTAATCGCCGTGGTGAACCTATGATTTGTTCGCCAACTGATGCACTTAATATGTTCTTTGGATGCGATTTGGAATATCTCATTATGGAAGATATTCTCGTCACTAAAGTCTAGTCCTTTATTCAAAATAAAATGTGGCTCAGTCCTTTTGACGGCATCTGCTGGATTGGGGATAATTGAGTCAGTTCATTAATTAATTTGGCCGCAAATCATGAAACAAATCTTAACCGAAGTAACAGAACGTATCCGTGAACGCAGTGCGCCAACACGCCAAGCTTATTTACAGCGTATTGATAAAATGGCATCACGTGCACGTGGTGCGGATCGTATGGGCTGCGCTAACGTTGCCCACGCTTTTGCTGCGATGCCAGCGAATGATAAATTTAAAGTGGTGGCTGAGAAGGCGCCTAATATTGGGATTGTGACGGCTTACAATGAAATGCTGTCTGCTCATCAGCCTTATGTTGATTTTCCAGATGTGATTCGAGCTGAAGCTCATAAATATGGTGCGACAGTTCAAGTGGCGGGCGGTGTGCCTGCAATGTGTGATGGTATTACCCAAGGTGAGCCAGGTATGGAGCTCAGCTTATTCTCACGCGATGTGATTGCTATGAGTACAGCAGTTGCTTTATCTCATGATGTATTTGATGCCGCGTTGTTACTAGGCGTTTGCGACAAAATCGTTCCGGGCTTGTTGAATGGTGCTTTGCAGTTTGGTCATTTGCCGTGTATTTTTGTGCCAGCAGGCCCAATGAGTACTGGGTTAGATAACACCGAAAAATCAAAAGTTCGTGAGAAGTTTGCTGAAGGGCTAGTTGGTCGTCCAGAATTGCTTGCGTCTGAGTCAGCAGCCTATCATGGTGCTGGTACATGTACTTTCTATGGCACTGCGAATAGTAATCAAATGTTGCTTGAGGCAATGGGCTTACATATTCCGGGTGCAGCGTTTGTTCATCCGCATGATCCACTTCGTGCGTGCCTCACTCGCGAATCAGTCCGTGCAGTGCTAGAAAATACACAAAATAATCGCTACATGCCAATCGGTCGCATGGTTGATGAGCGTGTGATTGTGAATGCCATTGTTGCTTTGCTCGCAACAGGCGGCAGTACAAATCACTGTATCCATTGGGTGGCTGTTGCGCGTGCTGCAGGCATTATTATTGATTGGGCAGACTTTAATAAGCTTTCTAAGAATACGCCATTGTTAGCGCGTGTTTATCCAAATGGCAAAGCTGATGTTAACCAATTCCAAGACGCTGGCGGTCCAGCATTTGTGATTCGTGAATTGGTTGAAGGTGGTTACATGCACGAAGATGTTCAATCAGTTGTAATTGGCGGTCTACGTGATTACTGTAAAAAACCAACAACAGATGGTAAGAGCTTGAATTGGGTTGAACTGCCAGCAGAAAGCCCAGATGAGACCATTTTGCGTAATGCATCTAAACCATTTAGTGCTTCAGGTGGTTTGCTCTTATTGCAAGGTAACCTTGGACGCTCAGTCATTAAAAGTTCAGCAGTGCCTGAAGATAGACATATTATTGAAGCGCCTGCAATCGTATTTGATGCACAAGAAGAGTTACTTGAGGCGTTTGAGCGTGGTGAGTTAGAGCGTGATTTTGTAGCGGTTGTTCGTTACCAAGGCCCTAAAGCTAACGGTATGCCAGAGCTACATAAACTCACACCACCACTTTCAGTGCTACAAGGTAAAGGCTATAAAGTTGCGATTGTGACTGATGGCCGTATGAGCGGAGCTTCAGGTAAGGTTCCTGCAGCGATTCACTTGTCACCAGAAGCTTCTGCTGGTGGTGCGATTGCTAAAATTCGTACGGGTGATGTCATTCGTTTAAATGTAGTTGCCGGTACATTAAATGCCTTAGTTGATGAGGATGTTTGGAGAGCACGCGCGATTGAAGAATTGAGCGATGCAAAACGCTTTGCGAACTCTCATGGCATGGGCCGTGAGTTATTTGGCGGCATGCGCAAAAATGTGCTGACAGCTGAAGAAGGTGCTGTGACTTGGTTGTAAGGTAATACATTCGCTCAGGCTTATTACAGAACGTTATTAATTTGGAATTAAAAAGTAGATAAATATGAATACACTAGATTTAGCAAAAGAAGGCCCAGTCATTCCAGTCATCGTGATTAACCGTGTTGAAGATGCGGTCCCAATGGCAGAAGCATTGTTAGAGGGTGGCATTAAGGTCTTGGAAGTCACACTGCGTACTTCGTGTGCCTTAGCGGGTATGGAGGCGATTGCTAAAGCGTTACCTGAAGCGATTTTGGGATCAGGCACCGTCCGTAATAATAAAGATGCACAGGCCTCTAAAGATGCAGGTTGCCAGTTTGCTGTAAGCCCTGGTTATACAAGTGAGTTGGGTCAATTTTCTCGTAAAATCGGATTGCCATTGTTGCCAGGTGTTTCAACCGGCTCTGAAATCATGATGGCTAACGCTGATGATTATTATTTTTTAAAGCTTTTCCCAGCTGTCGCTGTCGGTGGAATTAATTTACTTAAGGGCTTTGCGGGACCATTTGGCGATGTGAAATTCTGTCCAACTGGTGGCGTAACTGTTGAGTCAGCACCGCAATTTTTGGCTTTGCCTAACGTAGTGGTTTGCGGCGGAACATGGTTAACCCCAGCGGATGCTGTAGCGCGTGGAGATTGGGCGCACATTACAAAATTAGCAAAAGAGGCCAGTGCTATTAAAGCGGCTGCTTAAACGGTTAAAAGTTAAAATCAGGCTTTGCATTTAATCATGCAAAGCCTTTTTTATTCCAGCTGTTGATTGGAAAGTATTTGAAAATCGATATCAGAAAATATAAAACCATTGTGTTTGATTGCGATGGTGTCGTGCTGAACTCTAACCATCTTAAGATACAAGCCTATTTTGATGTGGCGATTCAGTTTGGGGCAAGCCAAGCGCAAGCTCAAGCGTTAGTCGATCATCATATAGCTTTGGGAGGCATTTCCCGTTATCCAAAATTTGAATATTTTTTACGTGAAATTATGCACCAAGCAGTCACCGAAGATGCAATGCATCAGTTGTTACAAAGCTTTACCAGTCAAGTCAAAAGCTTATTGAGTACTTGTGAAATATCCCCTGGATTAGATGCGCTAAAAAAGGTCACTAAAACTGCTAAATGGATGATTCTTTCTGGTGGGGATCAAACTGAGATCCGTGAAATATTCAAATTACGTGGGCTGGACTCATTTTTTGAGGCTGGTATTTTTGGTAGCCCAGATAATAAAGATCAGGTGCTTAACCGAGAAAAAAATAACGGCAATATACCATTTCCTGCATTGTTCATAGGTGATAGTCGATATGACTATCAAGCATCACACCAAGCAGGATTGGATTTTGTGTTCTTAAGCGAATGGACAGATTTTCAATCTTGGCAGGATTATTGTGAAAACCATCACATAAACGTTTTAAAAAATCTTGGTATGTTAGTCCCGTTCACAGAATAAATGAGCAGCTTAAGTATCTGAAGGTTTTAGCTAACAACACCATAGATTTTTCCATAAATCATTCGGGCTAACTCAAAATCTTCATGGTAATCAATATCAACAACCATGCTATCAGTGCTAAATAGGTAAGGGTTTACACCAATATGGTAATTAAAACGATTTACGGTTGATCGTTTTAATATAAATAAACTCCATAAGACAGAGTAAAGTTTTGGTAAGTCTTGAGACACTTTGTGCCAATATCCAAAACTGTAATTAACAGGATTACCTTTCTCATCGAGTAAGTGACCTTTAAAAGGTTTTACTGCAACGAGAGAGTCGTAGCTATCTCTCACTTCTTTCCAAGTGCTTAAAGCCTCTTTAAATTGATTAAATAGAGGTGATGTTACTTGAATCCACATGATGTCATCATCGCCTGACAATGGCTCGGTCAGAGCTTTTACCAAGTCGGGTTGATAAATCTTATTTCCAGTCAGTGATGAATCCCTAAGCATAAAATGAAAACCATACTTTTCGCATAGAGGACGCACCTTTTCTTCGTCCTCTGATGAAACATAGACATTGTCTGGAACTTCAAATTCGAGAATTTGTTTGGCTTTAATATCAAATAAAGAGTCGTCATTATAGAAGGGGCGAATATTCTTTAAAGGAATTCGTGTGGAACAAGTTTGAAGTGGAATAATGATTTTCATAATATGCTTAGTAGGGAATATTAGTCGTTATTGTGAGCAATTTCTAATGCTTGTTCAATGGTAATTTTTTTTATGATTGAGTCTGGAAGCATGCTTTTTTGAGAGAGATTGTATAGCCCAATATTTTTTTCAAGGTAAGCTTCTCTTGCAAGTTCGAAGCAAGCACGAATATGCGGTTCATAATCTTTTACAAAATCAGGAGTTCCATTGTTTTCTGTAGCATAAAAATGCTTTTTTCCGGTCCCGCCTAAATCCATACCTACAATAAAATTATTTTTATATCCAAGACACAACGATAATTGTGTTGCCCAAGTTGCAACAGTTTTGCCTGAAAACAATCCTTTTTTTAAGTTGGTGCTGAAACCGATTGAACGACATAGATCTAGCAAGTTCTCATCCATACGTACATCTTTGTCTTCTTGGTATAATTTCTTACTGCTATCAATATTAAGTCTCGGAACTCCAAATTTTCTTGATATTGATTCGATTAAATATAGATTATCTAATTTCAATAATTCGGGTTTTCTTTCAGATATAACAGATAACCCTACAAAGCTAAAAAAACAGTTAGCACCAGACATAATTGAAGCTTCAACTGAATCCCATTCATTTTCAAAAATTCGTCTATCAACAATAATGCAGTGAGTTGGTTTTATTTTTTGAGCTGTAAATTTTTTAATTGCACAATTTAGACTAATCGTTTGATGCGGTATTATTTTATTCAAATCAATATCAATAATTGATGGGCCTGTTGCTATAGTAAATAAGTTGCCTCTAAATTTATTCTGTAATGTATGGGCAAACTTTATATTTCCGATAGTTTTGTTTTTCCATAATATTTCACACTCGTTTTCTAAGCGTTTTATGTTGAAATTAGGGTTGCAAGTGTATTGATGCTTGAATTTTTCACCTAATGAAATTCTACGGAAGATTGATACTAACTTTTTCATTTTTTACACTGCTGAGTAGCCGTTAGAGTTTTTTTGTTGCCAATTCCAGTGATCCAAACACATCGTATCAAGCGTTTTTGTCGTTTTCCAATTAAGAAATTGATTAGCTAAATTTGGATTAGCGTAAAACTCGGCAACGTCGCCAGCTCGTCTTTCTTTAAAGGCGTAAGGAATATTTATTCCTGAGGCTTGTTGAAAAGCAGCAAGCACCTGTAATACGCTGCTACCTTTACCTGAGCCTAAATTGGCAACAAATAATTTAGGTTGTTGTGCAAGGTGCTCTAGGGTTTTGATATGACCTAATGCTAGGTCGGTTACGTGGATATAGTCTCGCACGCCAGTGCCATCGGTCGTTGGATAATCATTACCCCATATGTTGAGCGACTCTCTTTTGCCCACGGCAACTTGCGCGATATACGGCATTAAGTTGTTGGGGATACCTTGTGGATCTTCACCAATTAAGCCACTTTGATGTGCACCTACCGGATTAAAGTATCTCAATATTCCAATATGCCAATCAGGTTCTGCTACATGTAAATCCTTGAGCATTTCTTCGATAAACAGTTTTGTTTGCCCGTAAGGATTCGTTGGTGAGAGTGGATGTTTTTCATCAAAAGGTAAGTAAACAGGGTCGCCATAGACCGTTGCGGATGAACTAAACACAATCGTTTTAATATTTGAGGCTTGCATTGCCTCTAGCAATCTTAAGGTGCCGATAAAGTTATTATCAAAATATTTAAGTGGCTGTTCAACCGATTCGCCTACCGCTTTTAATCCTGCAAAATGCATCACCGCATCAAATTGATGTTCATTCATGCATTCTATTAAGCTGGCTTGATCGCGAATATCGCCAATTACAAGCTTTGGTCGTTTATGGGTGATGGCTTCAATGCGATTGATTACTTCTGCATGGCTATTGCATAAGTTGTCATATATCACCACTTCATACCCTGTTTGCAAGAGTTCTACACAGGTATGAGAGCCTATATAGCCTGCCCCACCAGTGACTAAGATTTTATTGAGTTTTTTCAATGGCAGACCTTTTGTGCTTGAATGCAATATGTTGCGTCACTTGGCTTGGCTTGATTTGTTTAAGGCAATCCAAATGACCCAATGGGCAGGTGCGATTGAAACATGGGCTACAAGGTAAGCCTAGATATTCCACTATCGCTTTAGGGCTCATGGGCGGTGTATGGTGCGGGTCAGATGAGCCATATACCGCAATTAAGCGCTTATCTAACGCTGCAGCCACATGCATTAAGCCTGAGTCATTGCTGATGACGGTGTCGCAAAGCGACATTAAATCAATAGCATCACCGAGTTTGGTTTTGCCACCAAAATCGACACATCGTGTTTGGGTGATTTGATTGATAGCTTGCGTCACAGGAATGTCTTTTTCTGAGCCAAATAGCCAAACCGCCCAGCCTTTATCTAATGCGGTATTAGCCACTTCTGCATAATATTCGATTGGCCAACGTTTCGCTTCACCGTATTCAGCACCAGGACATAAGCCCAGAATCTTATTTTTAGGCTGTCTTAAGCCTAATTGATTGAGTGCGTTGATTGCATTTTCATGATTAGCAGTTAGGCTGGGATTCATGATTTTCTTTGGGGCTGGTGAATTTGCGTCTAAGCCCAAGCTAACAAACCGATCTACGGTTCTTGGTAGTAATTTTTTATTTAATGACCTGATTTCATTTAACAAGCCATAACGCATTTCACCCAAAAAGCTGGTGCGTTTAGGAATGCCTGCAAAAAATGGCAAGATTGCAGACTTGAATGAGTTGGTTAAAACAATCGCTTGGGTATAGCCGTTTTTCTTTAGGCTTTTGCCAAACTTAACACGTTCCCAAAAAGCAAGCTGACCATGCTTGAAAGGCAGCGCAATTCCCAAGCTGACTTCTGGCATGCGTTCAATTAATGGAAGTGTCCAAGCTGGTGCAGCAACATCAATTTGGCAGTTTGGTTTTGATTGTTTGAGTGTCTTAAATAAGCTTTGCGCCAATACCATGTCACCGACCCAAGAAGGTCCGAGGATTAATATGCGTTCAGTAGTGTTTGAAGTGCGGCTGACCATGGCAATTGCGTTGAGATTAACGCGAGATTTTTTCCAAAATGCCAGTGGTACTTCTGCCTTGAACAAGCGGGATTAGTTTGACGGTACCACCCCAAGATTTGACTTCTTTGCCACCTACCACTTGTTCTTCAGTGTAGTCGTCGCCTTTCACAATGACATCAGGTCTGACTACATCAATTAAGTTCAAAGGCGTATCTTCATCAAATAAAATGACAGCATCAACGGCTTCAAGCGCAGCTAAAACACGGGCCCTGTCGTTTTCATGAATGACTGGTCTAGTCGGGCCTTTTAATGCACTGACTGAGCGATCTGTGTTTAAACCAAGAATCAGTTTGTCACCGGTTTTTTTTGCGGCTTCTAAGTAAGTAACATGTCCTGCGTGAAGTAAGTCAAAACAACCATTGGTAAATACAATCTTTTGATGGTTATCCCGCCAAGTTTTTACTTTGTTTTTAAGGCTCGCCAAGTCGCAAATTTTGTCTGCCTGTTTACTCGCATTTTTTGAAGTGAGTTCATGTAGCAATTCATCAAGTTGAATTGGAACTGTGCCGACCTTGCCGACTACTATTCCTGCAGCAGTGTTTGCTAAAGAAAGTGCTTCTTGTGCTGATAAGCCGTGAATGAGGCCTGCAGCTAAAGTCGCAATGACTGTATCTCCAGCACCGGATACATCAAATACTTGTTTTGCTGTTGCTGCAATATGATGGTCAGCATCTTGCTCAATTAAGGTAATACCTTCTTCTCCACGCGTCACTGCTAAAAAATCTAGGTTTAATGATTTTTTTAGTTGTTTGGCAGCGGTTAACAACGCATGATTATCATTTATGCTGACTTCGCAAGCCTCTGCGGTTTCTTTCTTATTAGGAGTAAGTGCTGTGGCACCTTTGTACTTGCTATAGTCGTGACCTTTAGGGTCAACTAGGACAGGAATATTAGCTTGTTTACAAGTTTCGATAATATATCGGCATGTGGATTCGCTCAGTACACCTTTAGCGTAATCAGACAGAATCACAATAGCGGGTTGATCGTG
>JACCDS011138909.1_pt1 | contig 15908 bp, 9 predicted proteins | sample 7446441 | NCBI WGS metagenome assembly JACCDS01 (sample SAMN15323445, study PRJNA562643) | freshwater metagenome | isolation source: river surface water | place: USA:Blue River Watershed | collected 2017-08-17
CGCAGAGCAGCGGCGTGGTCACGGTCACCTTTGACAATGGCTCGATCATCGATGCAAGGAATATCGAGGCTGTTCTCTATGCCGACGGCAGCGCCGCCGCGAAGCTGGTGGGCATCGCCACCTTCGTACAGGATCACGAGCAACCGCCGCAGGTGTAACGCACCCAACAGGCGCCCCTCCGGGGGCGCTTTTTTTGTGGGTGATTTTTTGTTGGTGATCATTTCGTTGCTGATCATGCGAGATCATCTTTACCACCTCATCAGTGCCGGTCAGTGGCAGCAGTCCCTCGCTGCGCTTGATGGCTTGCCGTCGTCGAGCAGCGCAGCCCTTAATGCAGCCCATGCGTCCGTTGAGCGCGGCCTGATCCTGCATCGGCTCGGCCACCCGCATGCCGCGCTCAGCGAATATCTTCGCGGACTCAGTGCCGACCCTGAGAATTCGACCGTGCTTGAAGCCGCGCTCGCCCTCGCCATTGAGCACGGCGACGCCAGGACCACGAAAAGCCTGATTGCCCACCGGCTCAGCGGTCCGTTTGCGGACGCTTCGCCGACAGTACTGAACGGATTAAGAAAGCTGTCGCCGCCTTTCGGCTTTGTTCAACTGCGTGATGGCGTGGCCAGTGGCTGGGCTGTCGGCCATGGAAAAGCCGTGCAGGTCGAGTCGGCTGGCCAGCGTGCCGAACTGCAAGCCAGCCAACCCAGTCAGCAGCTGTTCGCCGCCGGCGTCGGCGACGGCGCGAACGGCTTCGCAGTCGCTGTTCAGGGAGCCGCTTCTTGTCTGCGGTTTGGCATGGACGGCGCCAGCCTTTGGGGATCTCCGGCGAAGGAGGTCGGTGGTTCGGCTGCCTCGGCTGTCTCTGTTTCACCGCCGCCGCCTTCGGCGCCGATACCGGGCCTTCCTCAGGTGCTCGTGCCCGTCTACGGCGATGCGACATCGCTGCGGCGCTGCCTTGATGGGCTGGCACACAGCGTCGGCCTGAGCCCCGATCAAGTGTGGGTGATCGAAGACTGCCCCGTCGACCCCGCGGTCACCCAAGTCGTGCGCGAACGATGTCACGCGCATGGCTTCCGCCTGCTCAGCCGTACCTTCAACGCGGGCTTCTCCGCTGCGGTGAATTCCGCACTGCGGGTGATACCGGCGGGCGACGTGGTCTTGCTGAACTCCGATACCGTTGCCTGCGACGACTGGGTGTCGAGGCTGCAGGCTGTTGCCTATTCTGCGAACGACATTGCCACGGTCACGCCGCTGTCCAACAACGGTGAACTGCTCAGCTATCCGACGCCGATGCAGGCGTCGGCGCTTCATAGTGAGGAGGCTGTTTCGTTGCTCGACCATCTCTGCCGCAAGAACCGTTATAAGCCGGTCGACATACCGACCGGTGTTGGCTTCTGCCTGTTCATCCGAGCCGACGCGCGGCAGGCCGCCGGTGAGCTCGATGAAGTCACCTTCGGCCGCGGCTACGGTGAAGAGACCGATTACTGCCTGCGGCTCTCAGCTGTCGGCTGGCGGCATATGGCCGCACCGAATGTCTTCGTCGGGCATGAAGGGAACGCGTCGTTTGGTTCCGAGCGTGCACTGCTGGCCGCTCGGAATGTGCAATCGATTTATGCGAAGTATCCGACGCACAGCGCCGACTATGTGGCATGGCTGGCGGAGGACACGCTGCAGCACGTCCGCCGCGATCTGCAGCATCTGGCCTTGCCCCGGTTAGTGCCAGCCACCGGGCTGGGCGAAATCCACGTGGGAGCCCGCGCAGACATCGTCGCGTTGCTGAAGCAGATCGACCGCGACGATGCCGGCGAGGATCGTGGCGAGGGTACTGCCGATGCAATGACCAGCCTGCTGAACGACGCCGGCCTGCCATCCGCGTATCTGTCGATCACGGAAGACAGTGCAGAGATCCGTTTCCTGAACCTGCCGCTGCTCGACAAGATCGACTTCCCGCATCCTTCCGTCAAGAAGACGCTACTCACCGCGCTGCGAACGGCCGGGCTGCGCACCCTCGTCATTCGATCGCTCACGCCGTTGACCCTGCAATTTCTTGAACAGTGTCCCGCCAGCTTCCGGCTGGTTTTCTCGCTCGAAGACGCCAGCGGCTACTGCCCGCGCGGCTGCGCCACCGTCGCGCACGGACGTCGCTGCGACACCGCGCAGACGCCGGACACATGTGACGTCTGCGTCGAGCGGGTCGGCACGGCGCATCGGGTGCCGGCCGGTACCGCGCAATGGCGCGTCCGCGTACGCAAACAATTCAGCCGCGCCCGGCGCATCCTGGTCGGTGATCCCGACCTCGGCCGCAGCTACCTGAAGCACTTTCCCGATCAGCCCGTCGAGGTGTCCGAAGTCGTGTCAGCTTGGGTGTCGCCGGACGAACTCGTCGACCGTTTCGGGCCGGAAGCCCGGTTTGCTGTCATCGGGACGAATAGCGTCGACGACGGCTTCATCAATCTCTGCGATGTTCTGCTCGACAGCTTCCGGCTGGCGCCTGCACTGCGTTTCACCCTGGTCGGACAACACTTCGCGCGCGAACGTCTGGCGTCATTCGAGAACGTGGCATTCGTTGCCGACCGCGAGCAGCACCGGCTGGCACAAGTGCTGTGCCAGCACCGCTGCTGTGCGTTGCTCGTGACCAGCCTTGCGCCCGGCGCCGAACTGCGATGGGAGCCGGTCGCGCGGCTGCTCGGCTTGCCGCTGGTGAAGGTGAAGGCGATGGGAAAGGCGGGCGCATGAAGGCGGCCGATGCTCCCACCTACACAGGCGGCCTGCTTGAGCTCGATGGCGTACTCGTACGTGGCTGGGCCGTCAACCTGGCGGACCCCTACCAGAAAGTTGCGGTCGAGTTGTTCGCCGACGGGCAGCCAATGGCGCTCGTCTCCGCGTGCGGCTGTGACGCGGCCTTACCGGAAGAAGCACAGGGCCATGTATTTCGCACGCTCTTGCCCGAATACGTGCTGCGCGCTACGCACCGGCTCGTTGCACGCGTCGCCAACAGTGAGCTGGAGCTCGGGACGGCACTGTCACCATCCACGCAATTTGCAAAGCAGGCGCAGCGCAAGACCACATGGGTGATGAGTGGCGGTGGCCTGCGCCTGTATGGCGTCGTCGCAGCGCAGGCGGCTGGCGGCGCAGCCAAGCCCAGGCTGCGCATCCGCGTCGATGCGGACTGGCTTGACTGGGTGGTGGCCGACAAGCGTGATCCTGAACTGCTCGAAGCGGGCATAGCCGATAGTCACCATGCGTTCGACGTGACGCTGCCTATCCGTTATGCCGATGGCCGTCCGCATGTCGTTAGGGTGTATGCCGCCGATGGTAGCGAGCTGCAGGGAAGTCCCTGCACCGTCTTGCAATTCCCGCGCTCACCGAGGGCCTGGCTGCATTCGCTGGACCTGCAGGCCAAAGACCGCGACGTGCTCGATGCACTGCTGAAGCTGCACGAAAAGCGCTCGCCACAATCGCTGGCCTGGTCTGCGTACCCGCAGTGGAAAGAACGCTTCGGCGCCAGCCACGCACCGTCGAGCAGCCAGCATGCATTGATCGTCGTCGGCCCGGCGGATGAATGGAAGCTCTGCGACAAGACCCTCGCCTCCATCGCCGCGCAGACCCATGACAACTGGCGTGCGCTGGTATGGCTGCCGGCGGATGAAGCGCTGCCGGCCACGCCGGATGCGCGGGTCGAGTTCGCCCGGCCGAATCGATGGGCTACGACGCTGCGAGCCGCACTGAAGAAAGCCGAGAATATCGCCAGCCTGGAAATGGGAGATCGCTGGCACCCAGACTTGCTGCGCCATGCGCTGTGGCGCCTGAAGACCGGCGCCGACCTGACCTACTGCGACGCAGACGACGACAGCGGTGGCCCGCCCTGGTTCAAGCCGGATTGGTGCCCCGATACGTTCCTTCAGCAACCGTTGCTGGCGCATGGACTGGTGTTCAAGGCGAGTTCGGTCAAGCGCCAATTGCCCAGCCTGTCGTCCTGCCCGCTGGACTGGCCATGGCAGCTGGTCGCTGTGCTGGGCCCGCAAGCCCAAGTCGCCCACATACCGCATCCGCTGCACAGCCGCGGCGGCGGTGACGCAGCCAGCACGCCGCGCAGGGTAGCCAGCCTGCCCGGGCGTCCCGACCTGCATGCACTTGCCGCCGACACCTTTGGCGTGCAGTGGCGCGAGTCCGCTGGCGACGGCATGCATCAGGTCGGCTGGCCTGACCCGCCCGCATGGCCCAAGGTCTGCCTGATCGTTCCGACGCGTGATGCGGCATCGCTGCTCAAGCGCTGCATCGACAGCCTGCTGCAGGCCGATTATGAAGACCTGACCATCTGCGTCGTGGACAACCAATCCACCGAGCCGGCAGCGCTGGCATATCTTGAGCAGCTGGCCGACTCGGGCATACAAGTACTCCGATGGCCTTACCCGTTCAATTTTTCCAGCATCAACAATTTCGCGGTCGCGAGCGTCAACGCCGATGTCGTTGGTTTGATCAACAACGACGTGCGCGCACTGGACGCCGGCTGGCTGAAAAGCCTGGTGCGCCAGCTGATGCGACCTGGCGTAGCGGCAGCGGGCGCCAAGCTACTGTGGCCCGGCCGCATGGTGCAGCACCTCGGCGTGACGCTCGGCCTGCATGGCCTGGCAGGACACAGCGGCAACCAGTGGCTGGACAGCGATGCCGGCTACCACCAGATGAACCGGTTGACTCGCACCGTCAGCGCGGTGACGGCCGCGTGCCTGCTGGTGCGCCGCGAAGACTATCTTGCCGTCGGCGGCATGGACGATAACGCGTTCCCCGTGAACTTCAACGATGTCGATCTCTGCCTGCGGTTGGGCGAGAAGGTAGGGCGCGTCATCGTGACCGCCGACGCCGTCCTCGAGCATGCGGAATCTGCCACGCGCGGACGCGATGAAACACCCGAGCAGCGCGCACGGCTCGCGAGGGAAATCGCCCGGCTTTCAGAGCGATGGGCAGGCGTCATTTCGCGGGATCCTTATTACAATCAGAACTTAAATTTAGAACGTTATAGCCATGATGGTATGGCGTTCCCTCCGAGAAGCTGGGAGCCATGAAAGCACTCTTTATTCATCAAAATTTTCCAGGCCAGTTCAAGGCGATCGCAGAGCGCTTGGCAGCACAGACGGGCAACGAAGTGCTGGCATTTCGACAGAACCGGCACGAAGTATCGGTGCAAGGCGTGGGCGTACTCAGCTACCGCTTCTTGCACAAGCCGATCGAAGATCAACACCCGCTGCTGTCTGAGCTTGAAGCCAAAGTATTGCGAGCCGAAGCCGTCGCCGAGGCGGCCGAGCGGCTCAAGACCCGCGGTTGGAATCCTGATGTCATCGTGGTGCACCCCGGTTGGGGCGAGGCGCTGATGGTCAAGGATGTCTGGCCCGATGCCAAGCTCATCAGCTACGCCGAGTACTTCTATGCGTCGCGCGGGCAGGATTTCAATTTCGATCCCGAGTTCCCGACGCGCGAGCCGTACGCGGCTGCGCAGCTGCGCTTCAAGAACACGCCGATGCTCCATGCACTGCATGAGTCGGACGCGTTGTGGACGTCGACTGCGTGGCAACGAAGCATTTTTCCCAAATGGGCACAGCCGCATATCCGTGTGATTCATGAAGGCGTGGACATGGATTACTTCCATCCCGACCCAGAGGCGAGTTTCACGGTGGCTGGCAAGGGCGTGACCCTGAAGGCGGGCGACGAGGTCATCACCTACACCACCCGGTCGCTGGAGCCAGTGCGCGGATTCCACATTTTCATGCGAGCGCTGCCTGCCATCCTTAAGCGTCGGCCGAATGCGCACGTGCTGATCGTTGGTAAGGGAGAGGCGACGTATGGCCCTGAGCCGGAGAGTCACAAGAGCTGGCTTGAGCGCATGCTCAAGGAGGTGGGCTCGCGGCTCGATCCGTCACGGGTGCATGTGGTTGGCTTCCTTCCCAAGGAGGCGTATCGCACAGTGCTGCAGGTCAGTGCTGCCCATGTCTACCTGACTTATCCGTTCATCTTGAGCTGGTCCGTGGTGGAGGCGTTGGCTTGCGGGGCTCGTTTGGTCGGATCCCGCACGGGGCCAGTGGAGGAGGTGATGCCGCCACGCAGCGACCGCTACACCTTTAATTTTTTCGATGTCCCGGGTCTGGTGGAGTCTGTATGTGCAGCGCTGGAGCGTACGCCGAAGCAGGTCGAGGCCGACCGCAAATTGGCGAGAGATCAGGTCGCCAAAGAGTTTTCGACAGAGTGGCAGACGCGCCAACTGCTTGAATTGTTCGATGAAGTCGTGACCGCGCGCAGCCCACAACAGGCGGCAGCGATCAAGGCCGGGCAGCGGGTCAAACAAGGTGTCCCTGCAAGGAAATCCGTCGCAACGAAACCTGTCCGTGTACTCAGCGAGCAAAGCCTTCCAGAGCCTGCGGAGACATCTGCGAACAAGCCGCCCAAAGTGACACAAGCTAAGGAGGTAATCCAAGCAACCAAAGCAACGAAAGCGACCAAAGCGACCAAAGCGACCAAAGCGACCAAAGCGACCAAAGCGACCAAAGCGACCAAAGCGACCAAAGCGGGCCAGAAATCTAGGCAGGGCACACCTGCGCTGAAGTCCGTCGCTTCGAAAGCAAAAGCTCGCTTGGTGAAGGTCGCCGCCGTGCAGAGCAAGCGCAAGAAATCGGATTGAGCCGACGGTGCGGCTGGTGAAACAGGCTGCATTGTTTCAGGTGAGCCAGCGTGCCGATAACGCTGATGGCGACTGGCAGTAATAGATGAAATTGTGCACCGCCTAAATAGGCATTGCCGGAATGCGATATCTCAGCCAACAGAAATTGAAATTCAAAGGCGTTTCACCGAACCCTGCATCGTCGAAAGCGAAGCCAGGAGCAAGGGGAGACGCAGGAAACATGAGGAAGTCGAGTGAAGAAAATGAAGGGAATTTGCGTCACAGGGAATAGCGCTGCTGCGATCGAGCGTCTGTCGAACGCGCTGTTGCAGCTTGGTATCCCGTTCGCCGCGCCGGCAAAGGAAGACCCGGAGCTAACCTTCGCTTTCTGGCAGGAGCAGGTGCTGGCTGCTCAAGGAGAAGACCAAGCGGGGGCGGCTGTCGAGGTCAGTCGTGCCTGGGAACAGCTTGCCGGCACGCTCTTCCTTTCCAACCGAAAGCAGCCCTTCTGGCAATGGGCAGAGCAATCCAGCGTTCCGCTGCTGCCGTACTGGTTCGACTTCGATCCTTCCATTTATTTCCTGTTTGCGTACGAATCGCCGGAAGACTATCTCACCAGACGGATGGAGCAATGGGATGGCTCACAGGACGTTCACGCTTTCATGGAAACGTGGATGGATCACACCCAGACGCTCTTCCACTTTTTCCTGCGCCATCCTCGCCGGTGCACGATGCTTCGGGCAAGCATCGCATCCCATCCTGATCAACTGATCCCCTTGCTTGAAACGCAATGGAATTGCAATTTGCAGGTCACGTCTTTTGATCACGCGGTTGAACTGCTCCCGACATCTTCGAGCAATACAGGCGATCCGATCCGACAGTTTTTTTCGCACGTGCTGCTTAACGGCGCACCGGAAATCCTGGATCTTCACCGTGAGATCGAATCTTCGTTGTATGACGGAATTGAAGCGGGTACGACGGAGGGCCATGCCCTGACGCACATGCTGGATCGAGCCATCGTCTACTACTTGGACGAGAAGTACCAGCGTGCTGCAGTAATTGAAAGCCTGGAAAAAAAACTGAGCGAACTGGCTGAGGAAGAGAAAAGCCGATCTGCCGCATTGGACCATCTTTACCAAAGCAAGCTCGAGCTTGAGCACCAACTGGCCGAGAAGCACGCCAGGCTGATGCAATTGGATCAGGCTTTGTCTCAGTCCAACCAAACCATCCGTGCTCTGACAGCAGAGAAGGATCAGCTCGCTGCCGCCCATGCTGACCAAGGCAAGCAGGTCGCTGAGCGCGACGCAAAGATACAGCAACTCACACAAGCGGTTGCCGAGGCCAGCAACGCCCGGGATGCGCTGGCAGCGGAAAAGGCTCAACTCGTCAATGCACAGGCGGAACAGTCGCGCCAACTCTCAACCATAAAAAATGACCACGCCGCAGCCATAGAGGCCAAAGACAAAGAACTGTCCACAAAGGATAGCCAATGCAAGGAATTGGCTGAAGAAAACGACCTGCTGCTTTCACAGTTGCACCAGGTTCAAGAAGAGCTGGAGGACTATTTTCTTAAGTACCAGGAGTCTCGAACCAGGCTTGATGAAGTCTCTGCCCGTCTGGAGAAAATGCAGAACGCATTTCCGGAATATTTTTCATGGGAATCGATAGAGGTTACTGAAGCCCCTGCTGGCAAAGGAAACCAATGGTTCTGGGAGCTGAGGAATGTAGTCTCCGGCCGCAGGCAATTCTCCGTCATCCGGCTTGAGAGCAAGCTTGTGAAGAGACAGCTAAAGCTCGCCCTGGTCAGAGAGAGTACTCATTCGCCTGATTTGCTCATTCGCTGGCCCACGGAGGACGCCTACTCCTTGGCGTTTCAACTTCCTGGTACACCCAAGGAACAGCGAGAACTGGCAACGAGTGACTGGCAGCTTGTTGATAACCTCCTGACTGCCATCGGCAAATGGATCAGCACGCCGCAGGCGAAACTACCCGACTCAATTGATCGCAAGCTGGTCAACTCAGAGGTACTGGCAGTCCAAAAAAAATTCCAGGCCAGCCGTTCCGCCTTCCGGGTTGACCGATTTACGTTCGAACAAGGGCAGACCCTGCCGCAGTACGACAGCCTGTCAGTGAAGCTAGAGCACTTGATGCTTGATGGCCAATACTTGCCGGAGCTCCGGTTTCAGTTGGCAACCGTGCAGACAAATGAGAGCGACTTTGGTGCGAATCCTCGACTGGAATTCGGTCCCGAGTGCGCGGCGCTTATAGAAAACTGGTTTGCGGAAACGTACGATCACCGTGGCGAGCGCCTTGAACTCCGATTTGCACGCTCAGAGGCGATGGATACAAGCGTTTTGAATGCACTGTCGCCAAACGATCAGATCCTTATGGTGAATTTAATCCTTTTGCTGCCTGAACACCTTCGGGCGACCGCTGCGATAAATGGATTGAGAAATACGAAGGAAAAGTGGCAGGACATAGCGGAGAACATGCGGGATACGCTCTTGGTGTATCTCAGACGAAGCGTGAACACCGAACGGAAAATTGCATGAGCGCTTCAACGAAACTCACTTCGCCGCAACGCTTAATCCGGCTCGCAGTATTGACTCTGGCCAGCTAATAATGCATCACGGAACGTGATTCATCGCTGAACAGTGATGTGCTTGTCTTCTACGGGGATATGGGCGTCAATGTATTAATCAAGAACGGCTTTCGGATGAAGGTTGTTCGGAGCTATGTGTGAGCCATGAGTGCATTGCAGATTATTTAAAATTTTTCTTGGTTTGTCAGTAAAAATAATTTCGATACAAATTTAATGGTGGGATTGAAAATTGAAACTTAAATCCAATTTTAGGGAAGCAAAAGAAGCATTGCAAAATGGCGACATAAAACACGCTTTGAATTTATATAGAAAAATTCAAAACCAATACCCGGAATTGTCGGTTTTTGCTCAATTTAATATCGATAGGATAAAGAAAAATTCAGCAGAAAAAAACGAATTGGCTTTATCAAAAAATAACAAATTTCGAGAAGAATTTAAAAAACATGAGTTCTCGGCTGGTAGCTTTTATGAGATGGTTAAAAATAAAATAAAATCCAAAACATTCAAAACAATATCGTTCGATTTTTTTGATACATTAGTATATCGTGACACGGAGATGCCAACGGATATATTTTATTTGTTGGGAAAGAAAATTATTGAATCGGGTGGGGTTGATGTAATTCCATCCGCCGAAGCATTCCGTGAATATAGAATATTGGCTGAAAAAAAATCTAGAGAAAATGTGCCAAATGGGGAAGTTTCTATCGACGAGATTTACGAAGTCCTCTCCACTTTTTTTCCAAAAATAAATACTTCTTATGTGGCAAAATTGGAGCGTGATTTTGAGGCCAAGCATTTAATCCCCTTGCATTCTACTTTTTTTCTTTTGAAATTGGCAAAAGAAAATAATTTAAATGTAATTGTCAATTCGGATACTTATTTTTCGCCAGATGATTTGTATAGATTTGTGCCAGAAAATTACCAAAAATTAATCGATAAAATATATACGTCATCTTCAATGAGAAAAGGTAAGGCAAGTGGATCTTTTGATTATATTTTATCCTCTCTGGAAATCTGTCCAAATGAAATGTTTCACTGTGGTGATAACTACGAGGCTGATGTAAGAATTCCTGCTTCGCGTGGCATTGATACTTTACTCTTACCGAATGGAACTAATGAATTATGTGAAATAAGAAATAGAGAGGTAAATTTTTACAGATTTAGGAATCAATCAAATGCCCCGGTTACCGTTGGGAAACTATCGACAGTTGACCAAAAGGTTTCACATTTTTTTAATGTGGAGTCTCCATGGGGACATTATTCTTATGGACTCTATGTGCTTGGCCCTATTTTCGTTGCATATGTTGATTGGGCTCTTGAAAATATAACGGAAAGAGATGGTAATGCTATTTTTCCTTTAATGAGGGAGGGCTATCTTCTGGGGCGAATAATTGAGGAATTAAAGCCTGATGGTGTAGAAGTTTTCCCCTTGTATTTAAATAGAAAAATTCTGATTCAAGCATCATTGAGTGATATGTCCTTGGAGGCGATGAGTGCTTTATTTGGAAATGCATTATCTTCGGATTTCGATAAATCATTGTCACTTCTAAATCTTTCTGTTGATGATTTTGATTTTGATATTAAATCGGAAATTAAATATAATTATGATGGTGCTTTGCAAAAAATATTTCGTTCAAAGCAATTAAAATCGCTAGCCGTAGATCGTGCAAATTTATTGAGAAAAAAAATTATTCGGCATATTAAGAATCAACTTGGCGGTGAAATATTGCCAAAATCTTTTGATTTGCTTGATTTGGGATGGAATGGAACAATACAGCGTAATTTAGCTAAAATTTTTGAACTTGAGGGTATTGATTCGGAACTTGTTGGTCATTATCTAATGACTACGCCAGCTGCGGTAAGTCCGCCATGGCAAGTACATTCAAAACTTAGGGGTTTCTTGCTAAATTGCGGTTCTCCGATAAATGATTTTGAATTGCTTATGAGAAATCTCGAAATTCTTGAGCAATCGTGCAGCCCGAGGCATGGTACTGTAATGGATTATGATTCTTCAGGTTCTCCGATCATCGCGGAAGTTGATTTTTCAAATCAGAAATGGGTGGATCACGAATCATTGCAAAAAGGGATTCTGGATTATGCAAAATTTTATTTGATGAACAGAGAGCCAGGTGAAGGAGGTTGTCAAGAGCAAATTGAATATCTTAAATGTAAACTTGCTCGTGCTATGCACTTCCCAACCGATAGCGAAATCAGTCTTTTTAAAAATTGGACACATGATGATAATTTGTTTGGCAATCCAGAATCTTTTCTTATGAATGTTCATGTGATTGACAAAGGTGATATTTCGATAGATGAGATTGTGGCTATTCCCATGACTAAAGTTTACTGGACAGGTGGAACGCTTGGAGCTATTGACCAAGGTTTGGCGGAATTGTCGCTATACATGAAAAATATACCCATTGATAAGTCAAAACTCTTTTTTAGGCGTTAAGTTTTTAAGGTGAGGGTGTTTTATTTAAATATGCTTTTTATATACACTCTGCTGCACCGTGAATTGGTGCAGTTTGATACAAATCGGCTCTGAATGTGAAACATTGACTGGTTTGAAAAATTCAGTGGCGATAGTGCAATACAATTTATTCATGAGCAAATTGACAGCCTGCTGCAACAGTTCGTCATCGAAATCCCTGTTTTAGGTCCTTGTTAAACAATGAAGGCTTTGCATCCAACACATTTTTTGCGAAGCGCAGGCACCTTTACTGTATGACCTGCAAAACTTCCGCATTGCAGACGGCACAAGGTAGATTATTCAAATTGCGATGTTGGAATCTCTCAAGAATTGAAATAATGGAAGCCGATAGTTGAGAGAAATCGAGCCCTGAGAGACGAGATGACTGACGACTTTTTTCGTGGCCGGCTGGACCAGATGATTGACCGCAAACATCCGCTCGCGGTGCTGGTGTGTCGGCTGCCGTGGTATCACATTGAGGTGGCATTGACCCCATCCTTCGTTCGTAAGGATCGCGAAGGGACAGCCGCTGCAGTCGACGACCTGTTTGGGACAATGCTGGAGATAGCGGGTGGTGGCGTCAGCAAAGCAGGACGCCCGCGCCTGCCGATCCGGCTCATGGCCTTGCTGCTGTATCTCAAGCACGCCTGCAACCTCAGCGACGAAGACCTTGTTGAGTGTTGGTCTCAGGATGTCGTGCGGCAATATTTCAGTGGTCAGACCTGCTGTGAACCGAAGCTGCCCTGTGACGCCAAGCAGGTAGGGCGCTTTCGCACCGCGATTGGTGAGGCCGGCATCGAAAATTTGGTCAAGGCGACGATCGACGGCGGTAGCGACGAAAGCCGTCAAATCCGCTGAATTTGAACGGTTGATCCCGGATTTGACGTTACAGGAGAAAGCCATCGCCCACTTGGTTGATAATCGATTGCTGGAGATCACACGGGCCAAGTTCGTGCAAGCCGCCAAGTTTGCCGGGATTGCATTCAAACAGACATTCGTCAAGGAAGGCATCGAACTACGCCACAAGGCGGGCGACCATGCCTACGCCAAGCAGTTTAAGCGGCTGCGTAAGACCACCAAACAACAATGCAAGGTTCTGGGCATCGTGTTGTGCGAGATCCAGCGCAAGCTGGACACGGCGCCCCCAGATTTGCCGATCACGCTCATGCGTCTGAGGACCTTGATGGAGCGGGCCGAACACATTCGCACGCAACAATCCAAGAACAACAAGAACAAGAACAAGAACAAGAACAAGAACAAGAACAAGAACAAGAATAAGAATAAGCTCTACGCCCTGCATGCTCCGGAAGTGGAATGTATCGGCAAGGGCAAAGCCAAGAAGTCCTACAAGTTTGGCATCAAGGCCAGCATCGCCATCACGCATAAGAACGGCCTGATGGTTGGCACACGAATCTTTCCGGTGGCCCCCTACGACGGGCATGTGCTGAACGAGCAACTCGAGCAAACCACCATCCTGCTCGAAGACACCCGCAAGGCGCCGAAACAGGTGGTCGTCGATCTAAGTTACCGTAGCGTGGAAAAGGAAAACCCGAATGTCGAGATCATCCAGCGCAGCAAGGACACTTCACTGACCTGCCAACGGCGCCGCTGGCTCAAGCGACGCCAGGCGGCGGAACCGGCAATTGGGCATCTGAAGTCGGACAACCGTATGGATCGGTGTTGTCTGAAAGGGCAACTTGGCGATGCTCTCCATGCGGTGCTACGTGCTGCCGGCTACAACTTGTGTTGGTTGTTGCGGCCTATGGTTCGCTTGGGCCCGGATGCCCTTTTATTGCGCCCATTATTCCTGGCGATGCTGGAGACCAGCAGCCGCACCATGCGCGCCGATCAGTTCCGGTACGCGCGGCCATTTCCATTCATCTGGAAGGTTGGTGGCGTTAAATGAATTTTGCAGGGGCGACTATCAAGAGCAGGTTTTACCACCGAGAAGACTCGATGATTTTGTGCCGGCTGATCATCTCTTGCGAAAGATCGCCTTATTAGCGAGTACTAAATTTTTCAAAGAATGTGGTTGTTAAATGAAATTGTCTCGGAAGCTATGGGGAGTATTTTTTTGTCTGGCTGAAAGTGGTGATCTGAAGCTTATTAATCCTCGGCTGTATGTTAATTATTTTGACGTGTATAAAATTTAAATATAAATGAAAATAATTGTTAATTTATTTCCTTATTTCGCTAGAAATAATCCTGTTTTTTATTCGTGGTTGGGTCCAGTTGCGGCAAAATCCCTTGGTTCTGGTAACGTAATAGTAATCGGGTCCCAAGTTCAAATGGCTCCCCCTTCTGAACAAGAGCATGGTGGTTGGATAAATGGTCTTGTAAAAGAATGCAGTGATACTGATTGGGCATCGGTTGAAAAAATTATTGTTCCTGATAATGTCTTAGGCGCAAAAGAGTATGATCAGTCTGGAGATGGTGCAGCTTACTTTAAAACTGCAACCACCTCTGTTTACTTGGAATATAAAAATTATTTGGAAAAAGAACTGCGATCACGTATAACAGAGGGGGAGCCTGTAATAGCTTTGCAAACAGTCAATGATCAATCGTTCAAAAATGCCTGTAATTCTCTCGGTATAACCGTTTATCATTCCGAGGCTGGGCCGATAAGGCGTCCAAATTTCAATTTTGGGACCTATTTTTTTGATGAGCAAGGTGTAAACGGAAAAAGTTCTTTTTTATTGCTCTGTGAAAAAGTTAGATCCGAATGGCCACGGTTTCCAATTCATACTCGAGAGAGTATTTGCGAGGCATTGTATGGACGACAGATAGAATGGTGCGGAGAATATGAGGTCGGAATTTGTCATCAAGTTGAGGATGATAGTAACATTATATGTTATTCGGGTGGGTATGATAAACTTGCTTTACATTATAAGGCACTTTGGGTTTTTCCTTCCTCAAAAATACTCGTGCGTGATCACCCGTTGGCTCGCTTTAAATACGCGTCAAACGAACTTGGTATATCTGAGGATGCAATAGGTATGGGGGATGTTAGGACTTTCATACATAGGTGCAAACGATTGATTACAATAAATTCATCGGTGGCATTTGAATTCGCTTTGCACGGTCGAGAATTATACGCGTTGGGCGAAGGTCCATACAGAACTATGGGATCTCCAATAATCAATCGTGATTTAATTTACAATGGTCCACCAAAAGACAAATTGGATTTTATAATTAATGTCATGATGTTTTTGTATTTAATACCGGAATCTCTTTTTTTGAATTTGGATTATCTGAAATTTAGATCAAAAAACCCAAGTCTGAATGATATATACAGGAAGCATGTTGAGGAGTACTCTAGTATCAATAGCGATTTGTATGCTGTGGTGCGGTAATCAGAGATGGCCCCGCGCAGTTAGACAGAAATGCGGTTTTCTTAAGTGTCTCTAACAAAACCTATCAATAAATTTCCAGCAGATCAAACTGCAGGGCAGTGACAGGAAGGCTTGATGCAATTCTGCGCGACGCTCATAGCGAATGCGCAAGCGGCGAAACTGATGCAGCCACGCGAAGGTGCGCTCGACGACCCAGCGCCAGCGCCCGAGGCGTTCACGCGATTCGTGTCCGCGCCGCGCAAAGCGCACGGCGATACCGCGCTGGCGCAGCAGGTCGCGGCAGAACGGATAGTCATACCCCTTGTCGGCATACAGCTTGTCTGGCCGATAGCGCGGTCGGCCCGCCAGTCCTGCCACCGCTGGCAAGGCAGCCACCAGCGGAGCAAGCATCTTGCAGTCATGCCGATTGGCCGGCGACAGTTGCGCCACCAGCGGCAGGCCGCGCTGATCAACCAGCAGATGATGCTTGCAGCCGCATTTGCCGCGATCGGTCGGATTCGGCCCGGTGTCGGTACCGCCGAAGGGGGGAAGGCACGCTGGCCGAATCAAGGCTGGCGCGCTCCCAGGCGATCGGGTCGTGCTCACGCATTCGATGCAACAAGGCCTGGTGCATCCGATCCCAGACACCGGCACGCTGCCAATCGCGCAAGCGCCGCCAGCAACTCACGCCGCAGCCGCAACCCATTTCCGGCGGTAGGTCTTCCCACTGAATACCGGTCTTCAAGACGAACAAGATGCCGGTCAACGCGGCGCGGTCGGGAATACGCGGTCGGCCACCGCGACTGAGGGTCGGTGCACGGGCAGCAGCGGGGCAATGACGGCCCACAGGTCGTCGGTCAG
>JACCDS010406564.1_pt1 | contig 15895 bp, 11 predicted proteins | sample 7446441 | NCBI WGS metagenome assembly JACCDS01 (sample SAMN15323445, study PRJNA562643) | freshwater metagenome | isolation source: river surface water | place: USA:Blue River Watershed | collected 2017-08-17
AACATCAGCGTGGTGACGTCGCCGGTGATCGGCGACACCCCGCCACTGTTCACCGCAAAAATAATCAGCGTGCCGTACTTGAGCCGTTTTCTCGCTTCCAGTTTCACACTGGCGATGACCGCGATCGCCACCAGCGTTGCGGTCACGTTGTCGGCAAAGCTCGAGAAGATAAACGCAAAAATAGCGACAATAAACATCAGTCGCCGCTCAGACAACTCGGCCGGTAACATCCGCTGCACCAGCTGTGCAATAAAACCTTTGCTGTTTAAATAGGCGACAAAAGTCATGGTTGACATCAAAAACAGCCACAAGGTGGCGATTTCTAACAAATTATGTTCGAGTTGCTGCTGAACATGCTCTGCAGAGCTGTTGTCCAGAGGAAAAATAAAGAGCAGGATCCAGCACAGAGTACCGAAAAAAAGTGTCGTTTTTGCCTTGTTTACGTGGATAATATCCTCTATAACGATCAAAACGAAGGCAAGCGCAACCAAGCCCAGTAGCACGCCAGTTAACATATCAGACCACCCGAAATTATTAATGAATTATGAAATATTTTCGGGCGCGAATTCTAACACTGCTGTTCGTCGTGCTCTACTGGAAATTGGTCGTAGTTCTTGCTTTCAGTCAAATAATCACCGGATGAAAAAATCACCTCATGTTATCAGCCCGCAAAATACTCAGATGTCTGGATGAGTACTGGCCTGTGCTGGAAGCGCTGGCCAATCGCAGCCAGCTGTACAGTTTCAGTTTTCAGGATGTGCAGGCGCTGTTTCAGCGCTATTTTCCGCAACTTTCCAGTGAACAGGTGTTTCGCGAAGCGCAGAAACTGCTGGCACAGGAGATCCTGATCCCACAAGCCAAATCCAGCCAGCTGGAACTGAACCGCGCCGTGCTGGAATTTATCCAGTTTCTGACGCAGGAACATAACCTCGGCACTGTGGGCGATATTCAAAGCCGCATCGATGAGCTAGACCGGCTGCGCGGCAAACTCGACAGCGCCGTGCGGCAAAAAGACGTGCACGAGATGCGCCGTTTTGTCCGCATCATGGACGAGCGGGTGCGCGAAGTAGTCAAACATTTCCGCAAAAACGAAAGCGCGATTCTGCATCTGGTGGAAAAAGCCAAAGCCGACGACAGCCAGCTGTCCTTAGCGCGCCGTTATGCCGCTGTGATGGAAGCTTTTGACGAATATATCGAGCCTGTGCTGCAAATGATTGATATCAAAGGCCCGTTTCAGCACAGTATCGACGCTCTGGAGCATTGTTTAAGCGAGCTGGTGCAGTTTATCGAAGACACAGGTTTTCTTTCAGGCGACAAAGAGCCGCTGATCCAGCTGCGCACCCGCTTACTTGATATGAATCAGATTGGCCGCGAGTCGCTCATCCGCAGCACCGACGTGCTGATGCCGCTGCGCGAAGAGCTTAGGAAGAATACGCTGATCTCGCGTAACGCCAGCCTGCTGCTGGCAACCTGGCGCAAACAGGGTTTTGAGCCGAGCATGGAACAGCTGGTGCCAAAATTCAGCTCAGATCATCAGAAATTCAGCCTCGGCAGTGCCAACCAAATCACCAGCTACATGGCCGAACTGGTCGATTACGAAGACGACAATTACCAGCTGCCGGACGAAGTCGACAGCCAGCCGGGCGCCAATATCCGGGTGCCGGATGTGCAGGATGTGCTCAAATCGGCCCGCACGCAAAAACACAACACCGACCTGTCGAAATGGCTGGCCAGCAGTTACCCGCAGCTGCCGGTCGACGAGTTATTGTTTTTATATCAGGAGCTGAGCCGGGCCCCGGCACTTCGGCTTGAACATCAGGAAGACCCCAGCGAGCTGGAGGTACAGGGTTTCCGTTTACGGCTGCACCCTTTTATCACCCGCCAGAGCGACAGGACATAAGTTATGCAGATAGATCTTCAGCTGCTGCCCAATCTGGCAGAGATCCACAAACGCCTGACCACAGGCTACCACTTAAGCGAGCAGGATTTTGCGCTCTGGACCGAGCTGGACGCCAACGAAGCGGCCTACAGCGAGCTGTTTGCGGCGCTGGGCAATCAGCTTAAACGCGACAGCCGCGGCTTTTTCTTTTTTGACGTCGATGATGCCACCGTCAACATGGGCAAAATCTCCCGCCTGTTTGCGCTGACGTTATACGCGCTGGTCGAATATTTTGCCGATCAGGGCCAAGACCCGCTGCGCGCCTTGTTTGACAGCGAAATCAACCACGAAATTTTATCCGGCATTTTGCAGCAGCAATATCATTTGTTCGAGCAACTTGAAGTGTTTTCCGCCACAGATCTGAAACGTGAGGTCGGCAACCGCATGCTGCGTTACGGCTTTGCCAAAACTCAGGGCGACAACTTCAAGCTGCTGCCGCCGGTTTATCGCTACCTGGATGCGCTGATGGCCGTTGATCAACTGGATGCCGAAGAGGAACTGACTGATGTCTGAGTTATATGGCTTAACCAAGCTGGCGCTTTTAAACACCGCCGGCTACGCCAAATGTGTCATTCCGCTGGACGACGCTGCCTCGATTTGCGCGCCGAACAACACCGGCAAAAGCTCGGTGATTAATGCCCTGCAGTTTCCGCTCATCAACGACTTGCGTCTGACCGAATGGGACGGCCACGATCTCGATGAAACCCGGAAATTCTACTTCGGTACCGATCAGAGTTATATCCTGCTGGAAGCCAATCTGCCAGAGGGCCCGGTCGTTATCGGTGTGGCCGGTCTTGGTAAAATTGCCGGTTATCAGTTCCAGTATTTTTGTTATCGCGGCAAGCTGGACCTGAATCATTTTGTCAGTGAAAACAGCATCATCCGCTACAACAAGCTGGACCATCACCTGCGTGGTTTAGGTTTTGAGCCACTGGAGCTCAAGCCTTCTGAACTGAACGCCATGCTGACTGGCGGTGCCACTCCTTATGACAGCAAAATCAATTTGCGGATGATCCCGCTGACCAACGTCAGCGACGCGCCGGTCTATAAAGACATTTTCCGCCGTATTCTGAACCTGCACCGGCTGACCGCGCAGGATGTCAAACGCTTGTTATTGCCGGTGTTTGCCCGCCACCTGAGCGACCCGAAAGTCGATTTTTATACCGTCTGGCACAATGCCTTTGAAAAGGTTAACCGCGACCGACGGGAACTTAAAGCGCTGGAAAATCAGCAGCAGGCCGTTGAGGCGCTGGAAAACCTGCTGGATAACCGCGCCGTGCTTAAAGGCCGCCTCGCCGCTTATGCGCCCAAACTCGATAAAGCCTTAATCGAATTTCAGAGTTATCTTGACGAGCAGCAACATGAACTGGCCGAACAGCTCGAGAACCTCGCGCAGGAAAAACACCAGCTCGAAGACAAGCAGCGGCTCTATGTCTCGCAAATCAAAGAGTTATCTAGTAAGCAACTGGGGCTCAAAAGCTGGTTTGACGAACATGACGCCTTAGCGCAGCGTTTTGGCCTGACTAACCTGCCGACGCTGCAGACCAACCTTGCCAATATCCGTAACCAGTTTGAACGCCTGAGCAACAGTCTGCAGGGCGCGGCCAACCTCAATCCGGCCACGCTGGCCCATCAACAGGCGCAAACGCAAAAGCAGCTGAAAAGCTTAAAACTGCAGCTGAAAAACCTCGAATACAACCTGTATTCACGGCTGCGGGAAGATTTATCGCTGAACGAAGTGCAGCAACTGACCAAACTGCTCAACCCGGATTTGCTGTCGCTGTCGACCGCTCCGGGCGGCGATGTGGTGATCACCGACGAAGATGCCTTTGCCGCGCAGCTGGGTGCTATCGCCGATTGTTTTAAAGGCGGCAAACTGGTGCTGCCAGGCGCCACCCTTGACCTTGCGCACCTGCAAAGCCCGGACATGGCCGGCAGCGAAGGCAAAGTGGCACTGAAAGAGCAAATCGAAGCACTGCAAATCACGTTGGCGACGCTGGAACAACAAGCCGAAGTGGCCGAAGATTTTGCCGGTAAAAGCCGCGAAAAAGAGCGGCTTTATCAGGACATGCTGCAAGCCGAAGAAGATCTCAAGCGCTTCGCCCGTTACAGCGAAATGGCGACACTGCTCGACGCCCAGCAACAACTGTCAGACGAGCTGACGCAGGAAGAAGAAATTCTGCACGAACAACTGGCGCAGGTGCAGCAAAAAGCCAGCAGCCTGTCGGACCGGCGCAACCTGGTCACCAATAAACAGGACCAGCTGAAACGTCAGTTAGAACGCATCGAACACGAGAAGAAAGACCGTATCGACTTCCAGCTGGATTTTTATTCGGGCCGCGTGACGCCCTATCCGATTGAAATCAATCTGGAATATGACAATCTGGCCGACGAACTGCGCAGCTACAACAAGCATTGTCAGGAACTCAAACTCTTAGAAATCAATGTGAAAAACACCTATTTGTTTATCTTTAACGCCGGCATCAGCAAATTTGAAGCCGAAAGCGATGAAGAAACCAAATACCAGAAGCTGATCAGCGCCTTCCATCATCTGGACAAAGAGCGCGAAGCCATTGAACGCCGGGCCCGCGTCGCACTGACCGAAGTGGCCAGCACGCTCAAAGGCCTGCGCTCGGACCTGGACCGCTTGCACCGCGAACTCAACAGCTTTAACCGTGGCATCTGGCGTCACCAGATTTCTAACCTGCAGGATTTTAAAATTGAAATCGTCGACCGCAAGCTGCTGGTCGGCCATATCGATACTATTCTGTCGACCTCAGAAGCCTATGAACAAGGCGACACGCTGGACCTGCTGGCACCGGGTGTGACCAGCGCTGAGCGCGATATCAATTCGGCCAAGGATTACCTCATTCAGGCGGCCAGCGAAAAAGGCGGCCTGACGTTGTCCGACTTGTTTGATATCCGCTTTAAAGTGGTCAACCGCGCCGGCGACATTGAGTTTTTCGACAAAATCGACTCAGCCGGCTCGAACGGTACCCGTATCACCATTAAGCTGCTGTGCGGTATGTTGTTTATCCGTCAGTTACTGGCCGAGCGCGAGCGCGGCAAATACCGTATTCCGATTTACATTGACGAAGCGGCCGACATTGACCCGCACAACCAGCAGGCGCTGATTGAAACGGCGCTTAATTTTGGTTTTGTGCCGATTTTTGCTTCGGTTAAACCACAAACCAGCTGTCGTTACATCGTGCCGATACGTACCGTCAAAAACGGCGCGCAAAACTGGGTCGATGAAAAAGACTGGATCCTGTGTGAGCAACTCAAAAGCCCCACAGCTGACAGTGAAGCCAACCCGGAACTGGCTGAAAATCAGGCAGTTGAAGCCTGATTTGTGCAACTGAGCGGAACTTGCGGTCAGTGGCCGCAGCCCAACAGGAAAAACACCGGCCCGCGCGCTATAGTCAGCAGGTTATCACCCACAGGGTTTTGCTGCTGGTCCAGTGCGCTGGCCGCCGTTGACAGGGAGTCCTGATTCTGTCGAAGTTCCACATATTGCCCCATTCACTGACTTGCACCGCGCTGTTGCTGGCTGTCCACAGCCCGGCAGTGCTGGCCGCCAATCGTATTGAACTCAATGGGCTCAGCGGCGTTTATGAAGAGAACGTCAAAGTGTATTTGTCGGTGTTTGACGCCAAGCAAATCAACAGCTCTGCCCGCTTTAAAAACCGTGTGCTGCGCGAGATCAGGCAAGCGCTGCGGGCGCAAGGTCACTATCAGGTCGAAGTCGATTTTGCCGACAAAAAAGACGGCAATGACTATGTGCTGGTTGCCAATGTGACGCCGAACAAATTTGTCTACATCGACCTGCTGGATTTGCAACTCAATGGCGAAGCGGTACGGGACAACGAATTTACCGCGCTGCAACGGAAAATGGCGCCCAGAAAAGGCCAGCGGCTGGACCATGGCCGCTATGAAAACTACAAACAGGCGCTGCTGAATTTATCGCACCGCAAAGGTTATTTTGACGCCCGCTTTACCCGCGGCGAGATGGTTGTCACGCCAGGCAAACGGGCCGGTAAGATGTATCTGCATTTTGACAGTGGACCACGTTATCGCTTTGGCGACATCACGTTTAGCGGCGCTCAGATCCGCACCGCCCGGCTGCGGTCTTTGTTGCCATTTAAAGAAGGCGATTATTATTCGGCCGAACAACTGGCCAAACTGAATCAGGCACTGGCCAATACGCTGTGGTTTGGCAGTGTCGACTTAAATGCCGATCCGGACTTACGCCAAGACGGCCGGCTGCCATTGGAGGTCGCGCTGACGCCGGCCACCCGCAATACTGTCGAGGCGGGCCTCGGCTATGCCAGCGATGTCGGAGCCCGCATCAAGGCCAGCTGGTTTAAGCCCTGGCTCAATGACCGCGGTCACAGCCTCAGCGCCGATCTGTCGTTATCCCAACGCGACCAGCTGTTAGAGAGCAGTTACAAGTTTCCGCTGCGCGACGTTGCCAACGACTACTACCAGCTGATTTTTGGCTTTCGTAACCAGGAGATCCTGTCCGCCGACAGCCGCGAATATAATCTCAAAGGCGAACGGCGCTGGCTGCTCGACAACGGCTGGTACCGCACTGCGTCTGTACGCTGGCTGCACAGTGAAAGCCGTACTTACAGCGAAAGCCAAAACACAGTGCTGCGGCAAAATTCGAACCTGGTGCTGCCTGGCATCAGCTTTGACCGTAAATCAGACACAGGCGGCAGTATGCCATTGGGCGCCGACCTTTATCTGCTCAATATCGAAGCGGCCAATCAGGCCTGGGGCGCCGACAGCGATTTTATCCGTTTGAGTGGCCGCGCCGGCTGGATTGGCGCATTTAGCCCGGATCAGCGCTGGCTGGTGCGGCTGGATGCCGGCACCATTTTGCAGGAAAGCGCCGAACAAATTCCGTTGTCGCTGCGGTTTTATGCCGGCGGTGACAACAGTCTGCGCGGTTATGGCTATCAGACTATCCCGCCACGTGATGCCAATAATGAGTTTCCGGGCGGCACCCGGCTGGTCACCAGCAGTTTTGAATATCAGCACCGGATGAAAGGTGACTGGTGGCTGGCACTGTTTTCTGACTACGGCAGCGCCTGGACAGAAAAACCCGACTGGAAACAAAGCGTTGGCCTCGGTGTGCGCTGGGCATCCCCGGTCGGCCCCATTCGGCTCGACCTGGCGTATGGGCTGGATCACGACCCGCACGGCCGCTTCCGGCTGCACTTTACCCTGGGGCCTGAATTATGAATCTGCCCACTTCTCAACCCGCATCGCCCGCTGCAGCAGGCACAGGAAGCTTCTGGCCTCGGCTGCGCCTGGGCATTTTGCTGCTGGTGTTAGTCGTTGCCGGCACTTTCGCCTTGCTGGGCAGTAATGCCGGGCTGCAACTGGGCCGCCTTGCTTTACCTTATGTGCTGCCGGCACTGCAAATTGCGCAGGTCGAAGGCGATCTGTGGCAAGGCGTTACGCTATCGGGCGTGCGGTATCAGCAGGACGGCACCGATTTGCAACTGCGCCGGGCCGGGCTGCAAATCGACATCCGCTGCTGGCGGCAGTCGATGTGGTGTCTGGACACCCTTGCACTGGAGGGCGTCAGACTGACAGTCAGCACCGCGACGCCAATTACGCCATCAGCCACAACGGCAGCAACAGAAGCCAGCGAAACGCCAGCCGAATCCACCACAGCGCAATCGCACGAGGCGGCGTAAGCGGAGCCAGCAATCACACCCGATGCTGCCGGCACGACGGGACTGATCTTGCCTGCCTTACGGCTGGCCAAGCTGAGCCTGCGCGATGTCGCGCTGACCATTGACGACCAAAAGCTACAGCTGGCATCGCTGGACGGCGCACTACAAACCGAAGGGCGGCAAGTCCGGCTGAGCAGGCTCAGCATCAGCCAGCTGGCCGTTGATTTGCCGGCACAGGCGCCAACGTCAAAGCCCTGGCAAAACCCGCTGCCGGCCATGCTGGCCCTTGAGCTGCCGGTCGATGTGCAGCTTGACGAGTTTGAGCTCGCACAAAGCACCTTGAAAAGCGCCGGCCAGTCATTACTGACCATGGCGCAGCTGCGTTTAAATGCCAGTCTGCAGGATGGTCACTGGCAGCTGCGCCAATTCGCTACCGAACTCGTCTTGCCACAGCAGCCTGAAGTCTCGCCAGTCACCTTGCAGGGGGACATCACGCTTGACACCCGCCAGGCGCAGCTGAGCCTTGCACTGCGCAGTCGGCTGCCACAAGGCGAGCTACAGCTGCAAGGCCAGGGCCCGCTGCGCCAAATGCCGCTGCAACTGCAAGGCAGTGGTCTGCTGAGCGCAAGCGCCAACGTGCAACTGGATTTACTCAGCGACTTGCTCAGCTTCAAAGGCAAGCTCGAAGCACCAACCCTGCAATGGCCACTGGAACCAGACACTGCTGCGCAACTGGTGCTGGAGCAACTGGCGGTGCAGCTGTCGGGCGATCTCAACCAGCAACAATTGACGCTCACTGCGCAAAGCCACGGGCCGGCGTTGCCGCTCACCGACTGGCAGCTGGACGTCGCACTGAACGCAGAACAAGTCCAGATCCAGACGCTGCAGGCGCGGCTGCTTAATGGCAGCATCACGCTCAGCGGCGCTTATCAGCTCAGACAACAATCCCTGACTGCCGATCTGCAACTCAAACAACTGCAACCGGGCTTATTCTGGGCCGACTATCCCGGTGAACTGGACGGCAACATCAAAGTCACAGGGGCGATTGCGCCGAACCCTGCCAGCCTGTGGTCGCTGCAATTTACCGAACTGGCTTTACAGGGTTCACTTCGTGATCAACCCCTGCTGCTGCAAGGCTCGCTTGCTGTCAGCCAGCCAACGCAAGGCTTACCGCAACTGCAAACGCCGGGGCTTAAACTGTCGCACGGACCCAACGAGCTTGCGCTTAACGGCGAACTCGGCGAGCAACTGACGCTCGATGGCAAGCTGCAAATTGTCGATTTAGCCTATTCGCTGGCGCTGGCAGAAGGCCAGCTCAGTGCCGCACTCAGCCTGCGCGGCGACAGCCAGCAACCGGATCTGACGCTGACGATGTCCGGCAGTAAACTGCGTTATCTGAACGACTTCTCACTGACTGAAGTCAAAGCCGACATCCGCCTGCCGGCGCTTGGCGACAAAGCCAGTAAAATCAGTCTGAGTGCTAAACAGGCACAAATTCCACTCTGGCAGATCCAGCAACTCGATTGGCAGGCCGACGGCACGCGGGCACAACATCAGGGCCATTTACTGTTCGACAGTCATCAGCTTAAAGCCGTGCTGGCCTATCAGGGTGAACTGAAAGACCAGCGCTGGCGCAGTCAGCTGGAGGAGCTGCGCTTACAGGCAGACATGGGCGACTGGCAACTGCAGGCGCCGGTAAAAGCCGAGCTGGATCTGGCGAAACAAACACTGCAGCTGGGCGGGTTTTGTTTACTGGCCGGCGAGGGGCAGCAGCTTTGTCTTGACCAAACCAAGCCGCTCAGTAAAACACAAGGCCAGCTGGCCGTACGGCTGACCGACGTGCCACTGCAATCACTCGACCCGCTGCTGCCGTCTACCGTCAGTTTGGCCGGCTTGCTGAGCGGTCAGGCACAAGCCGGCTGGCAGCAGGGCAAATTCTCCACTCTGAGCTGGCAGCTGCAAAGTGACGAAGGGCTGGTCCGTCATCAGCTGACCACCCCGCTGGAGCTGCCCTGGCAACAGCTGCAACTGAGTGGCAACCTGCAAAACGCCACGCTGACCAGCGAACTGCACGCAATCGTCGGCAAGGACAGCCAGCTTGACCTCAGCGCCAAGCTGACCGACTTGCTCGCCGCCAGCCCACAGGTGCAGGCTAACCTGCGACTCTCGCCTTTGTCGCTAAAATTTATCCAGCCGGTGTTCAGTGAATACAGCCAGTTTGACGGACTACTCAATGCCAACCTGCGGGCACAAGGCGCCCTGCACAACCCGGAAATTTACGGCAACCTCGCCATCGATGCGCTGCAACTGACCGGCAAACAGGCGCCGCTGGAGCTGACCAAAGCCAGTCTGCTGGCCAGTTTTCGCGGTTACAGCGCCGTACTGCAAAGTAACTGGCAAACACCGGAAGGCAAGCTGGACTTAAGCGGCAACGCCAACTGGCTGACACCGGATGCCTGGTTTACCCAGCTCGATGTGCAAGGCGAGCAGTTGCAGGTGCAACTGATGGATGCCGAACTGACCGTGAGCCCGCAGCTGCGCCTGACCGCCAGCCCGCATTCCGGCCAGATCAGTGGCAATATCACAGTGCCGGCCGGGCAGATTCGTTTTGACAGCCTGCCGGAAAATGCCATTAAAGTCAGCGATGATGAAGTGCAGATCAGTGCCGAGCAGCTGGCCGGCAAAAAGTCGGACTGGCGGCTCAGCTCCGATATCCGGCTGAAAATTGGCGATCAGGTGCGCCTTGCCGCTTTTGGTCTGAAAACCCGCCTGCAAGGTGACTTACGGATCCGCCAGCAAGGCCTGGTGCCCACGCTGCATGGGCAGGTCCAGCTCAAGGACGGCAGTTTCCGCGCTTATGGCCAGGATTTAACGCTGCGCAAAGGCCGGCTGACCTTTAATGGCCCTGCCACTCAGCCATTGCTGGCGATAGAAGCCATCCGCAATCCGGAAAAAACCGAAGACAACGTCATTGCCGGTCTGCGCGTCAACGGGCTGGCCGACAATCCATTGGTTGAAGTGTTCAGCGAACCGTCCAAGCCACAGGCCAACGCCCTCGCCTATTTGCTGCTTGGCCGCGATATCGGCAGCAGTGCCGGCGACAATGCGGTCACCACCGGGCTGATTGGTATTGGTATCGCCAATTCGGGTCAGTTGGTCGGCGCCATCGGCGAGGCTTTTGGCATTTCCGATCTGAGCCTGGATACCAGTGGCAGCGGTGACAAATCCAAAGTCACCGTCAGCGGTTATCTGTCACCGCGCCTGCAGGTCAAATATGGCGTTGGCATCTTTAACCAGTTTGGTGAATTCACCCTGCGCTACCGGCTGATGCAGCAAGTCTATATCGAGGCGGTACGTGGGCTCGCGACCTCGGTCGATGTGCTGTACAAACTGGAGTTTGATTGACCTCTGCCCGCTATGGGCAAAACATCACCCGGCCGGCTTTTTCAGCAGCAGATGCTGATAACGGCCGAGTGATGCGTATGGTTCTGATCTGTTGTACCTCAGTTCAACTTCCAGCAACTTGTCAAACTCACGTTCCTGCTCACTGCGATCGCGCAGATAGTCATGAAAACAGCGCACGCCGGTTTTACTGTGCAGCACAAAACCGCTGGCCTCGCACCAACCGGCGACCTGGCGTGGGTCGAGCGGATTTTGCGGGCTGAGGCTGACCTTCTTTTTATAGGCCAGGTCGCGCAGCACATAATTAAAATTGCCGTACACAATATTGGAAAAACGCTTGGCATCCACGTTGTAAAACATCAGGCTGAGCACTCCACCCGGCGCGGTCAGTTGCCACAGTTGCCGGATGGCCTGCTCTGGCTCCGCCAGCCATTCCAGCACCGCATGGCACAGCACCAGCGGATACTGCGCTGGCTCGGCCGCCAACTGCTGTAACGAGGCCTGCCGGACCTGCAGAGGGAGCTGACGCTCCTGCGCCTGCCCGGCGGCGATGGCCAGCATTTCGCCGGAGACATCGGTCAGCAGCACCGCATGGCCGCGCGACGCCAGCCACAGGGCCAGCTGGCCCTGGCCGCCGCCCACATCCAGCACCGCCGGTAACGCAGCCAGCTCCGGCAGTTCGGCCAAGTCCCGTTGTAACACCAGCTGCCGTAACTTGCCTTTACTGGTGTTGTAAATATTCTGCTGGAATTTGGCCGCTATGCTGTCAAAATTGCGATCTGTTGCTTGTTTGTTCTTTTTGGTCATAACCTGATGGATCTGCTGATTAAACTGTTGTTATCTCCGGCCACGCAGTGGGCATTGCTGACACTGCTGGCAGGCCTCGCCTGGCTGTGCCGCTGGCGCTGTGCCGGTGCGCTGGTACTGGCTAATTGCCTGCTTGCACTGCTGTTAACCTGCCGGCCACTGGCCGACGCACTGGCTGCGCCACTGGAGAATCGTTATCCCGCCTTTGCTCAGCAACAAGTCCGCCATATCGCAGTGCTGGGTTGCCTGCATGCCGAAGCCGCATTTTTGCCGCTGAGCAGCCAGATGGAAAACTGCTCAGTCAACCGGCTGGTTGAAGCGGCGCAGTTGTGGCACCAGCAGCCTCAGGCGCTTATTCACCTGAGCGGCTCGCTGAAAACCGGCCAACAGGCGCATACAGAGGTCGCCCGTCGTTTTCTGCTGGCGTTAGGTATTGCGCCGCAGCAAATCCGTTTGCACCCGAATGCCACCAATACCCAGACCGAAATTGCCGCGCTGGTCGCCGCGATAGCACCGGACGAGCCGCTCGCGCTGGTCACCTCCGCCATGCATATGCCAAGGGCGATGAACTGGTTCGCCCGCTACCAGCGCACACCGGTGCCGGCCCCGACCGATTATCAGCGCCGGCATGACGAAAAGTCGGCCGAAAGCTGGCTGCGCTGGCTGCCAAGCTTAAGAGCGCTCAACACCTACCACTATGCATTTTATGAATACAGTGGTTTGCTTGAGCAGTCTTTCAGTACCCTTGAAGAACCGCTGCCTCAGGCCGGATTGTAAAGGTCGACAAACTCGACCGATACGCCGGTCTGGTTCGCCAGCCAGTCACCCAGGGCCCGGATGCCATAACGTTCTGTGGCATGGTGACCCGCGGCAATAAAGTGGATTTGTTGTTCATTGGCACTGTGGATGGTCTGCTCCGACACTTCCCCGCTGATAAACAAATCAACACCTGCCGCCGCAGCCTGGTCGATATATCCCTGACCGCCGCCAGTGCACCAGGCCACAGTTTTAATCTCACCACAGCCTGCGTCATGCGCCAGTACCGGCCGCCCCAACCGGCTCTCCAGCAAGCCGGCGACCGCCGCCAGTGTCAGTGGTTCCTGGAATGTACCGGTTTGCACCACACCCACTGGCTCTGGCCCCGGCAATGGCCGGATCTGCTCAATGCCCAGCAAGGCACCAAGCTGTGCATTGTTGCCCAGGCGCGGGTGCACATCGAGCGGTAAATGGTAGGCAAACAAATTAATATCATGACGCAGCAGCGTTTGCAGCCGGCGTTTTTTCATGCCGGTGACCTCCGGCGCTTCATTTTTCCAGAAGTAACCATGATGAACGATGACGGCGTCAGCCCCGAGCGCCACGGTCTGGTCGAGCAAAGCCTGAGACGCGGTGACTCCGGTGACAATTTTGCTAATCGTGGCTTTGCCTTCTACCTGCAAGCCGTTGGGGCAATAATCACGAATGCGGCTGCAATCGAGCTCAGTTGCCAGCAGTTGCGCCAGCTCGTTACGCGTTATCTGCATCGGTATTGTCCTTTTGAATGTTCTCGTGGTTATCTTTTTGATTATCTTTTGGATTATCCGCGCTCAGCGCAAGCAGACGATTTTTCGCTTCAATCCACTGCGCCATAAATTTTGTGCTGCGAAACTGATGGTATCGCAGCAACTGACCGGTAAAACAGTGTTGCCGGTGCGCCGGCAGATCAGCCGCGACAACGCAGATCCGCTGCCATACAGCATCACCAAGCTGCTTTGCATCAAATTGTGCCAGTAGCGCTGGCGCTTTTTGCTGCGCCTGCTGCCAGGCCACGGCATCGCTGTAAAGGCGCACTGTGGCTGCGATCAGCGCGTCGTCCGACTCGGCAACGGCGCCGGCAAAATCGTCAAACTGCACATCGCTGCACAGCCCTTCAGCGCCAACCGCTGTAGTCACCACCGGCGTGCCAAAGCTAAGTGCATCAATCACTTTGCCTTTAAGGCCAGCGCCGAAACTGAGCGGGGCCAGACAAAGCCGGTAAGGCTGCAACGCTTCACGCGCAGTGTCTGCCCAGCCTTTGACCAGAAAACCCTCTCGAGGTGCGTGCAGCGCGGTCGCTTTGGGCGGCGGATAAGCGCCATAAATATGCAGTTGTACATCGCTCAGCTGACGGCGCAGCGCCGGCCACAGCTGCTTAAGGCGCAGCACCGCCTGCCAGTTGGGTTCGTGGCGAAAATTGCCGATAAAGCTCAGGTGCTGTCGCTCACTGAATGCAGGGCCAGTTTCAGGTGCTGGCTGTTCCAGCAGAAATGGGCAATACACCAACTGATGGGCCGGCACCTGATAATGGCTTTGCAGCAGGGTCATTTCCGCCTGCGAGATGGTCAGCGTTAAATCGCAGCGCAGCACGGCCGCGATTTCCCGCAGCGCCAGCTCAGAATTCAGATCTGCCGTGACAAGCGCCCGCTGCTGCTTAAAAGCCTGCTGGCGGGCCTGACGCAGACAATGCAAATCTTCGCTGTCGAGCAGCTTCAGCGCCTGAGGGCACACTTCATCGACCCACCAGCCAAACTGCTCTTCGAGCATAAAACGGTCAAACAGCACCGCCGTCGGCTGCCATTCTTGCAGCTGCGCAGCAAAACTGCTGCAGTTCAGTGCAACCTGCACCTCTTCAATTTGCCAGTGGTTTAAATCAACCCGATGCGGCGATTTCTCGGCCGCGCTCGCAAAAACGACCCGCCAGCCTTTCGCGCGGAACAGTTGCAACAAACTGAGCATACGCCAGCCGGCAGCAGAAGAATTCGGTTCAGGCCAGACATAGCCCAGCACCAGCAAGAGCGGCATAACACCTCCGGTTTTGGCGCGCATTGTACCTTGTCCGCTTTGGCTTTCAACAGCAGGCATTTCAGCGGGCCTGTCCGATGTGGTAAGCTCAGCCGACCAGATCCCCAGCTGATACTTTTTATGGATATTCGTTATCAAGGCAATGACGAGCTGTACCACGCACTCAGTCATGCCGCCGGCGCCGTGGCCAGTCTCCTCGCATTATTCGCCATGTTGTGGCAATCCCCTCACCTGAGCGGCAGCGCGCTGTTTGCCGTCTGGGTATTTGGCTTGAGCCTGATCCTGCTGTACAGCTGCTCAGCCTGCTATCACGCCTGTCGCGATGCGCGCCACAAAGCGTTCTGGCGCAAACTCGACCACAGCGCCATTTACGTGTTGATCGCCGGCACCTACAGCCCTTTTACGCTGATTAGTCTCAAAGACAGCTGGGGTTTTTATCTGGTGCTGGTGGTCTGGCTGATTGCGTTGTGCGGCATTGCGCTGGAGTTTATTCAGCTGCGCCGTTTCAAAAAATTAGGCCTGGTGCTTTATCTGGTGATGGGCTGGCTGGTCTTGATAGCCGCCGGTCCGATGCTCGACAACGTGCCGGCCGGCGGGCTTTGGTGGTTACTGGCTGGCGGTCTTTGTTACTCCGGCGGCGTAGTGTTTTATTTATGGCACAGCCTGCGTTTGCATCACCTGATTTGGCATTGTTTTGTGATGGCCGGCAGCGCTTGTCATTTCTGGGCGGTGTACCGCTACGTGCTGCCTTCTGTCTGATCGGGGTTGGCAGCGGACGACAGCGCAGCGAGCTGCTGGCTGAGCCCGCCGGTTTGCGACACCGGCATGCGGTTCAGCCGCACCCAGAAGGTGCTGCCCAACTGCTCCACACTGTCAAAGCCAATTTGGCCGCCATGACTTTCGACAATGCGCTTACAAATAGTCAGCCCAAGGCCAGTGCCCTCACGCGAGCGGCTGTCTGACGCATCCGCCTGGGTAAATTTATCGAAGATCTGACTTTTAAACTGCTCCGGAATGCCTTGTCCCTGATCCTGCACTTCAAGCACCCACAAGCTGCTCATCGAGCTCAGCCGCATCACAACCTGGCTCGATGGTTTGGAAAACTTCACCGCATTGGACAGCAGATTGTCCAGCACCTGGCGGATACGCAGCGCATCCACCTGCGCCATCGCCGGGCCTTCCAGCTTGTTCTCCAGTGTCACCGCAACTTGGTAGCGCAGCGCATAACTCTGGATCCCAC
>JACCDS010849329.1_pt1 | contig 15892 bp, 14 predicted proteins | sample 7446441 | NCBI WGS metagenome assembly JACCDS01 (sample SAMN15323445, study PRJNA562643) | freshwater metagenome | isolation source: river surface water | place: USA:Blue River Watershed | collected 2017-08-17
CATTTCTTGAGACCCTGAACGGATAGACTACGCAATAGCGTAGCCTGACAGATTCCACCCCTAGTCACGGGATGTGTTTTCCGCACCACTTCCCAGTAGTTTGGTTCAGGTTTCAAGCTCAACGACACTTTGCTCCCGCACAGCTGTGCCGCCCTACGGGTCCCGCATGGGTGGGATCTTCCGCGGTGCTCCCCACCGCCTTGGTGCCATTTTTGGCTCTCGACGCTCGACTACTCGACCCTCGACTCAGCCCATATCCCTGTTCATTTTTCATTGAACAAAATGTTTGTTCGATTATTTTTGAACAACTTGGCCGACTGCTTTCCTTGAGCCTGAAGCCCCACCTTCCAGACCCCCCGCTGGTAAAACCCTCCCCGGTTGCCAAGGGCGGCAGCATGTTGACTCGTTCGCTCCCGCTCAGCTCGCCCTCTTTGGGGCTACCTTCGGTAGTCTATCCGAGGCGTTCCCACGCCTACGTATTCCCCATAGCCCTCCGCCTTGGTTGACGTTCCCTAGCGCTCGACGCTCGACTTAGTCAGCTAGCCTTCAGTCTTCAGCCGTTTTCTCTTTTAGCTTTCATCTTTCATCTTTTCTTGAGCCTTCAGCCTTCAGTCATTTTCGCTTCCAGCTTCTATCTCCTAACTCCCAACTTCCCCCCTTGCTCTCGTCTTTCGACGCTCGACGCTTGACCTTTCGCCCTCCTCATTCGTTTTAGCCCTCCGCTTCAGTCCTAACAGTCTAACAGCCTTCAGTCTAATAGCCTAATGCAACCCCTAACCCCTTTCCAACGGGAATCCATCGACCTCTTTGTGGGGGCCTTTTCGGTGCTCTCCCTGCCGCGCTCTTTGGGGGAAATCTATGGCCTTCTCTATAGCAGTGAGGAGCCCCTGGCCTTTGATGATCTCGTAACCCGCCTTGAATTAAGCAAGGGATCCGTGAGCGAGGGTCTTCGCCTACTACGCTCCCTTGGAGCCGTCACACTTGTACCGGTTGATGGATCACGGAAGGACCACTTCACCGCCGAAACCAGTCTCCGTAAGCTGGCCGGCGGCTACCTCAGGGATCGTATCGAGCCGTACCTGAGGGGAGGGGAGAGCAGAATTGAGTCCCTTCGGAAGGTCCTTGATGCCGATGCCAATGGATCCGAATTCCAGCAAAAGAGGATCAACCAACTCCTCTCCTGGCACCGCTTCTTCAGCAAAGTCCTCCCCGTCTTCAAGGCGCTGGCGGGGAAGATTTAGAAAGTGAAAAAGTTAGAAGGTTAAAAAGTGAAATGTAACGCACCGCATCTCCCGCCTCTCCTTGCAGCTTTGATTCTCCTCGTTCAGTTATCCCTGCTTCCCTTTGTAACGCTTCAACGTTCTAACCTTTTTAACTTTTCTGCTCCCAATCTTCGCACCTTTTCCTCTTTTAACTTTTAGCCTTCAGCTTTTCCCATCTTTGCCCCCTAACAGCCATCCAATCTTCAGTCTCAAAGCCTGATCTATGCTTAAATCATTTTTAAAACTCCTTACTCGCTGCTACCGTCTTGCTTTACCCTACGGCCGTCTGAAGCTTGGAGCTGTCCTTGGCCTGATTCTCTTCAACGGCCTGCTCCAGCTCATCGGCGTTACCTCGATCTTCCCCTTTTTCGCGCTGGCTGCTGATCCTGATCGTCTGCGGAACTCAAAGTTAGGAACTTGGTTTCTTCATTTCCTTCCGCAGATGGACAACAACCACCTACTGGTTGTGGCTGGGTGTTTTTCAATCCTGATGCTTCTGATTGCCAGTGTCGGAAGCATTGCCAGCGAGGTGATCCGGATCCAGTATGCCTACGGATTTTGCCACTGGCTGCGCCGCAGTCTTTTTGAATCCTACGCCAGTCGACCCTACTGGTTTTTCCTGCGCCGGAATACCACAGATCTCAATCAAAGGCTTTGGGATATCATCTCTTTTATTCAGAGTGTTCTCTTGCCACTAGGGGAGATCATTACGAGAATCGTGATGGTAATCCTGCTGGTAGGCACAATATTTCTTGTTCAACCATGGGTAGCATTGGGAGCACTGGTGATATTTGGGGGGTTTTATGTAATTATTTTTCTTTGGCTTCGGCCGAGAACCAAAGCCATTGGCGAGGGACTCCAAATCCATAACGTGGGGTTCGGTAAAAATACTTTCCAATTTCTCCAGGGCATCAAGACCGTGATCGTTCATGGAAAAAGCAGTTATTTTATGGACAAAGCGTTGGAGCACTCCTCGCAGATAGGACGATTCCAGAGCAAAATACCGATTTATAGCAATGGTCCCCGGTACATGATTGAGCCCATAGCGTTCGGGGGCCTTGTCGCAATCGTGATTGTGCTGGCTCTTGAGGGCCGACCCTTCTCTGACATCCTACCAAATCTGTCCGTAATGGCCTTGGCCGCCTATCGCCTTATTCCCACACTCCAGCTTCTTTATGGTCAGTTGGTGACGGTAGCCGCCAACAACTACACATTGACCCAATTGGAAGAGGAGATCTTAGAGATTGAGGAAGAAACAAAAGCCTCAATAACAATATCTTCCTCGCAAGAAATTTGTATTTTTAATCATGAGATCAGATTGGATAACATTACCTTTTGCTATCCGGGTTGTTCTCTGCCGATTCTAAAAGATTTCAGTCTTAGTATCGCCAAAAATGAATCTGTAGGAATTGCAGGTCCTTCAGGATCTGGCAAATCAACATTGGTTGATTTGATTCTTGGACTCCATTCGCCCCAAGAAGGTACAATTTTTATCGACGACATGTCTCTATCTCCTCGTGTTATGGAGTGCTGGAGACGACTCATCGGCTATGTTCCTCAGGATATCTATCTCATCGATGATACCATCGAATCAAACATCGGCTTTGGCATTCCCATTAAGGAGATTAATCCAAAGGCACTTAGGAAGGCAGCTGAGGGAGCCCAGATTCTGGACTTTATCGAGAAGGAGCTGCCTCATGGATTTAAAACAGTAGTTGGGGAACGGGGAGTCCGCCTCTCCGGGGGGCAGCGCCAGCGAATAGGCCTAGCTCGAGCCCTGTATCAAAAGCCTCAGATCTTGATCCTTGATGAGGCGACGAGTGCCCTCGACAACGTAACGGAGGCCGCAGTGATGGAAACCATTTACCGACTACAGGGTACCCTAACTATTATCACGATTGCTCATCGCCTCTCAACACTAGATCGCTGTGATCGTATAATCGAGTTAAAAGGACAATGAATTTTAACACTACCGCTACAATTAAAGAAATGAGGCAAATTGAGGCCTCTCGATTAACGGGACTCCTAGAGCGTAATGAAGGGTTCTCTTATGTTAGATTGGGTGATGGTGAGCTTGCTTGGATGTTACTTGCCCAGGATAAGAAGCTCTCGCGGTGGGAAAAATTGTCATATAAATCCGAATTGCAAAAAAAAGAAGCATATTGCGTTGCTGGTCTTCAAGAGAATAAATATTACCGCTTAATTGAAGCCTTCAATAACTGCAGTTATCTTGATCGCTATGATTTCCAACCATATTGCTATGCAAATCTGGGTAAACTAAAGGACCTCAGTCGTTCCATAACGGCGGAAGGTAACCCTGTACCAGAAGTCTCAATGATTTTTTATGATTGGGTGCGTTATGAAATGAAAAACTACGTTTCAAAACATAAATGTCTTTTTGTCGGAGCTGAGGCTCCATTGGTTAAAGAGTTAATGAAAATATCTTCTTACAGGGAAAAAGCACAAGTGATTATACCTGAAAAAGCAGAAATCCTCTTTCAGAGTGTAAGAGATGGCGGTCGTAATATTGCTGATAAATTAGATTTAATTCTTCAAGATATAGAGAGCCAAGCCAAAAATACCTCAGCACATACGGTATTTTTATCTCTTGGCACAGCTGCTAAAATTATCTGTACTGAACTGGCTAATAAAACAGGAATAAGGATGTTTGATTTTGGTAGTATGCTGCGAGCAATGACGTATTCTGGTAGCCCTGGATATCAGTCACATCCGTCATCTCACTGCCCTTTTATTTTTAGGGTATCATTACATGACTTCATGACCGCATGGGAAAAAACTAATCCGAACTCTGATCCAATAAACAAAGTATGCAAAATGCATTCACAGCTAAGGTTTGATCTTTTACGGAAAACTCCATTTAGTAGTGTTGACAACACACAATTAAATTCAGAAAACGCATTAGATCTTTCTAAAGAAAACATAAATTATTTCTATTCAAATTACTATGAATATAAAAAACGATTAAAATGCCTTATCGATGAAGATGTTAGTGTTTTGACTTGCCATCATGAATTTAAGCAACTAATCGATTTTTTAGGAGTATCAAAATACGGGAAATTTAAAAAACTAATTAAAAAACTGATAAATAAACCAGGATCTGCGTGAATCTTCTTCTAATCAGCCAAATCCAGCCGGGCTCTGGAACAGCTTCAGCGGAAGTATTCAAGAGGCATCTGGATAGAGTGGGGATCTCGTACCTTGGCGTTGACGAATCCCATCCTGCGCTTAGACGAGGTACTTTTGACCGTGTTATTCTGAAAATCTTGGGGTTGACCTCTGAAAAGTTTCGTCAATCCTATGTTGAATCTATCGAGCCACTTTTTAAGGTCAGAAAGATTGCACGCATGACCAGCACAGAGAGGTTTGATTTGGTTGTATCCCTTGCGCACGGGAGGCTGGGGCTACAAGCATGGAGAGTTGGGAAATACCTTGGTATTCCCACCGTAACCATCTTTCATGATTGCTGGCCAGAGATGATGAAGGGATATCGCGGCACGAGAGATGTTGTGGTGAGAAGTGTAGAAAGGGATTTTCGAGTGTCGGCAGCAAAAGCCGATATGTGTCTCGCCGTTTGTCCCGGAATGGCCCGTCATATTACTCCCGGGATGCAAGCTGAAATCCTATATCCCATCCCTGATGCCAAAGTTACTCCTGCTTATCATTTTAAACCTGCATTACCACTTCGTATCGTATATTCCGGAAGTCTTTGGAATCCCTATGGCAGAATGTTGAGTGATCTTGCTTTAGCTTTAGAGAATGTTTCAGATTTATCTTTCAAGATGTTTGGAGACCCTAAGTATTTTTCTGAATTCAAGCGAACGAAGTTGATAGAAAAGGGAGTTCTCAAGGCCTTTATACCTGAAAAGGATTATATACAATGCATCCGTGACGAGTGTGATGTGCTCCTTGCGGTCATGGGGCGGGATGCAGAGGGAGAATGCCGTATGGCGACTAGTTTTCCCAGCAAGGTGGCCAATTATTTCCAAACGGGAAATGCTGTACTCCTCTGGGCCTTGGAAGGATCTTCATTGGAAGAGTTTTCTAGAGAGTATGACTATCCATGGGTCGTTACTGAGGATGATCCTGCTGAGGTTGTCCAGATGCTGAAACGGATGGCAAGCGACGCCTCTATCATGTTGTCAGCCCGGGCTGATGCTCTCCGGATTAGGGATCTGGTCTTCAACGAGTCGCAAATCCAGCATCAGTTTGAAAATGCTCTTCGGACGGCCATCAATAATCACAAGGCAAGATGACTCCAGGACGGCTCTTTTATTTGATCAAGCGCCGGGCTCTTCTGGGCTTCCACCATTGGTATGCCGAACGATTTATTTTACCCAGCATTTCCAAGTGGAGAGTGAAAAGCGATTGGCCGCAAGCCACTCTTCCCATCCACCTGCTCGCTAGTCGTCACGACTGGAAGATGGCGCTCTGGATGCTCGTCAGTTTTCACGAGGCGACGAGTAGAAGATGGCCAGTAGTCCTACATGAGGATGGCAGTTTAGGAGAGTCGGAGATTTCGATCTTCCGCCGCTTATTTCCAGAAATCCGTGTGATTGCTCGCCAAGAAGCTGATGCCGCCATGCTACCGGGCCTACAAAACTATCCTCGTTGTGCGGAGTATCGACGTCAAATGCCTCACGGGCTTAAGGCTTTTGATATCCCCTTCTTTTGTCAGTCGGATCGCTTCTTGATGATTGATCCGGATGTCATCTTCTTCCAAGAGCCAAAGGAGATCCTCGAGTGGGTAGATCACCCGGTTGATGGATCCTGCTGGTTCAACCAAGATTTTCAGGAGCCAAGCCCAATCTCCCAAACATTGGCGCTTCAAGATCTCGGCATCCAACTCTGGTCGCGAGTGAACAGCGGCCTCAGCCTGCTCAAGAAGCAGACGGTTTCCGATATGTCTGCCATGGAGCGATATCTGGCCCATCCAGCGCTTCAGGATCCCAAGATCCAATGGCGCGTCGAGCAGACCCTGCTTGCCTTGAGTGCCTCCAGAGCTGCTAAAGGAGGCTTGCTCCCAAGAACCTATGAAGTCTCCCCCGCAAAGCATCGCCAACGTGATGCCATTGCTAGGCATTATGTGGGTTGTGTCAGGGATCGCTTTCTGAGCGAGGGTGTCTTTTCACTTCGGAAGTATTGCCAAGAATGAAGGTCGTTCATTTACCCTGCTATCATGAAAATCCTTATCAGGGATTGCTCATGGCTGCCCAGAGAGAGTTGGGGTGGGAAGTGATCGACGGCGGAGGGGGGGGGAGCTTTATCGGAGTAGCCTTGCGGCAGTGGAAATCAGAGGTGATGCATTTTCACTGGCTCCATCCATACCTGCTGCGTGAGTCCGTGGTGGGCTCCGTGGCGCGGGCGGCCAGGTTCCTTCTCGAGGTGTTTCTTCTCAAGCTTCGCGGGACGCGGATTGCCTGGACGATTCATAATCTCACCAATCATGACGGTTGTCATGCCGGGGTGGAGCGATTGTCCATCATGCTCTTTGCCCAGATGGTGGATGTGCCTGTAGCCCACTCCGACGAAGCGGCCACGTTGGCCGCTGCTCAATTCGTGATTCCCAAGGATCGTATCCATGTGATCCCTCATCCGGGATATTGCGGCTATTATCCGGATACCGTGACTCGAGAAGAAGCGCGCCAGAGATTCGGATTTGGAGACGGGGAGAGGGTCTTTCTCTTTCTGGGGAGGATCCAGCCCTACAAGGGGGTCTTTGACATGATCAAGGCCTTCTCTGCCCTTCCAGAGCACTGCAGGCTCCTGATCGCAGGGAATCCGGGCGATGAGGAGACTGAGCGGAGACTTAGAGATGCGGCAACCCGTGATATTCGTACAGTCTTCTATCCGGGTCATGTCGGACGTGAGGAGGTTCAGTGGTTTTTCCGTGCTGTAGATGTAGTGGTCTTCCCCTTTCGCAAGATTCTCACCAGTGGATCTGTCATGCTGGCGATGTCTTTTGGAAAGCAGCTCATCCTTCCCGAGGGAGCCACGATGAGGGAGACGGTAGGCGATGGTGAGGCTCTCTGGTTTGAACCGGGAAATATCGTATCGCTTAGGGAAAAAATGAGAAAGGCCGCAAGTCAGGAAACGTGTCATGGAGTTCGGAATGCGGCGATCGCAGAAGAAATAACGTGGGAAAAGATGGCGGGATATCTTATTCGTTATTATAAGAACTCTGCGCAGTAATAATATTATAATGGAGTTCAAAACATCAGTTATTATACCCTGCCATAACGCTGGCCGTTGGATTACTTTTGCACTTCAAAGCGTCATGCGGCAGACATTGCCTCCCCATGAAATTATCGTTGTTGATGACAGCTCCACCGATGATTCGATCTCTCAAATATCTGCTTCCGGGGTACCTGTGAAGTTATTATCGGTTAAAGCTGGCAACGCTGCAGCAGCCCGAAATGCGGGCATCCAAGTCGCAACAGGCAACTGGATTGCATTCCTTGATGCCGACGATATCTGGTACGCCAATCATCTCGCCCGTGCTGCGGAATTACTCAGACAAGGAAGTGATATCGCTTTCATGTCTGCCCATGATTGGATCGACTTGGGGGGGGGCGTAATCCCGATTCCCGAGTCTCTTCAATGTAGTCTACGTCAGCCTGCGTCAGGCATGTCTGTCGATGAGTATTTCCGGCTTTGTATGCAGGGGATGCATTTCGGTCATTCGACGGTGCTTTACAGGACAGATTCTCTGATTGAAGTGAGGATGTTTGATGTAACGCAGAAGCGACGTCACGATCTAGATCTTTGGCTAAGAATGATTGCAACAGGGACGTGGACATATGACACAGAAAAAGGGGCCGGGTATCGAGAAGCAACACCAGGTAGTATTTCCAAGAATGAATTGGAGTGTGATTATTACGACATACGTGCTTTGGTTAAAAATCTTGAACTAACACGCTCATCACTTCAACGCGACTATTTGTGTAGGCAATCCCGAAGAGCGATGGGTATTGCTTTTATGGAGGGGGATGGTGCCCACTATGCGCGTATCAAATCCCTTGCATGGGATTATCTGTCTGAAAACCTTCGACGGTTCTACACGTTTGCAGGGTATGCCCCGAGACTTGGCCGGAATCTTATCACAGTCAAACGCACGATGCAGGCTCTTATAAGGGTTACCCGTCATCGACCGGACTAGCGTGAACATGATTTTCTCAATTGTTTCGATTGCGATAGGGGCCTTGTTCCTTGTCCTCTTCTGGTTCAGACAACGATCATATGCCCGTCATCTGAATTACCGGACGGATCGCCCGTACTCCGGACAATGTTTCGGGAAAGAGGTCAACATCCTGGAGATCCCCTTCAATGGAATGATCGCCACGATTCCCGATCTCCCCTGTGGAGTTGTCTCGGCCTTCTTGGAACTAGACGTCCGATCATCCTTCCCGAGTGCGTGCTTAGATCCCTCGATCCGCCTGAACACGGCGACGGTTACTGAAGTCCTGACATTGGAGAGAGGGTGTCAGGGAAGGCGCTACGTCAATGTTTCAAGATTGCTTGTCTCAATCAGGGAACAGGGCGGACAACTAAACATTCAGGGTGTTAATCTCAAGGTGAACTCTTCCCCGCTTCGGTTGATTTGTTCCGACCTTTCGCCGGGAGAGCATGATCGGATCCTGGTAGTAGCCCCCCATCCCGATGACGCCGAAATTGCGGCCTTCGGACTCTACTCGGATTTCAATGCGCGTGTCGTGACCCTCACATCCGGCGAAAACAGCGACTTATACCAGGGAAGAGGCGGGGTCGTACCATCGTTTTCCAGAAGCCTGATTGCTAGGCTCAGAGTGCTGGAGAGCCTCATGATCCCGAAGTACGGGGGAAAGGTCGATGCCGTGAATCTCTGCTATCCCGATGGGATGCTGTCGGAAATGAGGGGAATTCCGGAACATGAATTTTCCCGTTCGGAGGATTCGGTTGATTTCATGGGTCTGAGAAAACTGAACGATGGCCGTGTGCGGCCGCGGGATCAATGTACCTGGAAATCACTGATCGCTGATCTTAGGGACGAGATCCTGGAGTTTCGGCCGACTATCATTGTGACGCCACATCCCGTGCTGGATCCTCATCCGGATCATATTGCTGCCACCGCCGCTGTCATGGAGGTTCTTTCGGATTGCAAGATTACTGGGGGAACCTTCTTTTTCACGGTGGTTCATAACCGTCGGACGGAGCTGTGGCCATTCGGGCCCGCCGGTCAGGGGATCAACATGCCGCCTGTGTTCGATGAAGACGGCCCGTGCTGCGATGGGTTTTATTCCCATGAGCTTTCATCCTCTCGTCTCATGGAGAAGTTTGCGGCCCTTGAATCCATGCACGATCTGAGAAAAATGGAGTGGCCTCGGTCGGGGATTCACGGGGATGTTTTCCGCAGGCTTCTTGATGACCTGAAGTCCTTGCTAAACGGAATGGGGAGCTCCCCGACGGGATATTTTCGACGTGCCGTCAGGCCAGAGGAGTTGTTTCTGAGCATGGGTTATGAAAGAGCGCTGGAAAACTTTCTCCTCCATGGATCAAAAAGCTGATGGAAGTCGACATCATCAAGCGTTTCCCCTGCGGACAAGACGTGACGGATGCGTGGAGATCCTTTCAGGAATCGACCCAGCGGCTGGAAAGTCCCTATTTCCGTCCTGAGTTCACGGAGGCTGTCGCCTCGGTAAGGGACGATGTTGAACTGGCGGTTGTCAGGGAGGGGGGTGTCATCAAGGCGATTTTTCCGTATCAAAGAGGAAAATCGGGAGTTGGATCCCCGGTCGGGGGGATTTTTTCCGACTATCAGGGGTTGATTTGTGCCGATGAGTATGTCTGCGATATACCAAAGCTCATCAGGTCGTGCGGTCTGCGTATATGGGACTTTGATCATCTCCTCGCGTCGCAGGCGATGTTTTCTCCCTTCCATCGCCTCGTTGAAATATCTCCCCAGATCGACCTCTCTGCTGGATATGGAGCTTACGTGGAGGAGAGACATCGATCGGGATCTCTCCAAATCAGCAAGTGTGCTAACATGATGCGTCGTCTTGAGAGGGAAATCGGCCCACTCAGTTTTGTGCCGGATTGTAGGGATCCCTTTCTACTGGGTCAGGTTCTCGAATGGAAATCTTCTCAATATCGGTCAACTGGCAAAAGGGATCTCTTTGAACTAGAGTGGACGCGACCGCTATTGCAAGCCATCCATAGGATGAATGAGGCCCGCTTTTCCGGGATGCTCTCCCTGCTCTATGCAGGTGATCGTCTGATAGCCGGCCACTTCGGAATGCGGTCTAGGTCAGTATGGCATTATTGGTTTCCGGCTTATGATGAGAAGATGGGAAAATACTCACCGGGGCTGATCCTGCTGCTGAAAATGGCCGAGAATGCCCCGAAAAATGGTCTCGGGGTCATTGATCTGGGAAAGGGGATTAGTCTTTATAAGGAACGTCTGATGAATGCCTCGGTAAGGCTGGCATCAGGAAGCGTTGAGTTGCCATCAATAGAATCTTTTAAGCGTCGTTTGCATAGAAATATCCGTGTTGCAGCAAAAAAAATAGCTGAGAATGGAGTCTTCAAAAGAGCAAATAATAATCTCTTCGAGAAAAAATAAATATAGAAATGTCATTTTTCACGATTATTATACCGACTTATAATCGGCTTCAGTTGTTACAAAAAGCACTAGAGTCAATATGGAGCCAGAAATATGAGGATTATGAGGTCATCGTGGTGGACGATGGATCCACTGATAGCACGCTCGAATACCTGGCTTCTCAGGGGGCACGCATCCGCGTTGTCTCAATACAAAACTCAGGTTCGGGGGCAGCAAGAAATGCTGGTTTGGAGGTATCAAATGGAGAGTACATAGCATTTCTCGACAGTGATGACGTCTTTTTCCCTTGGACTCTGGAAAGCTACAGGAAAGTTATAGCGAGCAATCACAATCCTTCTTTTATTGCAGGAAACCCTTTCAGGTTTACTGATGAAAAGCGGTTGGAGAAAGTTTCCCAGGATGATCCCGACGGGGTGTTGTTTTCTGATTATTATAAATCATCCGATAAATGGCGGTGGTGGGGCGCCTCGTCGTTTGTCATCAAGACGGAGTGCCTTCGTTCGGTAGGAGGGTTTTCTGATAAAAAAATCAATGGGGAGGATGCGGATCTTGCGATGAAACTCGGGGTATATCCCGGTTTTTTTCAGATTATGTCACCCTATACCTTCGGATATAGGGAGCACAATACTAACATTACCACAGATTTGAATAAGACAGTTTCTGGAGTCTGGAATCTTATTCGAGTTGAAAAATGCGGGATGAATCAAGGAGGTAGTAGTCGGAGTCTAGATCGCCTTAAGATCATTACTAGAAGTTGTAGACCGGTAGCGATTGAGTGTCTGAAACAAGGAAACTTAGCCACTGCACTGCATCTCTATAATGATACGTTCTACTGGAACTTTCGATTGCATCGGTATAAGTATCTAATTGGCTTTATTTTACAATTCACTTTCAATTTTATAATTAAATACAGGACATGCTTATATAATAATAAAATATTTCAAGATTCAGTATTAGAGGAAAAGCAATTAAAAACATGTAGCAAACCCTTTATTTCTGTTATTATACCAACTCTTAATCGTCTAGATTTATTAAAAAAAACAATTTCCTCTGTAAAAAAACAAGATTTTGATAATTATGAAATTATCATTGTAGATGATGGATCATCGGATGGTACTGTTGAAGAGTTCCAGGACAAGAGTGATTCTGTTAGATTTTTTACGCAGAATCATCAAGGCCCTGGTGCTGCGAGAAATCTGGGAGCACTAAATTCAAGAGGGGAATATCTTACTTTCCTTGATAGTGATGACGTTTGGTTCCCATGGACGCTTTCCACAATAGTAGAAGTGATTAAACAAGGAAACTATCCTAGTGTTGTTGGAGGTTCAATCACTGAGTTTTCTGAAGATAGTGAATTAACGTTTACACAAAAGGCTCCGCTTTCTTTTGTGTTCACATCAAATTATGCTGATTCTCAAAATTTAGGATCCTTCGTTGGGGCTGGAATGCTAACGCTAAAAAAGGATTGTTTTATGCGTGTTGGTGGATTCATTAATTTAATCTCTATCTGTGAGGATCATGACATGATGCTAAGAATTTCAAAAGCACATGGCTATATCAGCATAAAATCCCCTGTTACTGTTGCCTGGAGAAGGCATTTGGGTAGTATTACTAAAAATCAAATTTTAGCAGTAAAGGGAATTAAACATATGATATCAACTGAAAAACAGGATGGATACCCAGGGGGATTAAGGAGTAAACGATGGCGGTGTGCGATGATTTGTTATCATTCACGCCCTATATCATTTTCTTGTATTGATCAGAACATGAAACAATCTGGTTGGGAAATTTATTTTTCTACATTCATTTGGAATATTTTACTCGGCCGTTTTAGGTATATTCTTGGGTTCCCAATAATCGCTTTTTTCAAATGAAAATCTTAAATATTATATTCAGAGTATTAAAAGCTATATCATCAAGGATAAGGATCCAATATTTTCGTGTTATGGGTGTTGTTATCATTGGTCGTAATTGGCTAGGATATATCTCAATTCCCAGAAACTGGGGTGATATTACAATTGAGGGATCTTCCTTGGATGATGGAGTAGTTCTTCTGTGTAGCGGCACTTCAAAAACTAGAAAAATAATGATTGAGAAGGGTACGTACATCAATCGCTACACAATGATTGATGCACACGAATCAATTTCTATCGGACCTGAATGCATGATAGGACCTCATTGCTACATCACAGATGGTGACCATGGAATGGAGGTAAATATCCCTGTTGGTAAACAAGCCATGATTACTGCGCCTGTCGTCCTTGAAGAGGGAGTCTGGCTTGGCGCGGGGGTAAAGGTGCTCAAGGGGGTAACCATAGGGCGCAATGCCGTAGTTGGAGCAGGTGCTGTGGTGACAAAAAATATTCCACCAAATGCCATCGCGGTTGGCATTCCTGCCAAGGAAATTGGCTATAAATCTTAGAGATATGACTAATAGCATTATGATCACGACCCGAAATCGGGTTAATGATCTTCGTCTTACATTGACTAAGATTAAGTCGTTATTGCCATCACCTGATGAGGTTTTGGTAACTGCAGATGGGTGCACGGATAGCACTGAAGAGATGTTGGAGATTGAAAAAAGAAAAGGTGAAATAAAAAATCTGAAAGTCATCGTTAATCATGTCGGCAAAGGATCTGTTGCGTCCCGTGACCGAATGATGAGAATGGCATGTGGTGATTTGGTTCTGTCTTTGGACGATGACAGCTATCCAGAGCAGTTGAATTGTCTAGTGATACTTCAGCAAATCTTTAATCAAAATCCCAAGCTCGCCATTGCCACCTTTCCTCAGCGCTCGGATGAATATCCCGAAACTCTCTCTAAGCTGTACTTTGGGGAAGCTCATGCAGAACGATCCTATCCTAGTTCTGGTGCATGCCTTAGGGTTTCTACTTATCGTTCTCTGTCGGGTTATGAGCCGATGTTTTTTCATGCTTATGAAGAGCCGGATTATGCTCTTCAGTGCGTATCTGCAGGGTATGATGTTGTTTATTTCCCAGAAATCACTGTGCGTCATCACTATTCAGCGGTTGGAAGGAATGAAATTAGAACACACCATCGGCACGCCCGTAATGAACTCTGGAGTACAGTGATGAGGTGCCCCTTCCCACAGATGCTACTGATGATTGTTTGGCGCATTTTTTCCCAGGCACGATTTGCCGCGAAGCGGGGAGTCTCTTGGCTAGTCAGAGAACCCATCTGGTGGTGGGATGCCATCAAAGGAATACCACAAGCATTTCGCCGGCGTCATCCTGTAAGTTGGGCCGGTTACCGCAAGTGGCTCAGCCTACCGGGTTAGTGGTCGAAGTCCTCTCACTAGAGGACCTTCGCTCTTTGCGTTTTTGTGCATCTTGTGGCTAATTCTCTGTATAATGACTAGCCCTCGACTTTCGTCTTTCGACCCTCACCTCATATTCCCTGAGTTTTCGCTTTTAGATTTCCACTTTTAGCTTTTCTCTTTCGTGCTCTCTCCCCTTCTGCCACTTCCCTTCTACCTTTGCTGTTTTGCAGCTGTAGTTCTTGCGTTTCGATCATGGCAAGGACGTGAGAAAGGGTGGGGGATTCCGATGGGGGTTGTGATTGCCACTGCTTCAGCATGGTATATCGGGGACGCCCTCTACAATAACTATGCGGAATATGTACAGATACAGGGTGCTGATCCGCTGACTGCAGCCTGGTGGGAAGTGCTCCTATTCTTGCTCGCCTTTGGAGTGTTAGTCCCTGTGATGAATAGGAAGATCAATGGGGATTTGGAACCTCACAGTCAGATTTTTGAGATGATGAGAAATCTTACGATCGACTCAGACCATTTTCAGAATCAGGTCTCACTGATCACAAAAGTCCTGATGGGTCCTTGGATCCTTTTAATGGCATTGGCACTTATCAGGACAGACTTTGATGTTGTTGGGATTTTCTTTCCCTATTTGGGGTTAAAAGCAGATCCATGGGCTCGTGGGCGTCTAGGCGGAGGGATTGATGCTATCTATGCCTTGGCCACCTATGTTCAGATCATGTTGACGGCACTTTTCGGAGTTGCCCTTGCGCTTAGCAAGAGATCCTCGACAATGACGCAGGCTGGAATCATCTACTTTCTCTCGGCGCCCTTCTTCATCTTTGACCGGACGAGAAACTCGATGCTTGCGATTCTTTTGCCGGGATTCATGGCTTTTATCACGCTCCGCATGCGTGGAGGAATGGTAATGCGGTTGTTTGTTGTCGTGATCTCTTTTCTGGCGCTGGATTCTTGGTTCAAGTTCGTCCTGGAGCATCGCGCTAAGGGAGAAAGCATCGCGGGCGCCTACAAGGCAGATCAATTACGAGGTGATGACGATGCTCCAAAAAAAGAAAAGAAGCATGATGGATTCAACATGCTGGAGGAGTTGGGCTACATCAATTATTTCATAGCTAATGGAAACTATAAGGTGAATTGGGGAGAGCGATATTTTGCAGAAATAGTGAATCCTATTCCCCGCGTGCTCTGGCCTGGTAAGCCGCTGATCGGGATCGATTATGCAATCGCACGTGGAATGGCTTATGGAAATCAAGCCGCAAATGAAGGGGGAGTAGCTTGTTCCGTTTCGACCGGAATGATCGGTCAAGGTGTGGTGAATTTCGGTCGTGTTCTGGGACCGATTGCCGCCGCTCTGCTAATGGCAATCTGGGTGGCGGTCCTGGCCCGTCAGGATCTGATGGGGCACGACATAGGGCATCTCCTCCTCTATGCCATAGGACTGGTCCTTACCTTCAATATGGGCCGCGACATCACCCTTCTTGTCATTTACCCCTTCATTTTCGGTTGGATTTTGCTCAATTGGATCAAGAAGAGGAAGGTGAGTGTTTCATAAGTCGAAGGGCTAGTGTCGAGCGACGAGAGCCAGAGGGCTTGTCGAGAAGGAAGAACCAAGCCGCTTGGGTAGCGGCGCAAAAGGTGCGTGGGAACGCAGCTTAGTCATTTGAGGCGTAGTCCTCAAAGTCTGAGGATCAGCAGATCCGAAGATGCCTGGCCGGGGGAGG